>Ga0213866_10002207_pt1 | contig 13928 bp, 8 predicted proteins | sample PICome_11_FD_160079 | JGI IMG/M metagenome (GOLD analysis project Ga0213866, IMG submission 160079) | Coastal seawater microbial communities near Pivers Island, North Carolina, United States - PICO284 | ecosystem: Environmental > Aquatic > Marine > Coastal | place: USA: North Carolina...
GCACTTGCAGCGCGTGGGGTGCGCCTTCGATTGGTCGCGCGAGCTCTACACCTGCCGCGAGGATTACTACAAGTGGACGCAGTGGCTCTTCACCAAAGCGCTGGCGCTCAAGGGCAAGTCTGGCGAGCCGCTGGTTTATAGGAAGACGGCGAAGGTCAACTGGTGCCCGAACGACATGACGGTGCTGGCGAACGAGCAAGTCGTCACCTGTCAGCGCGAAGGCAAAAGCTACGACGGCTGCTTCCGCTGCGAGACTCCGGTTGAGCAAAAGGAGCTGGAGCAGTGGTACTTCCGCATCACCGATTACGCGGATGAGCTGCTGGATCGTCTGGGCGAGCTGGAAGGGGCGTGGCCCGATCCTGTGATCGCTCAGCAGCGCGAGTGGATTGGTCGTAGCACCGGCACGAACATTGATTTCACGGCGCAGGTTGATGGCGAGGATCGTCGCGTCACCGTGTTTACCACGCGCGCAGATACGCTCTTCGGCGTCACTTTCCTGGCGATTGCGCCCGAGCATCCGCTGGTCGATGAGATCGCTTCCAACATGGAACGCGACGGCAATGCCGCGCTGGCTGGTGAGATCCGCGAGTTCGTGCAAGAGACGATGGCGATGGACGCCGAGACTCGCGCCACCGTTGAGAAGAAGGGCATCGATACCGGCATCAAAGCCAAGCACCCCTTCACCGGCGAAGAGGTTCCGGTCTTCATCGGCAACTATGTGCTGATGTACGGCACCGGCGCGGTGATGGCCGTGCCCGCGCACGATCAACGCGACTTCGAGTTCGCGCAGAAGATGGGGCTGCCCGTCAAGGCGGTGATCAGCAGTAGAACTGGCATTCATGCCAGTTCCTCCGAAGAAGAAGTCGCCTCCCAATTCCAATCCTTCGAAGCTGGAGAATGCGCCTTCACCTTCCACGGCGTCACCCACGACTCCGGCGAGTTCTCCGGTCTGCCCACACCCGAAGCGATCGAAAAGATCGCGCAAGCGCTGGAAGATGCCGGCAAAGGCGGCCCCACCGTCAACTTCCGCCTGCGCGATTGGGGACTCTCCCGCCAGCGCTACTGGGGCTGCCCGATCCCGATCATCCACTGCGAGAAGTGCGGCGCCGTCCCAGTGCCCGAACAAGACTTGCCCGTCAAGCTGCCCGACGATGTTGAGTTCGTGCCGACTGGCCGCTCGCCATTGGACACGCACCCGGACTTCCAAAAGGTGAAGTGCCCATCTTGCGGCGATGCGAACGCGCGGCGCGAGACCGACACGATGGATACCTTCGTCGATTCGTCGTGGTACTACCTGCGCTACTGCGATCCCAACAACAGCGATGCGATTGCTGATCCCGCGAAGGTGAAGCGTTGGCTGCCCGTGGATCAGTACATCGGCGGACGCGAGCACGCGATCCTGCACCTGATCTACGCGCGCTTCATGTGCAAGGTGATGCGCGACATCGGCGTGACCGAGGTGGACGAGCCCTTCACGCGCCTCTTCACGCAGGGCTTGATCCTCAAAGAATCGGTGCGCTCGAAGTCAGAGAACTACAAGTATCTGAGCGTCGAAGATCTCGAAGCTGGTCGCAAGGCAGGCAAGTACGCCGAAGACGATCTGATTCGCAAGATCGAGAAGATGAGCAAGTCGCAGTACAACACCGTCGATCCCGCGTGGATCGCCGATCAGTACGGCGTCGACACGCTGCGCGCCTACATCTTGTTCATCGGCCCGGCGGATGCCGACGCCGTATGGGAAGACCGCGCGGTCAAGGGCGTACACAACTTCATGGTTAAGTGGTGGAAGGAGCAAGCCGGCTGGATCGAAGCGATGGGCGGCGTTGATGCTGTGCAAGCGCTGAGCGAGCCGAGCGATGGCAAGCCCTCGGCTGATGCGAAGGAGCTTCGCCGCATCACGCATCTCTTCATCGAAAAGTGCGAACGCGAATACGGTGGCGGCTACGCCTTCAACACCGTGATCGCCAAGGCGATGGAGCTGGTCAATCACCTACGCTCGCTCAAGCCCGACTTCGTGAGCGATCCGCACGGCGCTTACGCGATGAAGGAATGCCTGAGTGTGCTCGCATGCTGCTTCGCGCCGATGGCTCCTCACATCGCCGAAGAACTCTGGGCTGGCCTGGGCAACGAGAAGACTGTTGTCGAAACCCAGTGGCCGAGCTTCAGAGAAGAGCTGACCAAGCAAGACGTGCTTGAGCTGCCCGTGCAAGTCAACGGCAAGGTCAAGGCAACGATCACGGTGTCTGCTTCAGCTTCGAAGGACGAAGTGGAAGCGATCGCCCTCGCCGACGATGGCGTAAAGCGCTCAATCGGCGACGCGCCCGTGCGCAAAGTAATCGTCGTGCCGGGCAAGATCGTCAACATCGTCGCCAAGTAGAACTGGCATTCTTGCCAGTTCAGAGCAGTAGCGGTGGAACCGGCATTCTGGGCTGGTCCGAGAATGCTGGCGAGGCCGCTCCACCGATGAAATCGGGGCGCGTGAATGGCTACGGAAGCGCTGCGTAGCAGGTCGAGGCGTAGCTGAGACTGAGGGGGCATGCTTGCGAAGCAAGCACACGCGCCTCAAAGCCACGTGTTTGCTGCGTTGGAGGCAAGGGGAGCCCCCTCCGACTTCGACGCTGCGCGTCTCAGCCACCTCCGCCCGCTTCGCGGGGGAGGAGCTTCGCAGCATTCTCGGACAAGCCGTAGATGTCGGTGCCACTACTTGCGGCATTCCCTATACTCACCCATGCAGATCCAACCTGACCACGCGAAGTCCCTCGGCTCCTTTTCCGGGAGTGCGCGAGTATAGCGATGCTTCACTTCTCATCCCGCTCGAAGGCTGTCACAATGGGACAAGCAAAGGAGCACGCATGCGAACCCCAGAAGCTTCACTTCACTATTCCAAATGGACGCTCGGCGTTACCGGCGCGCTGATCGCTGGCGTGGTGATTCGCTTGGCCTTCGAAAAGCTCTCGATTGAAACGAGCTCGAACGAATACGTCGTCGTGCTTTGGCAGCGCACGCAGCCGGTAGGCTTGCTGACGAATCTCGTCTTTGCGAGCACGCTCTTTGCATTGCTCAAAGAGCGCACAGGCATGACGCGATCGCGCGGCTTCATCTTCCTCTCAATGGTCGTACCACTTGGAACGGCATTGCTGATGTTCAGCATGGGTCTGCTAACGGTTTTTCTTGGATCGGTCCATGACTCCGCAACGCACATCCGGGAGCGTGCAGCGGAATCAAGCGTCACGCTCATCAACTCATGGAGCGACGTGAACTGGCTCGTTGAGCTCGCGAAAATCGGCGGCTTTGCGTTGGCAGGTGCGCTTGGCGGTTTGATCCTCGGAGCCCTCCAACGCGTCAGCTTGCGGAAGCACATTGAGTCAACGAAGGGATGGGTAAGCGCGATGGCCGTAGGGGGCGCGCTGATGGGCGGGCTGTGGCAAGCGCTGACGCTGGCCAGCGAACTCGTGTTGGGCTACGAAACGGAAGCACAGGCCTTCCTCACCAAGTGTGTCATCGCTGGAATTTCAGGCGCTGCTGCCGGCTACGTACTCGCGCGCGCGGCGTGGAAAATGCGGCCACTCACTCCGCCGACGGCGAATCAGGAGCCTGCGGTAGAAGCTCCATTCGGCCGGCTTGAGCGCACGCTGTAGCGATCCATTGCGCGCATTCGGGAACCTGCATCGCTTGTTTCAGCAGCGCTTGATCCACGTCTCCCCCACGGCGAATTGTCGCGCAAAGCGCACCGGTCAGCACGAAGGGCGAGTCGCTCTTCATCCCAACTTGCAGCGCGTCGTTGACATCGCCGTCATTGCTGGGCGCAAGGCTGCAAGCTTCACAGAGCACCGCGCGCGCCTGGTTCGCCTGATCGAGATGCTTGGCCGGGAGCTTGCCGTCTTCCACTCCAAGCTCGAGCTCTTTCAGACGCATCAAGATCTCGTTGCGCAGTGCATCGAAGACCGGCTGATACGCTGCATCCGCCGCGTTTGCTGCGATGATCCAGCAGAGCTCCCAACGCAAGTTCGGCAACTCCGCTTGCAGCGTTGAAAGCGCCAAGCTCAAGCCCGGCGTGTACTCGCCTTGCTCGCGCAAGACAGATGCGACGTTATCCCACTGCAACTTGTCTGCGGCATCAGGGTCTTGCGCCAAGAACTCGCGGGTGAGCACGATCATCGAGCGCGCACCTGCTCCCTTCGGCACTTGCGCGAGCGCGCAGAGCAACCACGAGCGCAGCGCGATCATCGGGCCAACGCTCTCGCGTCCCAGCGCTTCGAGCACGAGCGGCACTTCCGGCGAGTCGATCAATGAGAGATGCTGCAAGGGCACGCGCATCAACTCTTCCGCATACTTCGCGAAGGCAATCAGCGCTTGCGGATCAGGGAGTGGCGCTGCCTCTTCCCTCGACGCTTCATCTTTGGGAGCAAAGCCCTGCAACGCTGATTCCAACGCGCTTCGAGCTGCACGTGTCAAGCGCATCAGCGTCTCGCCCACCAGCGTCAGATCGTCGGCGCTAAAGCCCGCGTCTTCTTGCATCGGCAGCCCGGCGAAGTGCTTCGAAAACTCGGCGAGCGCTTTCGCATCGCCCGCTTGGATCGCCTCGTGAATCGCATCGCGCGCGGCGAAGAATGGCTCTCTCATCAATGCTCCCGACTTGCTGGTTGAGGTGATTGCGCCACCTCACCTCGCCGCGCAATCGAGCGCAAGCTAGAATCGAAAGTGCGCACTTCGATATTGGGTAGCGAGTTAGCTGGAATCTTCGGAGTCCCTCTTGTTGCATTCACGTCATTCGCGATGGACAGCGTTGCACGCGATAGTCATTCCACTGATGGCGATGATCGGCATCGTGATTCACCTGCTCTGGAACCGCTTAGAGATCGAGCCTTCATCGTCAATCGTGCTCGCATACTTGCACATCGCGTTGCCGATTGCTCCGCTGCTCTACTCGCTGACGGCGATTGAGTGGTTTCTGTGCAAGGGGCAGAACTCTGGGCGAACGCGAATGCGCGCGCTTTTTCTGCTGGTGCTGCTACCTGTCGTTGTGCCTGGCCCGGTCCTCGTGATGAAGCTGATTGGCGAAGCGTGGCTGCAGGGGACGCTTGCGAATACGGTGGCGGAGTACTTCGTCAACACGCTGATTGCGTGTTTGATCGTTGGTACGGCGCTGTGGACGCGCGCGCTACTTTCGCTCTGGCTTGGCGTCGGCCCTGATCGCGACTTCTGGCTGCCAACGGTGTTCGGCGCGGGAGTTGCTTCGATTGCTCCGTCGACACTGGCTCTCGCCATGCTGCCCGGCGATTTCGATCCTTTGCTACTTGCCGGCCCTCTATCAATCGTGCTGATCTTCCTTCTCGTGTGTGGCGGATTCCTCTACGGCTCGATCACGTCATGGATTGTCGTCAGAGCGAAGCGAGAGAAGTTGGGTGTTGAGGGCCAACCTGCTCCTCTCAGTTGACCGTAGGCGATGCTATGATCCACGCGGGGTTTATGAGGTGCATCGCACCTCTCAAAGAGTGACGATCTTATGTCCTGCAATCACTGCTTCCGGCGCCTGCGCGAGGACTTCTTCAACGCGCGATTTATCATGTTCACCCTGGCTGGAGCGCTGCTCAGCGGCTTTCTCGCCTTGCTGGTGTTTATCCTTGTCGCGCTCGTGTCGAGTTCGCTGCTCTCCTTTCCAGACAACCCAAAGGGAATTGCTCTTCTCGCTTTCGCTATCAGCATTGGATTGATGCCGAGCACGGTTGCGCAAAGCTATTCGCTAGACCTGATCAGCAACGATGAAATCCCCGCGTACGCATGGCGAATGCTTGGGCGACTGGCACTTGCTGGAGCAATCATCGGTGGACTCGCATGGATAGGAATCGAAGTGCTTCGGGAAGTGAGAAGCGATGCGCTTGCAATACCGCTTGTACTCGGGTGGTTTGCAGCGATCCCGATCACCTTCGATTGGATTCGGTTTCACTCGCTGCCCGATCGCCGTCGGCTGCGCGCTGCGTGGCCAGTCGTCAGCGTCATCATGTTTCCGCTAGTGCTGCTCGCTGGATTCCTTTCTGGCGGTCTCGGGGTGGTTGTCTTCGGCTTTCTGGGAGTGTTCGGTGAATACGCACTGCCGGTCTTCATCGTCATCGTCGTTACCTGCGCGATTGCCGGCGGATCGATGATCTACGCGGTCGTGATGTACTCGCTGCTACGCGATCAAGACCCGCCTGAATTGCCCGACCCGCTCGACGCGCCAAGCGCTTTGGTGACGGATGCAGAGCTCGCCGCGATCTAGCGCTACTTTTGATTGTGCGGCGGCAGACGGTACTGCCTCCACATTTGGATGTACTCGTGCTCAAGCGATGCGATCTGGTCTTGCAGCGCAATCGCTTCCGCGTCGTCTGCGCCGAGACTCCAGAGGAAGGTCGCGAGTCTCACCAACTCTATCGCCGCGTCCTGCGACAACTCTTCAGGATCAATGTCGCCTTCCTCTGCGATACCCAACACAAAGGTGGTGTGCTCGATCAACTCAGCTCGCATCTCTCCGACGCGCTTGAAACACGAGGGATCGAGCTCGAAGCGGCCGATGTCGCGTATCAAAGTTTTGCGGCCCGCGGGGTATTGAATCGCGCGATGGAAAAGCTCGATCGCAGCCGCGTTCGTCCCGCCCCGATCAGCTATGGTAGACACCAGCTCGATCCAAAACGTTTTGTCGTTGCCCGCTTCCCCGACCTTTTCAAGCAAGTGATCGACAAGACTCCAAGCCTTCTTCTGAGCGGCGGCAGAGGGCAGCACAACGATCTCACCAAGCGGCCAGTAGTACGTCTCTTCCGCCTTGGGAGGAAGGACCTTCAGCACGTCGAGCATCGCATTGAGAATCTTGCCGGGCGTGACGAAGGCTTTCCCAATCAGCAGCGAGAGCATGATCTTCTCGCACATGCGCGCTGCGACGGCTTCGGCATAGCCAGCCTGCTCGGGTTGATCGACTAAGTCAGCTTCGCTCATCTCATCAAAGTACTCGAAGATCTCGAAGTCGATGCCCTTTGCCTCAGCCGCTTCTGTGTAGGCTTTCAGATGCTCTGCTGTGACGACAAGAAGCTTGTGCCAGGCGTTCGCATCGCCTTGCTTCATGCGACAATTCACCGCGTCGGTTGATGCAAGCTCATGCAGCGCTCCAAGGTTGAGCGGGCCAGCTTCAAACGCCTCGTTCATCGCGCGACGAAAGTCTGCGAGAGATAGGACGCGGTACTCTTTGCGTTCACGGGGTACCATGGTTCCTGCCTGTCGAGTTTGTTTGTGCACTGACCTGTGCGCTGACCTACTCCGCCAGCTCTTGTTGAAGAAGCGCGCGTTCCTCTAGTGGAGTCAGATTGAAGCTGCGGATGTGCTCTTCGATGTTCATCTCGCACTGCGCGTTGAAGTGGCTGAAAGTGACATCGGAATTCGATTCGAGCAGGGACAAAGCCTGATCATCGTCGGGATAAAGCCCGCTGACGCCGATCTCCCAGCCCAGCTTTTCGCTCGGACAATCCGGGAACTTCTCGCGCTGCGATTCAACGTTGTCGGCATAGAGGTAGCGGAAGACGAGCAGCCTGCCTTCCACCCTGGAAGAGTCTTCGCCTTCGCCATCCTCCGGCGGGAAAGGCGTGTGATTGCCACTCGCAGCACTCACGAGGTAGGTCGCGAGCAGCTCCAACTTTTCTGGCGGCGCGTTGTATTCCCGCGGATGCTTCAGCCAACGCCACATGCTGTCAAAAGCGCGCTGCGCTTGCGTGGCATAGCGCTGCGGGAAGTAGTCCGACACGCCGTGCGCTGCGCAGGCATCAAACACCCAGTGGCGATATTCCGGCGTCGCGCAGGCGCGCTCGACTAACTCCCGCGTCACTTCGCGGCCACTGCGCAACTTCGCCCGCACGATGCACGCGAGCACGTAGGTGCTGGAGTTCGGCTTGGCACCTTGTGCGAGCAACTCGCTGATTTCGCCGTCGTAATCCTTGGAGAAGCTGAAAAGGTCGTAGAGCATGGCCAGCTCGAAGTCGAGGCGCTCGATCTCATCCGGATCGCTAGCGTCCGCATTCGCCATTTCATCCTCGGCGCGCATCAGCTCGGCGACGACGATGTCGCGAATCTCCTCGAAGATCGGCGCGTACTCCGGCTGGCTCGAACGATTCGCTAGAAACTGAATCAGCGCCATGCGGGCAGAGCCGACGTCCTTCGCAAAGAGCGCAATCATCCGAATAAAGCGCATGCCCTGGTGATCGCTTGCGCCGCCCTGCTCCAAGATGTCCGAGAAGTAGCGGTACGCGCCGCGCGTGATGCTGCCTGAGCTGAGCTGATTCGCGATCGTCGAAGCCAGCGCTCGAAGCGAAGCCTCGCTCTGCATGCGCGCGATCGAAACCGCCAGCCAGCGCTGCGAAAAGTCAGCGAGCGGCGGCAGTTTCAGCAGCGCTGCGCTAAGCGCCGGCAGACGCACCTCTTCGGGTAGCTCAGCGCTCGCGCGGATGAGCTTGATCAGAATATCTTCGCTCAGATTCGCTGAGCAAAGCTCGTTCGCGCCGGGCGTGGTTGCAATGCCCTTGCGCGTGTAGTTCATGAAAGCATCGATGTGGGTGACTTCGTCGGCGTCCATTCCCGCCTCGAAGGCAGCGGCGACGTCATCGCTGATTGCCTGCGCAAGCGTGAGCAGAGAGTGCTCCCAGGCTTCGCTCTCGCTTTCATCAAGCGTGATGCCATCAGCGATCAGATCATTGATCTTGCCCAGCGCATGCCTGCGCGCAGCCCGCAGCTTGAGCGCATCAAAGATCTTCGGCTGCAAGGTTTTGAACGCGATCTCGGCCATGCTCGTTGCTTCTCCCTCGCTCTCTGCGAATCGTGTGGTATTCAGCCGCGCAGCTTACACGACTCGCTGACCAGCTTTGAGCGCAAAGGCGACACTCAATCCAGCGGCTCAAGGTGGAAGGAGCGGTAGTGCTCTTCAATCGACATGAGCTCGAAGGGTTCCGTGTAGCCGAAGGTCAAGTTCAACGGGCCGGGAAGCATGCTGAGCTCGCTTTGGTCTTCCGGGAAGGGCCCCGTGATTCCGGCCTTCCAGCCGAGCGAAGACTCCGGCGCTTCTGGGTGATTCTTGCGATGGTACTCCACCCAATCCGGGTAGAAGTAGCGGAAGAGGTAGGCGCGCGCGAAGACAGGTTCGCCCTGGGGGGCGCTCACTGCCTCGCCCGTCTGCTCTCTCACAACGCGCACCATGCGGGTATCGACGACTTCGATTTTGTCGAAGATGTAGCCGTACTCCATGCCGTGTGCGCACCAGCTCGCGATGTGTGAGATGGCTTGCTGCTCTTGAGTAAGATAGTGCGCGGGGATCTCGTGCTCGCGACCGAGCTCAAGCGCGGTCTCCACCAGTCGCCAGCGCTGGCGCTGATCGTTCAGCGCGTTCTCAAGATACTCCGCGTCAAGCGCGCGCCCGCTGCACAGAGCGGCGCGCACCACGCCTTCGCTGACGTAGCCACCTTTGATCTGAGCGCATTCGTCGAGCAGATCGCTGACCTCGTCATCATCAGCATCGGAAAGCCCCAGCAGAAGCAGGCTGTCGCAGAGATCCATCTCCGCGTTCTCGCGCTCTTGCCATTGCTCAAGGCCATCCTCTGCCCCAGGGCGTTCAGGCTTCCACTCGAACTCGCGCAATTCAGCGATTCCCCCGCGTGCAAGCTCAAGCACATTCTCGCGGATCACGGGGAAGTAGAAGCGGAATGGCCGAATGTCAAAGTAGAGCCGCAGCCGCATGTTGAGAAGGGTCTCCGCTACGGTGTAGGTTTTCGCGTACCCCGCAAGCCGCTTGGCATTCTCCAGCCCTATGCCCTTCGACCCAATCGCCCAAGAGATCGGCGAAAACACGTCCCATCCCTCAAGCACATCAGGCGAACTTTCGTGCAAACTTGCAACGTAGCCCCACAACGCATCATGCGCGGCCTGACCATCAATCGAGGTAAGCGCCCGTATCAACGACGTGCGCGGCTCCGTATAGCCCTCGTCGATGCGAGCAAGAAAGCCGAGGATCACCGGAATCCATGACTCATCCGAGCCCTGCGTGATCAACTCGCCAACCTTTTCGCGGATGTGGTAGGCTTTCTGCTGCTTCTTGAACGCGCGATCGAAGATCGTTGTGAGCTTGTCCGCTGAATCGCTCATAAACCGCTTCCCCATCTGCATGCATCAGGTATGTGCCCCGACCTTGCATTGCGATTCCGAGATATGCCAGCGAGAGCTTGGAGAGTAATCCAAATGTCGCTTGATCTTGTAAAGAGCTCGCATCATCAAATCCGCTATAGTGAGCCTGCTGCGGTAGCAATCTAGTCTCATCACCTTTGCGAACGAAATCATGAAGCGATCAGGCATGCGAGTGGAGTGTTCGAAGTGCGAGAGAGCGATCCAGCTTGCGCAGCCCTACCCCTATGCCGCTGGCATGAGCGACGTTTCCTTCGCGTATCACGAAACTTTGCCAGCGGTGCTGGTGATTCCCCGCCGCGACGAGCGCTGGACCGAGCTCACCGGCGGCTGCTTCGCCCATGACGCGAGCGCCGCGCAGCTCAAGCGGGTGGAAGATGCGCTGATGCCCTACCACATGGGCGGGCACTTTCGCTTTGACGCGAAGCCCCGCTGTCCACTCTGCAATGCCGAGTTTGAGCAGACTCCATGGCCAGCGGGCTTCTACGTGTGCTTTGGCGAGATGATCGACTCAACCACACACTCGGTTTGGGAGTTCGAGCACGACGAACCTTGATAGTCAGCGCCTAAACTCAGCCCTTTCGAGGACCAACACTCTGAAGATTGCGATCAACTCAGTAGCCGACGTTCGGACCCGACCACTCGATTGCCTTCTTTTCAACTCTAGCGCTCCGAGTTGCTGATAGGACGCTCGAACATGCCTTAGTGCACTATTTGCTGGGCAGAAGCTTGGAGAGTCCCAGGGGAAGTACTGCCAAAAGCAAAAAACATAAAAACTCGCCTCGCAAACCTGCGCGCATCTCTGCCCTCACGACTGCCTCAATTAGCGTTCTTATGCAATTAGTGCAGGCGAAGTGAGCGCATCTTCGTTTTCTGACACATCAAATCGAACATTATGCTGGTTGAAGCTGCAAAAGCCGCATAATCTGTCACTTTGATATCGGTTCCTGAGTCCAGACACCAAAGGTGCAACGTGAAAAAGTTTCTAACCCTTCTTACCATAAGCCTCGTGAGCGTCTTCTACCTCACGGGCTGTATATCCAACACTGACAGCGATTCTACGGATGCCGGCGGGGTTGGCGTTTGGGAAACCTCCTTGGCTACCGGCGCGCCTGAAGGGCGCTCAGATTTGTTGGCATGCTGGACCGGCACACATATGCTGGTCTGGGGCGGAAGCTACTACGACTCCGAACTTAGTGAGTATGTTTACTTTGAGAGTGGTGGTCTCTACGACCCGCAGACCGACTCATGGACGGCAACCGCCTCACTTGGATCAATCGAGATAGGCAAGGATCCGACCAGAGTTTGGACGGGACTCGAAATGATCGTCTGGGGTGGAAAAAGCCAGGCCAACGGTGCCTCAGATAACACCATCGTAAATGTAGGAGCTGCGTACAACCCGACGACCAATAGCTGGCGACAAATCAGCGATGTCGGAGCTCCGGCTGCGAGACAGGAGCACGTTGCTGTCTGGACAGGCACGGAAATGGTTGTCTGGGGCGGTCTCACGGACTCCGATGGAGATGGAGAAGGCGACGGACACGCGTCAGATGTTCCTGGTGGCAGATACAACCCCAGCACGGATAGTTGGTTGCCAATGACGACGGTTGGAGAGCTTCCACCACGCAGCTACCCCAATAGCGTTGCAATGGACGGCAAGGCTTTCATTTGGGGAGGCGCTTACCCGACGAGTGGCGCCCAAGCACTGGATTACGGTGGAACCTACGACCCCAGCACAGATACGTGGGGAAGACTCAGCTCGGAGAACCTCCCCAAGATTGCGATCCTCAGCGAAGTCCAATCGACTGGAGATGTGATTGTGCATTGGGGTGGCTGGGACGGTGACGAAAGAACGAACACTGGCCGCCTCTATGACCCTGTTGCGGACGAATGGACCGCCACGTCCACCGCCAGCGCTCCGGTCGGTCGAAGCAATGCTTCATCGGTCTGGAACGACCACATCATGATGGTGTTCGGGGGCGCGTTGCGAGGAGGAGCCGTTGTCAAGAGTGGCGGAGTGTTTCACCCCGACACCAACGAATGGAAGCCGACCAACCGCGCGAACGCACCGTTCAGCTATTCCCATGCCAGTGTGTGGACGGGCAACCGAATGCTCGTGTGGGGTGGGGAGAGCATAGACCCAAGCGCTACCAGCGCAAGCACGTCCACTGCGGAGACATCGAATACCGTCTACTCCTTCAATCCCTACGCCCCTGTGATCGGCACCAGCGCCGTTCCCGCTACACCGAAGTACTCCTCACTCAAAGTCTCTTGGAGTAGTCTCTACGGCTCCAAAAACTACGAGCTTGAGCGCTCCGATGACGGCGTGAGCGGCTGGACTCAGATCTACTCGGGCGCCACGGCGAGCTTCACCCAAACGGACCTGACTCCAGAAACGACCTACTACTACCGTGTGCGCGGCGAGTTATTCGGCGTAGATTGCGACTGGAGTGATGTCTTCAGCGGCACCACAGAGGTAAGCCCAATCCCCGCGCCAAGCACGCCAGGCAATCTTATGGTTGTCGCTGGCACGCCGGACACCAGCGCGCTCGATGTGAGCTGGAGTAGCTCCGCCACGGCGACGAGCTACGAGCTCCAGCGCTCCGACGACGGAATGAGCGGCTGGGCGCAGGTCTACATGGGCGATCAGCTCATGTTCAGCGACTCAGGCTTGAACGACAACGCGACCTATTTCTACCGCGTGCGTGCAAGCTCGGTGAACGGCAATTCGGATTGGTCTGACGCGCAAAGCGAGATGACCGTGATGCTGCCGCCTCCAGCCGCGCCGACAGGCTTGGCAGTCGCGCAGGGCTCGCCCTCAATCAGCGTGCTTGACGTGAGTTGGGACACCACTAACGACGCAACCGGCTACGAGCTTGAGCGCTCCGATGACGGCACCACCGGCTGGGCGCAGGTCTATATGGATGCAGCAAACAGCTACTCCGATACGGGTCTTGCTGAAGCTGAGACCAAGCACTACCGCGTGCGAGTCACCACGGCAACCGGCACCTCGGATTGGTCGAGCGTTGAGAGCGGCACCACGGGAGCACTGCCCGCCCTGCCGATGAATCTCAGCGTCGTGCAAGGTACGCCAGCAATCAGCGTGCTTGATGTGAGCTGGGATAGCGTCACCGGTGCAACAAGCTACCAAGTGCAGCGCTCGGACGACGGAACGACCGGTTGGTCGCAAGTCTACAACGACACCACAAACAGCTTCTCCGATACCGGTCTGGCAGAGAACACGACGCGCCACTACCGCGTGCGTGCAACCAACGCGCATGGTAGCTCAGCCTACTCCAGCGCCGAGAGTGCCACGACCGACACCACCACGCCAAGTGGCCCGTGGACCGCCACCGCTACCACTGGTGCTCCCGTTGCGCGTGAATCTCACACCGCGATCTGGACCGGCAACCGCATGATCGTGTGGGGCGGCGACCAGAACGGCGACACGGGCGGCATCTTCGATCCCGCAACCAACTCGTGGGACAGCGCTACCTCAACCACGGGCGCGCCAATCGCTCGCAACGCTCACACAGCCGTGTGGACGGGCAGCCAAATGATCATTTGGGGCGGCTTCAATCCCGTCAACGATCGCCTCAATACCGGCGGCGTCTACACCCCGGGCACCGACTCGTGGACCGCAACCACCACGACCTCAGCTCCCGCCGGACGCGAGTTCCACACCGCGATCTGGACAGGCACTGAGATGATTGTCTGGGGCGGCTGGACTGGCACGCAGG
>Ga0213866_10002208_pt1 | contig 13923 bp, 4 predicted proteins | sample PICome_11_FD_160079 | JGI IMG/M metagenome (GOLD analysis project Ga0213866, IMG submission 160079) | Coastal seawater microbial communities near Pivers Island, North Carolina, United States - PICO284 | ecosystem: Environmental > Aquatic > Marine > Coastal | place: USA: North Carolina...
CTAACCTTGGCTTCGGTGAGCGTAGTTGGCGTTATGCTGCTGTCGTTAATGATGGAGTCATTGAGAAAATCTTCGTTGAAGAAGGTTTCCGTGACAACGCAGACACCGACCCCTATGAAGCATCAACACCTGAAGCAGTTCTAGAGTATGTTAAGAGCACTGTTAAGGAACCAACACCTGCTTGATTTAAAACTTAATAACACTTTGACTCTGCTCTATATAAAGGGCAGAGTTTTTTATGTCATGCCGAGATATCAACTGGACAAGGACGAACTGAAGTGTCATATTCTTAAGTTAAAGTGTCAAGTTGACCACGATGAGGGATATCCTGGAGAAAAAGAAATAGCACATAAATATCTGAACAAGGTTTTAGACAAAATCGAGGAATATCGATATTAGAACCTTCTACTAAATATTTGATATATAACGGATCCTAACAGATGGCAAAAAAGTTAGTTTATACATATACCTTTACTCCTGGCGTAGCAGGTGCAGGTACTATTGAAGTTGAGGGAAATTATCCGGCAAAAGTTTGGCAACTAGTTACGGATGTTGGAACTAATGGATTATATCCTCATGTATTTGTCAGAGATGAATATGCTAGCACTACTGGAGCTATAGAAATTATTAGTGGTGGATCTGGGGATCTGACTGTATCTACCACCGGTACTTCATTTAATGAAAATACCGGTATTATGACTTTCACCACAACAACTCCTCATGGGTTGTCTACAGGTGCGACAATTAAAATTAGAGTATTGGGTGTAACTTTTACGTGTGGAAAAGATAATTACGCAACAGAACATTCATATCCAAGAACAACTGATCCAATATATGATACCGCAATTTCTGTTACTGTTTTAACTAGCAACACATTTACTGCAAATGTTGGGAGACCAAGTGGTGGTGCAATCTCATCCGATAATGAAATCATTTATAACTTTGCAGAAGCGGCAAAAGGTGGATCTACCTATTATAATAGACTGACAAATATAACAACCTTAACTTTAAAGCATGATACATCTCATTTAGATCCTCTAGATGATCTGCAAATATTTGTAGACATTCCAGAAGAGAAGATTGATTTTTCTGAAACTTTTGTTGATCCTGTAAGTAAGTTAAGAGTATCAAATCCACAAAACCTAATTGATACTGACTTTGAATATGGTCTACAACCAACCAAATGGGAAACCATGGAATTGGTCAATAATATTCCATCATTCTATGCAAGTTCTTCTGATTATTCTATTACAGATGTTTCTAGTGTAACTTCAACCATTGGGTCAGATAATATTACTGTAAACACTATTGAACCTCACGGTTTAACTGTTGGAGCACCAATTGACGTTCAGGGTCTCAGTTCTAGGACTGCAGAAGGAAAGTTCTTAGTTACTGCAATAATTGGTGCAAATACATTTGTATATAAAGCAAAAACAGTTCAGTCTGTCAATGCAACAATTAGTGGAAGTTATACTGTTATAACGCCTGGACAATTTTATCAAGGATCAAATATTGCTATCAAAGATGAAATTGGAATTGAAACTGACGGAGCATCTCCTTCCACATTGAAAGTTGAAAGCAATTATACTCATGGATTTAATGCTGGTTCCAGTTTGTATTTTACAAACACAATCGGATCTGAAAAATACACATTATCTCAAACAGCAACAGATACTGCTCCTGATGGAAGACCATATGTTGATCATGTAGATACTCTTGCTGTATCTTTAACTCCAGATCTTACTCTGACTGAAACTAAACAAATGACGGGCACCTATGCCCACAAATTTGATAGTTCTGCGGTTAATACTACAAATAATACAATTACATGGACAAATCACCAACTTCAAGCAGGTGATGTTCTTCTTTATATCCCACCATCTGGAGATACTCACATTGGTGGACTTCAAAGATTCCAAATTTACTATGTAAAATCTGCACCTAGTGCAAATACGATCACTCTATGTGAAACAACAAATGGAAATTATACTGGCAATTCTACCATTAGTTTAACCAGTCAAGGAACTTCCAATTATGGAAGGCACCAGTTGATTTTTGGATATGAGATTTATTATGCCCAAAAACCAACAAATAATTATTACTCATATTTCTACACAAGACGTTATTGGAGTGGAAGTGGATCTGGTAGAGATTTATATACTTATTCTATACCCAGTAACTTTAATAGGGGTGGTTATTGGGGACTAGGTGGAAAGTATCCAGAAAGAACGATGTATGTTCAAAAGAACCAGTCCACCAGTATGAGTACATTTATTCATGCCGCTCCAATGTACTCTACTCGTGATAATTCTAACTTTACATTTGGCAAATCTGGAACAACGCCAGATGGTTACGATTTTATTGAAGATTATGAAAGATTTGAAAATTATCAGTATCAAAATAATAGATCCAGTTATCTTTATTCAAATCCTGGATATTGGAACCAGTTGTTTGTAAACAATTTCCAGTATAATCAACAAGCTTCAGAAACTTACTCTAACTGGGGTTCTGGAACCACATTCTGTTTTTGGTTACTTCCTGATTCTGAATCAGATTCATTTTATGTTCAAAATCACAATCTAGTATCTGGATCTAATTTAACCATTACTACAAATTCTGGAAACAATATTTCTTACCAAACGTCATCCACTTTTTATGGTACAACCCCTAGCTTTGGTACTTTTGCTTCTGGTGGAACTGATACTATTCAAGTTCTTTCTGAAAATAGAATTAGATTAGGTAATTTTTCTAGAATTAATGATGTAAGTGGTAATTATTCCTTTACAGGAGAAGCGGAAAATCCAACAGCAAATACTTTCTATCTCGGATCAAATAATCTTATTGAGGGAAAGAGTATTATTCTTAGTACAAATGGGGGAACTTTACCATCTACCACAAGTGGTCCAGTAACGCCAACTCTCAATTCTATACAAACAGTGTATAAGGCTTGTACTGATGCGATGGATAGTATTAAATCCACTATGGGTTCTGATCATACTACAATATACTTAAGTGGAGGTTCTCATTATTATCCAATTTCTTCTACAAATGTCTTTTTTGATGATGGAAGACAATATTGGTATTATACTCTTCAATCGATTTATAATTCAAAACTTAGCAGTAGTGTTAACATCATTAGTCAAGATTATCGCACGGGACAACCCTTTGATATTTTCTCTTCCACTAGTTTGGGAGGAAAGGGATACTATGTTCAGATGACCCCATATGAATTCCAAAAAAATATTGATTATATGATTGAAGTGTTTCAAAGACCTTCAGATAGTAACACTACTCAACAATATAGAAGTAGTTGGGGAGCTTATCATTATGGTATAAATGGAACACTGGGTAATGAAAATAATCAGTATCAAAACTGGATTTCTTTGGGTAGTGGATGGAGATATACTTACGATACTAACTATTTCCAACCAAACTCAACATATCATGGATTGATGTGTCTAACCTTGGTAATTGATAATAGTAATTGGCCAAATTACTATGCATTTCCCAATGGTAATATCTATTATCCTAGTGCTAGATACCCCCTTCCATATAACTTTACTTCACTGGGAACTAGTTATGAAGTAATGGTTTGGATTCAAATTAAAGCAGGAACTACTGCCAGTAACTACGGTACTAGTGGAAATACACTTACCACAGCACAAATGGCAAATACTATTGCCACACAGATTGTTTCTGGTCTGACTAATCCTACGTTCTCAGTTCCATCCACTACAGCTATTTTAACAAAACCAACTGGTAATAGAATACGTCTTAAGAATTCTAATGACACTATTTACAATATTACCAATTCGGGAACTTCTCCTTTCTTATTCCAAACTGAAGAATTGACAGGTGCTCTTGATGGATATTATAATATTGACAGTACGACTGATACTTCTCTAACTTCATTCTCAAGTGCTGAAATTCCAAAGAGAGTAATTTCTGTTGGTAGTACTCAAATTGTTGATATTGAGGGAACAGTTTATATTAATTCCAATAATCATAAATTAGTTTCTCAGCAACAATTGGTATATACTGGAGAGGGTATTAGTGGATTGAGTAGTTCTACTACTTATTATGCTGTATCTGATGGACCAAATCATTTTAGATTGGCAGAAACCCCGCAGAATGCCTCCTCCGGAAATGCTATCGGTATTGGCACAACAACTTCTGGAACGCAAACTTTCACGATCCCATCAATATCCGGACTTTCAGCTGGTGATGGGACAGTTGCTATTACATCAACATCTTCTATTGTAACAGGTACAAATTCATTATTTAAGAGATTCTTTAAGGAGGGCGATACATTTACAATTTCAAATACAACTGTAACTCCGCCACAATTCCTAGATTTTAATGTTGTTTCTGTTATTGATGATACTGAACTAACTATAGATTCTATTCCTGGAATTGAATTATCTGCAACAAATTATTATGTACCAACAAAAATCTACACAAGACCAGATGGTGCATTCTTACATAGACCTTTTGACGGTGGTGTTGAAATTAACGCTGGTACTTCTCCTAATAGTTCTATTGTTAGACAAACTCGTAAATATTTCCGTTATCAGTCAGGTAAAGGTATTCAGTGTTCTGTTGCTATTAACTTTAACCCATCAAGAGTTGCTAATACTTTAGTTAGTTCTGCAAATACATCTTTACCTTCAGAAAATTATGAAATTTTTGTTAATAACAACGACAGTTCATCGTATAATCTTTCTGGATCTGATAGAAATGTATCCGTTTTTGGGCAAAATCCAGAAGTAGCAATCTCTCAAGGAGATATAGTTGAATTTATAGTTAACGCACCTGGGCATCCTTTCTGGATTAAGACTGCTGCAGTTACTGGAACTGGAAGTAGCGTGACCACTGGAATAACAAATAATGGAACAGATTCTGGAAGAATAACGTGGAATAGTACTGGAATAGCAACTGGCACATATTATTATCAGTGTCAAAATCACTCGACAATGAATGGAAGAATTATAGTAGAACCAGTAGGCATTACAACTACTATCGCTAAATTGACAACGAAGTATCCCCATGGAATAACAAGAGCAAATTCTGTAACAATTAAAGGTTCTTCTGATAGTGCATATAATGGAACCTTTGACGTTAAAGCATCTGATGATTTTTCCTTTAGTTACTACTTATCATCTGTTCCTAATAGTAGTGTTCCTGATGGAATTATTGGATATAATATTGATAATTGGTCTAATAGTGTAGTTCGTTGTGGTCTATTTGACTATCAAAATGGATTCTTCTATGAGTTTGATGGACAAACTTTATATGCTGTAAGAAGGTCTTCAGTACAACAGTTGCCTGGTACTTGTAGAGCAACTAAAGACAGTAATATCATTATTGGTAATGATACTAACTTTACTGGTCAATTGAGTGTTGGTGGATTTGTTGTTATAAGAGGATCTAGTTATAGAATCACTAGTTTAGTTTCTAGAACTGAAATGCATATACAACCAGCATATAAAGGTATCAGTGCTTCGGATGCCATTATTACCAAAACAGTCGATACAAGAGTTCCACAAACTGAGTGGAATATTGATAATGCAGATGGAACTGGGCCATCCGGATTTGATTTGGATATAACTAAGATCCAGATGATATATCTGGACTACTCTTGGTATGGTGCTGGTAAGATCAGATTTGGATTTAAGGATACTTATGGGCATGTTAAGTACATGCATGAATTTAGACACAATAACATTCTTGAAGAAGCATATATGAGATCTGGTAACATTCCTGCCAGATATGAAATTGAAAACTACGATCGACCATCATATGTTCCATCACTATTCCACTGGGGTACTTCTGTTATTATGGATGGAAGATTTGACGATGACAAAGCGTATCTGTTTACCGCGCCATCTAACAACCTAATCTTTACAAACGGTGACTCTAGTACCGCTACCACTGCTAGTAATTCTTTTATTACTTATCTTTATAATTATTCTACCAGAGAATTCGAATTCTATGTAAGAATACCTTTTAATACTGCTGATGCCTCTAAGTTCTCTAGTGGTACTCCATTATATACAACTGACGGTTCTTTGGATGGAGATCTTGTTGATTACACTGATTATCAGGGTGGAACCTTTAATGTCTATATCTTTGTCAGTTCTAGCAGAAGATATAGTCCACCTGGGGTTTATCCATCAGTTACTTCTGGAACAGAAGTAAGTATTGGTGCTCCAGCAACTGGTGGTGGAGATGTTGACCTTAACAGTGATGTTCCTTTGATTAGTATTCGCCTTGCACCTTCTGTTGATAATGGTTTGACAGGATCACTTGGGCAGAGAGAAATCATTAACCGAATGCAGTTACAGTTGAAATCTCTTGGTATTACAGTTTCTCATGACTGTACGGTTGATGTTATTCTGAATGGCGCTATCAGTAATCAGGATTATGAGAATGTTACTTCACCATCACTTTCTGAACTTGTTAAACATGTTGCTGGTGATAAAGTTATTGGTGGAACGACTATCTTCTCCCTACGTTCATCTGGTGGTACAGAAAACGCTGCAGGTAAGAGATTGTCTGCAACAACTGACTTTGATCTTTCACAGATTACTGACCTTGGTAATGCGATTCTTGGTGGAGATGGAACATTCCCTAACGGTCCTGACCTTCTAACGATTGCAATCAAACCAACAGATACATCTGAGATTAATGCAACCACGCCACTAACCGTTTCGTCTAGAATTACCTGGACTGAATCTCAGGCATAATGGGGACTGGAATAATTTCCAGATTGGGGGTATAATAAATACTATTACGGAAAAAATTGATAATAGTTAATGGGACTCTTTAGGAAAAGCATAAAGCACTCTAAATCCTCTAAAGATCTAGATAATAAAATCAAAAATCTTGATGAGGATCTAAAGAAAACGGGCGTCACTATCAATGAAAGTGATGCCCTACCTTTGTCTGAAGAGAAAGTTGAAGACGTAAGATATGATTGGAGAAAGGATTTATATGAAGAAAATGACACTAAAGAAGATCTCACCGAAGAGTATGTAAGTGAGATTAGAGAAAAGCACCGTAAACTGGCACTAGTTGAAGACTCTCTTGAGTCAATCAAGATCCGAGAAGCACAGAGTATCTTTAGAGAACTCTATCAAGATCAAGTTGAGCAAGTAGTAGAGAAGTACGTTTCTTCTAACAGTGCTGATATTGTAACTCTTCGTGAAGATCTGTTCCTTGAGTTAAACAAGAAACCAAACGTTGATCTTAGTTCTTTAGAAGAAAAGATAGATCTTCTTGCGATCAAGTATAGAAAACTGTCCGAGGGATTGCTGAATGATCCTTCCAAAAACAGTGATCCACTGTCTCAAAATCCAGTTACTTTAGAGCAACTCAAGAACCATTATCAACTTCTTGTTGGTAGACTTCAAGAACAACTTGCTACTCTAGGTGGTGGTGGTGAAGTTCGCCTTGAGTTCCTTGATGATGTAGATAGAACTACAGCAAAGCAAGATGGTTATGTTCTTCAATATCAGTCATCCACTGGTAAGTTTATTGGAACTAGTTATGTTTCCGGAGGTTCTGGTTCTGGAACCCAAGGTGTTCAAGGCACTCAGGGAATTCAGGGAATTCAGGGAATTCAGGGAATTCAAGGTATTCAGGGCATAACCGGAGCAGGAACTCAGGGTATTCAAGGTATTCAGGGACCTTCTGGCGATGGTGTCGTCGGTTCTGCTGGAACTTGGGGTGTTGATAGTGTTGGTATTAATACTACAAAGAGTGTTGGTATTGGTACAACTGCAAAGGATGGATATAAGTTATATGTTGAAGGAGACGCAAGAGTTACTGGTATCCTGACTGTAGGACCAGAATCAATTACTCTGAATGGAATAGATAACGAAATTCTGGTCGGATCTGGTGTTACTATTTACGGTAATACTGGTATTGTTAGTGCAACAGATGTATATTCTGGTGGAGAAAAACTACAGAATGGAATAATAGGCATCGACACCACAGGGGATTCATATCTAAACACTGCACTTATTAGTAGAGTTTTTGTTGGTGGTGTTTCTACTTTTAATGATGAGGTATATTATAATTCAAATGTTAATGTTGGAACTGGAATAACTTTATATCAATCTAACGGTCAAGTACATGCTACTGGACTTTATGTCAATGGACAGGAAATAACGGGTGCTGGAGCACAGGGAACTCAAGGTATAATCGGATCTCAAGGTACTACTGGAACTCAAGGGACGATTGGTGTTCAAGGTATAAGTGGATCTCAAGGTACTACTGGAACTCAAGGTGCGATTGGTGTTCAAGGTACTGATGGTACTCAAGGTGCAATAGGTGCTGGTACTCAAGGTGCAACAGGTGCTCAAGGTACTGATGGTATTCAAGGTACTGATGGTACACAGGGTACTACTGGTACGCAAGGTATTGCTGGTGAAGCCGCTGCTCAGGGTATTCAAGGAAGCACTGGTACTCAAGGTACTGACGGAACCCAAGGTACAACAGGTGCTCAAGGTACTGATGGAACTCAAGGTACAACGGGAACCCAAGGTACTGATGGTGCTCAAGGAATTCAAGGTTTAGTTGGTGAATTATTCACTGCAAAAACTTATACAATCACTGTTCCTGGTGGAATTGGTGGTGGATTTTATATCGATGGAGTTCAAAGAGATACAATATATTTAATTAGAGGTCAAAAATATCTATTTGATCAATCAGACTCTGGAAACAGCACCCATCCAATCGCTCTTTCAACAACTAGTGATGGAACTCATAATGCTGGATCGCAGTATACTACTGGATGGACTTACAGTGGAACTGCTGGAAGTGATGGTGTAGGAACCTTTATCGTTCCTGCTAGTGTTCCAGACACTTTATATTACTACTGTCAAAACCACTCTGGAATGGGTGGCACTGTTACGATTAAAACCTTAACTGCAGATTCACTTCAAGGAGCAACTGGTGCTCAAGGAACTCAAGGCACAACAGGAGTACAAGGTACAACTGGTACTCAAGGTGCTGATGGTACACAGGGTACTGATGGAATTGGTGGAGATCCTGGTGCTCAGGGTACTCAGGGTACTCAAGGTATTACTGGTTCTGGGACACAGGGTACTCAAGGTATTACTGGTTCTGGGACACAGGGTACTCAAGGTATTACTGGTTCTGGGACACAGGGTGTACAGGGAATTCAAGGACCCTCTGGTAGTGGTAGTGGTGGAGCAGGATATTGGGAACAGACTGGGGTTGGTATTAACACAGTTTCAAATGTTGGTGTAGGTACAACAAATCCCCAGACTATTCTTCAGGTTCAAAGATATGGTGTTGTAACTGGTCTTGTCCAACATACTTCTCAAGCAGGTATTGCCTCTGTCATTGATAGTTTTGATACCTCAACTGACGATTTTTTAACTGCTGAGTACACAGTTCATGTGGGATATGGAACTTATATTCAATCCCAGAAGGTTCTTGTGATGCAGAATGGTGAGTACTCATATTCTCAAGAATATGGTGTGATGTATCAACCAGATATTATTGTTTCTTTTGGTGCAACGATGTCTGGATCAACAGTTACGCTTCAGGCAACACCAGAAACGGGAGTTACTGGCGTAACCACTTATAGATTTGTAAGAGGATCGCTACTCTAATATGGAACCTATCGAAATTGTAGAAATAACTTTGGCAGAGGACACTCCTCTGTTCGAGTATATTCCAGAACCAGTTGATGAGTATTTGGTTATTGTTAATACCCCTTCAGATTGGGAAGAAATCCATAACTACATCATTGAGGAAAATGAGATTGATGGAATTCCAAATAGAAGAATAGAGTGCTCAAATCCTAAAGATTATTCTTTAAGAAGTTCTGTTTATCTGATGAGTAGAGAGGAGGCAGAAGTTTTAAGAGAACATTCAAAAGTAGAAAGTGTAATACTGAATCCAGACAAATATACAATTCCAGAATCAAAATTAACGAATAGATTTAAAAATGGTGTTGGATTTAATAAACCAGCTTTGACTGCTGGAAGAGATAATCAAGCACCTGGATTTTGGAATGGTGTAAGATCCAATTGGAGTATGGTTTTTACTGATTGGTTTCAATCCAGCGAACCTTATCAGGGATCGGGTATAACAACAACTACGGTTTCTGTTAGAGATATTCCCTATTCTTTAACTGGAAAGGGTGTCGATGCTGTTATTGTCGATGAAGGTATTGGTGCAATACATCCAGAATTTCTTGCAGATGATGGATCAAGAAGGGTAAAGGATGTTATTCTTGATGCTCCTTATACAATTGATCCAAATTATTTTACTTCTAATAATCTAACTTATACGAAGAACATTGATGGCGTTGATTTTGGTGTTGGTATTGCCTCTACCGCTGCTCGTGAGTGGTGGACAAATTCTTCTAAAAGATCAGCAGAATTCCAATCACTTGGAACTATAAGTTCAATTGATTCGAGATATACGATCGGACATGCTCTGTCAAAAACATCAAATTCTAATAGTAATCAAATAACTGGTGGACATGGAACCGCATGTGCATCACAGATTGGTGGCAAATCATTCGGACATGCTTTCGAATGCAATCTTTGGAATATAAGAATTAGTTTTGGTGATGCATATTTGAGTTCATCGACTGCACTTGATATTTGTACGATTTTTCACAACGCTAAGAAAATTTCTCAGAATGGTGATCCAAACCCAACATTGATTAATAATTCATATGGTACATTTGCTTCTACTGGCAATACATCGGGAACAAGTTATTCGCATAATTATAGAGGAGATGATTTAAGTTATACTGGATCTGGAAGTTATTTGAGCATCCCTTCTAATGCTGGTGCCTGTAGAAATAATACAGTTGCTACTTACACCACAGGTAGTGGTACTTTTGCATTATATGGGTCAACAAATGGTCAGTTCTTATATCCAAATTCTTCATCAGACTCTTCAGCAGAAAATGCTATTGCTGCTGGTTGTATAGTTGTTGCTTCGGCAGGAAATAATAATCAGAAAATTGCAGATGCTACAGATCCAGATTATGTAAATTATTATAATAATTATGGTGTTTATATTTGTAGAGCACAGGGAGTACAGAAAGGATTTTCTGGTACAGATTCCCCTGATCTTGGGTCTATTCGAGTAGGAGCACTTGATTGTGCAGTAGAACCACCAAGTGCTAAGCAGGGAGTAACTGCTTATTCTGTTAGAAAGGTTTGTTATTCTGCTAATGGACCAATGATAGATGTTTGGGCTCCAGCGGAATATACGATGGCAGCAGGATATGCGAGCGGTTATGAAGATTATGTGAGAATTGATGATAGTAATTTTTATGATTGTTGGTTTAATGGTACAAGTTCTGCGGGTCCAAATGCTTGTTCTGTAATTGCTCTTTATTTGCAAACAAACAGAAAAGCATCTAATGATGATGTACGAAAGTGGTTAAAAACTGATGGTGCGAAAGATATTTCATTATCGGATCCATATCCCGGATTGAATGACATTGGATATTGGACTCAGACTTACAATTCTACTTTTGATAGTCCTGATAATACTACTGAGACATATAACATTCGTGGTAATGGAAATCTGAGAGGAGCTCCTAGTAAAGTTCTTTATAATCCTTTTGCCAACAATGCGAGACCGTCTATAAGCGGTGTCAGTATTTCTGGCATTTCATTTACTCAATCATAAATAACTAAAAAAGTCTTCGATGGCAGATAAAAGTTTTGGTATAAAGGAATTAAATTTGATTGGTGCTTCGGGTACTCCTACGATCACTAGTCCTAATAATTTGAATTTAAACGCTAGCAATGTTGCTATCAGCACTGATGTGACCATTGGTAGACATTTAGATGTCGATGGGCACGCTGAGTTTGATAACATAAGAACATCTGGTATTACTACTCTTGCTTCTTCTGGTGGTATAACAACAACGGGTGGTGATTTTTATACTGCTGGAGATATTAATTTTACTGGAAATCTTTATCAGAATGGAACTCTATTTACATCTGGTAGTGGTGCCGGATCAACTGATAATGTTGTAACCAATTCATTGGTAGTAACTGGAATTGCAACATTCCAACAAAATATTTACTTAGGTAATAATGACAGAATTAATCTTGGTGGAACAAATGACCTTCAAATTTATAATACGGGATCAAATTCTTACATTGCTGATATTGGTGTTGGCGATCTTTATCTTTTAGGAACAGCCGCTATTAACCTGCAAAATTCTGCTGGATCTGAAACTTATGCTAAGTTTAATGTTGATGGCGCATCAGAACTATACTATGATAATTCTAAGAAATTTGAAACCACTGGCGCTGGTGTAACAGTTACAGGAACTACTTTTTCAAATCAGTTAAATGTTTCTGGTGTATCTACTTTTGCTGGTAATGTTCAAATAGACTCTGGTATTGTTGATTATCGTGGAAACGTAGGTGCTGGTGACTCTGTACTGATTTCCACCGGTGTTGGAGTTAGTTGGGTTGACATTCCAACTGTTGCACTACAAGGTGTTCAGGGTATCACTGGAATTCAGGGTACTGATGGTACTCAGGGAACTACAGGTGCTCAAGGTACTGATGGGACACAGGGGACTACAGGAACACAAGGAACCACTGGAGCACAGGGTACTGACGGTGCTCAAGGTATTCAAGGTATTCAAGGTATTCAAGGTACTGATGGTACACAGGGAACCACTGGTCCTGTAGCTGGTTCTGTCAATCAAGTTGTTTTCAAAGATGGTTCCAATAATCCAACAGGATCTGCGAACCTGACATTTGATGGGTCAACACTCAGTGCTTCTGCTATATCTGTAAGTGGTGATGTAACAGTTCTTGGGGATCTTACTTATGAGAATGTTACTAATGTGGACTCCGTTGGTATTGCTACCGCAAGAGCAGGACTCAGAATTACTGGTGGTGGTCTTGATGTTGTCGGTGTTTCTACATTCCAAGATAATGTAAATCTTGGTGATAATGATAGATTGAGATTAGGTGATGGTAATGATTTACAGATTTATCACGATGGAAGTCATAGTTATATTAATGATGTTGGTATTGGAAGCTTAAGAATTGGTGGAAGTGTAGTCACTATAGAAAATAGTACCTATACAGAAACACAAGCAAGTTTTGTACAAAATGGGGCAGTAGAACTTTACTACGACGGGTCTAGAAAATTTAGAACTACTGTAGGTGGTGTTGTTGTAACTGGATCTGCTGAATTGGATAACGTAAGAGTTGCTGGTGTTCTTACAGCAACATCGGCAGAGTTTAGTGGTGATGTAACGGTTGGTGGAACTCTTACCTATGAAAACGTTACCAACGTTGATGCTATTGGTATTGCCACTGCTCGTGCTGGATTGAGAATTACTGGCGGTGGTCTTGATGTTGTCGGTGTTTCTACATTTTCTGGCATCACAACTGTAACTGGAGAAACTTTATTTGCTAAACAATTAAATGTTTCTGGTGTTTCTACTTTTTCAACAGGAGTTTCAAAAGGTGTTGAATTTGTCAATGAGTCTGGTGGAGGAACAATAAGAATTTCAAATGATGGTGGAAATAGTCAGGGAAGAATTGGTTTTAATGGAAGTGTAGATAGTACTCTATATGCAAATTACACTAATGGTGATATTGATTTTGTAGCAGGAAACATCTTTTCTCTGCACCTAGGTAGTTACACTAATTATGCATTGAGGGCATATAAGAATAGTTCAGTTGAACTTAACTATAGTAATAGTAAGAAATTTGAAACCGCAAGTTCTGGTGTCAACATTGTTGGAACCACAACCACTGGTCAGTTAAGTGTTACTGGTGTTTCTACCTTCCAAGGTGGTATCCATGATGGAACATCTCTTGGAACTTCTGGTCAGATACTAAGTTCAACAGGAACTGGTCTTTCTTGGATTGATGCTGCCGGTGG
>Ga0213866_10002209_pt1 | contig 13916 bp, 12 predicted proteins | sample PICome_11_FD_160079 | JGI IMG/M metagenome (GOLD analysis project Ga0213866, IMG submission 160079) | Coastal seawater microbial communities near Pivers Island, North Carolina, United States - PICO284 | ecosystem: Environmental > Aquatic > Marine > Coastal | place: USA: North Carolina...
TTTATTGAGTTTTTTGCTGAGTGTGTTTAGTGGAATATTTACGGCTCCTTTAATGTGATTGTTTTCAAATTCGGCTGGGCTTCGAACGTCTAAAATTAAAGCACCTTCTTTTACTTTCTTAGCGAAATCGGGTGCTGGAGCGATGCCCAATAATGCTTTTATGCTATTTATCATTTTTCATGCTTTTATTTTCAACGTGAAGATACTATTTAAAAATTATTTTTCATTTAAATACTTTTCAATTTTAGGTAAAAGCTCGTTCATTTTGAGTACATCAAAGTCGGTGAAGCAATAAATAATTTTGATGTAGCCATTACTCATTTTAATACTGACATAATAGTCTGCTTCTACTGTTTTGAATTTACAGCTGCCGCCATAACAATAGAACCCATCGATATATGTATTAAGTAATTTTGCTAGTGAATCCTCTTGATTTTCGGAGTAATGTGATTTTAGAATACGCTTGTTAAAAATACCGTTATCCCAATCTGTTGTGGCGGTGTTGTTTTGTGAATAAGAATTTATCGAAAATGATAGCCCTATCAATAGAAGTAATCCTTTCATGATTTTAGCTTTATGTTCTATCACAAAAGTAAGAAATTTTAGCATATTTAATTGATTGAAACAGTTGTGTGCTATTGTACAGAAAATGACTACTTTTGCAGACTTTCAAAAATTAGAGCAAATATGAATATCACGCAAGAGAGCATAGATGATTTGAACGCTAAACTTAAAGTAGAAGTTTCGGCAAAAGATTATGAAGCTAAAGTACAAGAGGTAATTGTCAATTACAGAAAGACGGCTAGCATCCCTGGTTTTCGTAAGGGTAAAGTGCCAATGGGACAGGTTAAAAAAATGATTGGTAAATCCGTATTGGTAGACGAAGTGAATAAATTACTTCAAGAAGCTATCTACAAGCACATTACCGAAAATAAAGTTGAAGTCTTAGGAAATCCTTTACCATTAACTTCAGAAGTGGATTGGGACAATGCCACAGACTTTACTTTCGAATACGAGATGGGTTTAGCTCCTGAATTCAAGGTTGCTCTAGACAAAAAAGGCAAATTTGACTTTTTGAAAATTGTAGCGGACAAGAAAATGGTAGATCACTATGTTAATGATATGGCCAAGCGTTACGGAAAGATGACCCAACCAGCCAAGTCTGAAAAAACAGATTTAATGATGGGTGAGTTTACTCAATTAGATGCTGATGGCAATGTGTTGGAAGGTGGTGTTAATCATACTGCCTCATTAGCATTGGATATTATTCAGGATAAAAAAGCTCAAAAAGCCTTAGTTGGATTAGCAGAAGGTGATGAAGTTAAATTACGTGTCAATAAGGATTTTTCCAACGATGCACACCACATGCTAAATATTAAGAAAGAAGAATTAGAGACTCTTGACGCAGATTTTAATTTTAAAGTGAACAAAATTAGTCGAATGGAACCGGCTGAATTAAATCAAGAGTTATTTGATAAGACTTTTGGCAAAGACACTGTAAAAAGCGAAAAAGAATTTAGAGCTAAAATAAAAGAAGAAGTAGAGAAATCCTTTGTTAGCGAAAGTGATAACAAATTGAAAAATGACGTTATTCTACATCTTATCAAAAAAACTAAAATGAGTTTGCCGGATACTTTTTTGAAGAAATGGCTAGTGACGACTAACGAACAAGGCTTGACTGCAGAACAGGTAGAATCCGAGTACGAGCAATACTCTAAGAGTCTGAAATGGCAATTGATAGAGAATAAAATTATCAAGGAGCATAATTTAGAAGTGAAAAATGAAGATGTTTTAGCACACGCTAAAGAACTAATCGTTTCTAACTTTGCACAATACGGTCAACCAGCACCAGAGGATAAAAAGCTAGAAGAAATAGCTGTCCAAGTGTTGGGTAACGAAGAAGAACGTAAGAAAATATACAATCAGTTGTACGATGTAAAAACAATGGCATTGTATAAAGAAAAGTTTACTCTTAAAGATAAAGAGGTGACTTACGATGAATTTGTTAAATTAGCAACTGAAAAATAAAAACCATACGATATGTTTGACCCATCAGAAGAGTTTAGAAAGTTTGCCACCAAAGAGCGTGGTATCAGTAGCACTACATTAGACCGATTTCAGTCGGCTTACGCTAACTATATTTCGCCAACCATTATAGAAGAGCGTTCCATGAACGTGGCTTCCATGGATGTGTTTTCTCGTTTGATGATGGACAGAATTATTTTTTTGGGTGTGCCTATTAACGATTATGTGGCTAATATCATACAAGCCCAATTGTTATTTCTAGAATCTGTAGATTCGGAAAGAGGAATTCAGATTTATTTGAATTCTCCCGGTGGTGGCGTTTATGCTGGATTGGGTATCTACGATACTATGCAATACATTAACCCTGATGTAGCTACTATCTGTACAGGTATGGCGGCCTCTATGGGTGCAGTATTGTTATGTGCTGGAGCATCAGGTAAAAGAACAGCCTTAAAACATTCACGAGTGATGATTCACCAACCTTTAGGGGGTGCTAGTGGTCAAGCTTCAGATATTGAAATTACTGCTAGAGAAATACAGAAGTTGAAAAACGAATTGTATGAAATCATTGCAAGCCACACAGGCAAATCTTTTGATGAGGTGTGGAAAGATAGTGATAGAGATTATTGGATGACAGCCGAAGAAGCTAAGGCTTATGGCATGATTGATGAAGTCCTCGTAAAGAAAAACTAAAAAAATAGTTTAACCTTTTAAAAACCACTTGCTGTAAAGTATGTGGTTTTTCGTTATTTTTGTACCTATGTCAGAAGAGAAAAATATTAACTGTTCATTTTGTGGTCGAGATAAGCAAGATACCAACGTCTTAATAGCAGGTATCAATTCGCATATTTGTGACAGTTGTATTGAACAAGCAGTAGGTATTGTTCACTCTGAAAAAGAGGGTAAAGACCAGCAAATCCTTGCTGCTCAGATGAATTTACTCAAACCCATAGATATTAAGGCTCACTTAGACCAATACGTAATCGGTCAAGATAACGCCAAAAAAATACTTTCGGTAGCGGTTTACAACCACTACAAAAGACTTGTTCAGCCTCCTTCGGTAGATGAGGAAGAAATTGAGATAGAAAAATCCAACATTATAATGGTGGGACAAACAGGTACTGGTAAAACGCTTTTGGCACGAACTATAGCCAAAGTTTTGAATGTTCCCTTTTGTATTGCCGATGCTACTGTACTTACTGAAGCAGGATATGTTGGTGAAGATGTTGAAGCTATACTCTCTAGGTTATTACAAGCAGCCGATTATGATGTCAAAGCCGCACAAAGGGGTATTGTATTTATCGATGAGGTAGATAAGATAGCTCGTAAAAGTGACAATCCTTCTATTACCAGAGATGTGTCTGGAGAAGGTGTTCAACAGGCTATGCTGAAATTATTAGAGGGCGCAGAAGTGCAAGTACCTCCTCAAGGTGGTAGAAAACACCCCGAACAAAAAATGGTGTCTATCGACACCAAAAATATCTTGTTCGTATGTGGTGGTGCTTTCGATGGCATTGATAGAGTAATAGGAAAGCGTTTGAGCACACAGGCTATTGGATATAATTCCAATAAAAAAGAGAAAGTAGATAAGGATAATTTGTTACAATACATCAGTCCGCAAGACCTAAAAGGTTTTGGTTTAATTCCAGAGCTAATAGGACGTTTGCCAGTATTGACACACCTTAAGCCATTAGATAAAGAGGCTTTACGTCAAATACTTACCGAACCTAAAAATTCTTTGACCAAGCAATATGTGAAATTGTTTGAAATGGACGGCATTACTTTAAGTATTGATGATGAGGTACTAGACTACATTGTCGAAAAAGCCATTGATTTTAAATTAGGTGCTCGAGGTCTTCGTTCTATTTGCGAAACCATAATGATAGACGCTATGTTTGACGGTCCCTCAGACTCGGAGAATAATAAAGAGTTTAAGCTTAATCTTGAATATGCCCAAAATAAGATAGAAAATTCTACACTTCAAAAGCTAAAAGTAGCTTAAGATTTGTGTTCAAAAGTTTGAAAAGTAAAAGCAAAAGGGTGCTTTTCATCAGAAGGGTGTAAGTCAGTGTGTACCAGTTTCCAACTGTCATCTAAATCGTCAAAGTAGGTATCGCCATCAATTTCTGTATGTACTCTAGTGAGATATATTCTATCCACTAGATTATTCTCAATAGCATGCTTATAAATCTGACCTCCTCCAATTACGAAAGGTTCTTTGTCACCAGCTTTTTGAGCCAGTTCTACAGCTTCCTCAACTGAATTTACGACTAAACAACCTTCGGCTTTATAGTCATCTTTTCTTGTTACGATAACATTTGTTCGGTTTGGTAATGGACGGTATTTATGAGGAATGGATTCGTAATTCCTTCTACCCATTATTACAAAATGCCCTTTGGTAGTGTCCTTGAAGAACTTCATATCAGTAGGCAAGTGCCATACTAAATCATTGTCTTTTCCTATGACTTTATTTTCCGAAACGGCTACTATTAAAGATACTACCATTAGCTTGTTTTCACATTATAAATTACACCTCTATCTTCAAGGTAAGATTTTACAAATTCAAAATGTTCCCCTAAGTATTCAGGAGGAGAAATTCCAACTTTATTGTATTGACCATCAATGACTAAATTAGCGACAGCTGTGCAGGTGAAACCTGTAGTTCGTGCCATAGAAATGGTATTGTCTTGATATCTATCTAGAAGGTAATATTTGTACTTGACTTCTTTGCCATTCTCTTTACCTTTAATATGTATACGCATTACGGTAAAGTCTTTTTCACCTTCTTTCAATTGCCATTTGGGGAATAGTAGTTTTGACGTTAAATCAATCGGTCGTATCATTTGACCATTAACCTCAATTTCATTATAAGAGAAAAAACCACTTGTTCTAAGAACCTTGAGGTACTCTACACAGCCAGGGTAACGCAATGTTTTTTCTATCATATTAGGAATGTGTGGCATAGTGTCTATTAGCGACCTTAAGCCATCAGAATTCCAACTCTCTAAGGTGCCGACACCTTCAAATTCTATTAGTTCGGTCTCAGACAAAGCTTCTTTAGTAACGACTTGTCCACTTTGAACGTATCGTGCAGGTCGTATGTATTCTTCAATGACATCTATAGGTGAAAAAACAGCTTTATACTCATAGGGCCACTCTCTAATTTCTGGTAATCCTCCTACTAGACATTCGTAGTCAGAAATTTCCATTTGATGGTTGTGATGTCCTAAAATAATATTACCCATGCCTGGAGCTACGCCACAATCCATAACAGCTACAACGCCCATTTCTTTAGCCAGTTCGTCTAGGTCGAAAGGGTCTTCAGGAAAAAATGAAATATCTACACAGTTTTTTCCTGCTTTAATAATGGTTTCTAAAGTTTGATAACCCATAAATCCAGGTACAGCACCTACTACCAAATCGTAATCTTTAATTAGACGTTCAATGGTTGAGCTGTCAGATAAATCGGCGTGTATGGTATGTATGCCTAATTTTGATAAGGGAAGTAAAGCATCTTCCTTAAAATCTACTGATGCTACTTGATGGTTTTTAGCTAAATCTTTAGCCATTACATTACCTACTAATCCAGCACCTAAAACAATGATTTTTGCCATTATACTGCTACTTTTCCTTTAATATGGGGGTGTGGATCATAATCCTTCAACTGAAAGTCTTCGTATTTGAAATCAAAAATTGACTTTACCTCTGGGTTAATTGTCATTTTAGGTAGTGATCTAGGTTCTCTAGATAATTGCAATTCAGTTTGTTCAAAATGATTGCTGTAAATGTGAGCGTCACCTAAGGTATGGACAAATTCTCCAAGCCCTAAGTCACAGACTTGGGCTACCATCATTGTCAGTAGGGCATAAGAGGCAATATTAAAAGGAACACCTAAAAATATATCTGCACTTCTTTGGTAGAGTTGGCAAGACAATTTACCGTCAGCTACATAAAATTGAAAAAAGGCGTGACAAGGTGGTAGGGCCATTTCTTCTATTTCACCAACATTCCAAGCGCTAACAATCATTCTTCTACTATCTGGCGTGTTTTTGATTTGGTTGATGACTTGTGAGATTTGGTCAATGTGCCTGCCATCAGGTGTTGGCCAACTTCTCCATTGATATCCATATACATGGCCTAAATCACCATTTTCGTCTGCCCATTCGTCCCAAATCCTAACCCCATTTTCTTTAAGGTATTTGATGTTGGTGTCGCCTTTCAAGAACCATAACAATTCGTGAATAATGGAACGCAGGTGAAGTTTTTTGGTTGTTATGCAAGGAAAACCCTCGGATAAATCAAAACGCATTTGATGACCAAATACACTTTTAGTTCCTGTTCCTGTTCGGTCAGATTTTAGAGTGCCTTCATTCATCACTCTAGTCATTAAGTCTAAATATTGTTGCATAAATTATATTATCATTCCTACGATTACAGCAGTAAACAAACATGCTAATGTACCTGAAATTAAAGCTAAAATTCCTAATCTAGATAAGTCTTTCATTCGTGATGGGGCAATAGCGCCTATACCTCCAATTTGAATACCTATAGATGCGAAATTAGCAAATCCACATAAAATATAGGTAGCTATTATTATTGATTTTTCTTGGAAGAATTTGCTACTAGCTTTTAATTCTCCTAGCGATACATAGGCTACGAATTCATTCAAAATTGTTTTTTCACCCAGCAATTGACCCACCAAAACAATATCTTCTTTACATACACCCAATAGCCAAGTCAATGGAGCTAAAGTATAGCCTAAAATAAATTCTAAACTTAAGCCTGAGTATTGCCCATTGGTAAAGTTATTGACCCAAGCGTTTATGCCTGTAAAATCACCTATGAAGTTGGTTAGTATGTAGTTTAGCATAGCAATGAAAGCAATAAATACCAAAAGCATCGCTCCCACATTAACGGCTAATTTGATGCCTTGAGTAGTTCCTATGCTAATAGCTTCTAAGACATTACTACCTAATTGTTCATCAGAAATGCTCATGTCTTTATTGACGGCTTCTGTTTCTGGTAAAAGCATTTTGGCAGCTACTATGGCGGCTGGAGCGGACATCACTGACGCTGCCAGTAAATGCTTGGCGAAAAATAATTGTTCGGCTGGGTCTGTACCACCCAAAAAGCCTATGTATGCTGCTAACACTCCTCCAGCAATAGTTGCCATACCACCACTCATCAAGCAGAGTAATTCAGACAATGTCATTTTTTCAATGTAGGGCTTAATCAATAATGGTGATTCAGTCTGTCCTAAGAAAATATTTCCTACTGCTGCTAGACTTTCAGAACCTGAAAGGTTCAAGGTTTTTTTCATTAAAAGGGCAAAGAAATAGACAATTTTTTGTAGAATACCGTAATAAAATAAAACGCTAGTTAGTGCCGAGAAGAATACAATTGTAGGCAGTACTTGAAAGGCAAATATATAGCCAAAAGAATCCATATTGTCGATTAGTCCACCAAATAAAAATAGAGAGCCATCTCTAGTAAATCCTAGAATTATTACAAAAATAGAACTCAGCCATACAAAGCCCGATTGTATAAGAGGAACTTTTAAAATCCCTATGGCAAAAACAATTTGTATCAGTAAGCCTTTGAATACTAGTGACCAATTGATTGCTTTTCTGTTTCTGCTAAATATAAAAGCGATTCCTATGAGAACTAAAATCCCTAACAACCCTCTGAGAATGGTTGTAATATCAAAGCCGGACTCGATGGGCTGGGTATAACTAAGTGCCTTAAATGCATAGTTAATGCCATTTTCTTGAAGAAGGAGTTTGTTTTGGCTAAGATCAATGGAGTAAAAACGGCTTGTATCTGAGGGAGAGTTGTAATGAAAGCTTAGTGTTTTATCATCCATCTCCCATTGTCCACTAGCTTTGAGAGGTATGGAACGAATTTCATATTCAAAAGAGCCATCTTTATTAATTAGCATATAATCATCTTCTCCAATAATTCTTAAGTTGGTAGTGTCATCAGTTTTTCTGATATGTTCAAATTGCCATCTCTTACTTAATTCTTGAGATTGTCCTAATAAGGATAATAAGATGAAAAATGTAAAGGTTAAATGCTTAATCATAATGTCTGTGTGTTAGCTTCTTTTTTTAATTTCATCTCTAATTGTGGAAGCTAATTCGTAATCTTCATTTTCTATAGCTTCATTTAATTTTTCCTCTAACTTTTTTATGGACAATTTTTTAAAGTCATTGGAATTTTCTTGACTTTCCTCTAGCTCTGTGCTTTGAGTCGAAATAACATCTTTATCTAATATAATGCCAGCCTCATTGATGATGGCTTCATAAGTAAAGATAGGAGCCTTAAAACGTATAGCAATAGCCACTGCATCAGAGGTTCTAGAGTCTAGCTCTACTTCTTTGCCATTGTGGTCTACACAATAAATAATAGATGAAAATATGCCTCCTGAATTAATAGAACTAATCACTACTTTCTGAATATTAATCTTAAAGCCATCAGCTAATGTTTTAAACAAATCGTGAGTGATGGGGCGTTGGCTTTTGTATTCATTATCCAAAGAGATAGCGATGGCTTTTGCCTCGAAATTGCCTATTACAATAGGTAGCCTTCTTTTGCCTCCAATCTCACCCAAAACTAGAGCAAAAGCTCCAGATTGGGTTTGACTATTTGAAAGTCCAACTATATCCAGTTGAATGAGTTTCATTAATTATTTTCTTTGAAATTTTTAATTTCTTCTATTAGACGAGGAACTACTTCAAAAGCATCTCCTACTATACCATAGTCTGCTGCTTTGAAAAAAGGCGCTTCAGGGTCGGTGTTTATGGCTACCATTACTTTAGAAGAATTAACTCCTGCTAAATGTTGAATAGCGCCTGAAATACCTACGGCTATATATAAATTTGGTGCTATAGCTTTACCTGTTTGTCCCACGTGTTCGCTATGTGGTCTCCAGCCGATATCAGAAACGGGTTTTGAACAGGCCGTTCCAGCGTCAAGCAAATCAGCTAGTTCCTCTATCATACCCCAGTTTTCAGGACCTTTTAAGCCTCTACCTGCCGATACTACGACTTCAGCTTCTGCCAAACTAATCTTGCCACTTGATTTTTCTACCTTTTCAGAAGTTACGTTAGAGCTTTCAGGAGTAAAGTCGAAAGTGTCTGTTCGGCAATTGGGATTTGGGTTCTCAGTAATGGTGTAGGCATTAGGAGATAGTGCCAATACACATTTGCTTGAGTTAGTCTGTGCGATTTCAAAAGCCTTTCCAGAAAATGCTTTCTTCTTAATTGTAATAGGAGAGCTTTCAGATGGTGTTTCGACAACATTACTGATGTATGAGGCGTCTAAATCAATAGATAATCTAGGACCAATACATTTTCCTGTATTGCTATTTGAAATAACAAATACGCTAGCATTTTCTTGTTTAGCAACTTGTGCTAAGGCGGATGACATACCTTTATTATCACAGCTATCAAAATCAGAATTTACGCTGATAACTTTGTCAGCCCCATAATTTGATAGTGAAATAATATCATCATTGATATTTCCTAATGTGACCGCAACACATGATAAGTTTAATTTTTTAGCGGTATCGTGTGCAAATGTTATTGCTTCAAATGTTCCTTTCTTAAAGGAGCCATTCCAACTTTCTGCGAATACTAATACTGACATATCTTAAATTACTTTTGCTTCTTGATGAAGTAATGATACTAATTCTTTTTCTTGACCTGCCTCTACCATTTTACAGGCTTGCTTAGCAGCGGGTTTTTCAAATGATATAGACTTGCTTTTATCGGCTGTTCCGTTTGAGCTGACTACTGTTAGCGGTTTAGTTCTAGCAGTCATGATACCTCGCATGTTAGGAATGAGTAAGTCGGATTCTTCGACTAAACCTTTCTGACCAGCAATAATTATTGGTAGTGAAGCTTTGACAAATTCTTTGCCTCCTTCTATTTCTCTTTCCATGTTAGCACTATCGCCACTCAATGCAAAGCCAGTACAAGCATTTACAAATGGTAAATCGAGAATTGCTGCTAACATTCCAGGAACTGCACCATTGTTGTAATCTATAGACTCTCTACCTGTAATTATTAAATCAAAGTCTTGTTCAGAAATTACCTTAGCTAATTCTAGAGCTACTCCAAAACTATCTTTAGATTCTGAGTCTATTCGTATTGCTTGGTCAGCACCAATAGCTAATGCTTTTCTTAGGGTTGGTTCGCTAGAAGCCTCACCTAAATGAATGACAGTAACCATTCCTCCGTGTTCTTCTCTCAGTTTTATAGCTTTTGTAAGTCCAAACTCATCGTAAGGATTGATGATAAACTGTACTCCTTCAGTGTTAAATGCAGTGGAGTTACTAGTAAATTCAATCTTAGATGTCGTGTCTGGAACGTTACTAATGCATACTAGTATGTTCATAGTCATTTTTCGTTGTTAGTTATGTTCAGCAAAACTAAGGATTTTGAGGCATTCTTTTGCAAGAATTTAACATTAGTATTAACAAGATTTTAATAGTAATTATCTTCTTTGCTAATTTGTAAAAAATGTTATTTTTGCACTCCTATATTTTTTAATAATTGTATGAGAGAAATTCAATTTAGAGAGGCAGTTTGTGAAGCTATGAGTGAAGAAATGCGTAGAGATTCTAGTATTTACTTGATGGGAGAAGAAGTTGCCGAGTATAATGGTGCTTACAAAGCGTCTAAAGGAATGTTAGATGAATTTGGAGAAAAGCGTGTAATTGACACGCCGATTTCTGAGTTAGGATTTGCGGGTATAGGCGTTGGCTCTGCTATGAATGGCTTAAGACCAATCATAGAATTTATGACTTTCAACTTTTCACTTGTAGCTATTGATCAAATTATCAGTAATGCTGCTAAAATGAGACAAATGTCTGGAGGTCAATTTCCTGTACCTATCGTATTTAGAGGACCTACTGCCTCGGCTGGTCAGCTAGGGGCTACTCACTCTCAAGCCTTTGAAAGTTGGTATGCCAATTGCCCTGGTTTGAAAGTTGTTGTTCCTTCTAATCCATACGATGCTAAAGGTCTATTAAAATCTGCTATCCGAGATAACGACCCTGTAATTTTTATGGAGTCGGAACAAATGTACGGTGATAAAGGCGAAGTGCCTGAGGGTGAATACCTTATTCCAATGGGTGTTGCAGAAGTGAAAAGAAAAGGTACTGATGTGACTATTGTATCTTTTGGTAAAATAATAAAAGAGGCCTACAAAGCGGCTGATGAATTAGCTGAACAAGGAATCGAAGCAGAAGTAATTGATTTAAGAACAGTTCGACCAATAGATTACGATACTATTATAGAATCTGTGAAAAAGACTAATAGACTTGTCGTTTTAGAAGAGTCTTGGCCTTTAGGTTCGATAGCAACGGAGATTGCTTTTAAAATACAAAAAGATGCTTTTGATTTTCTAGATGCTCCAATAAAACGAGTGACTTGTCTAGATACTCCAATGGCTTATGCTCCTACATTAGTAGAGGCGTTTTTACCTAACAAAGATAAGCTGATAGAAGCTGTCAAAGAGGTAACATATTCAAAATAATTAACCAAATTAACAATTAATCAAATTAACTAAAATTTCAAATTATGAAAATGATTGTAGACTTTTTACCTCTTTTCGGTGTTCTAGCTTTAGGCTACGTATTCTGGAAGAATGCTTGGGTTTCTAAGCAAGAAGAAGGTACTGAAAAGATGTCAAGAATTGCAAAAAACATCGCTGATGGTGCAATGTCATTCTTGAAAGCTGAATACAAAATCTTATCAGTTTTTGTATTAGCAGTAGCTATTTTACTTTACTTCAAAGGAAGTAGTGAAGAAGGCTCAAACGGAATGGTTGCAGTTTCCTTTATTGTAGGTGCAATTTGTTCTGCATTAGCTGGATTTATTGGTATGCGTGTGGCGACAAAAGCCAACGTAAGAACAACTAATGCTGCTAGAAAATCATTAGGTGCTGCACTAGAGGTAGCTTTCGCTGGTGGTGCAGTTATGGGATTAGGTGTTGTAGGTCTTGGTGTTTTAGGACTTAGCTCACTATTCATTTTATACAGTGGCCAAGGCTGGGAAATCGGTGAGGTATTGAATGTGCTTTCAGGTTTTTCTCTTGGGGCATCTTCTATTGCACTATTTGCTCGTGTGGGTGGTGGTATTTATACTAAAGCTGCTGATGTTGGTGCTGACCTTGTAGGTAAGGTAGAAGCTGGTATTCCTGAAGATCACCCTTTAAATCCTGCAACCATTGCGGATAACGTAGGTGATAATGTAGGTGATGTTGCTGGTATGGGTGCTGACCTTTTCGAATCTTACATAGGTTCTATAATTGGTACTATGGTATTGGGTGCTGTTTACGCTACATTACCAGAATTTCAATCGCAGTTTGATGGTTTAGGTGCTGTTTATCTTCCATTAGCTCTAGCTGCTGTTGGTATCATTATGTCAATCATTGGTACATTTTTCGTTAAAGTTAAAGATGGTGGTTCACCTCATACTGCTCTTAATGTTGGAGAGTTTGGCTCTGCATTTTTGATGTTGGTAGCTTCTTGGTTTATTATTCAAGCGATGCTTCCAGAATCTTGGGTAGAAGGCGGTATAGAGTATACTTCTAATGGAGTATTTTGGGCTACTATTGCAGGTCTTGTTGCTGGTTTAGCAGTTGGTAAAGTCACGGAATACTACACAGGTACAGGAACTAAGCCTGTCAACTCTATTGTTCAGCAATCAGAAACAGGTTCAGCAACAAATATTATCGCTGGTTTGGGTGTTGGTATGATGTCAACAGCTATTCCAATCCTCTTAATTGCTGCTGCTATTATTGTATCTCATAAATTCGCCGGTCTTTATGGTATTGCTATTGCTGCAGTTGGTATGCTAGCTAACACAGGTATTCAATTAGCTGTAGATGCTTACGGTCCTATTTCTGATAATGCAGGTGGTATTGCTGAGATGGCTGAGTTAGATCCTGAAGTAAGAGAAAGAACAGATAAATTAGATGCTGTAGGAAACACTACTGCTGCTATTGGTAAAGGTTTTGCTATTGCTTCTGCTGCACTAACTGCATTAGCTTTATTTGCTGCCTTTATGAAGACTGCCAATGTAACAGCTATTGATGTTTCTAGACCTGATATTATGGCTGGTTTATTAATAGGTGGTATGTTGCCATTTGTATTCTCTGCACTGTCTATGAATGCAGTAGGTCGTGCCGCTATGGCCATGATTGAAGAAGTAAGAAGACAATTTAGAGATATTCCTGCTTTGAAAGCTGCTTTAGAAGTTATGCGTAAAAACAATTCAGATATGTCAAAAGCTTCTGCTGCAGATAGAAAAATATTTGATGCTGCTGATGGTGTTGCTGAATATGACAAATGTGTAGAAATTTCTACTCAAGCTTCTATTAAAGAAATGGTATTACCCGGTCTATTAGCTATTATTGTTCCTGTTTTAATTGGATTTGTTGGTGGAGCAGAGATGTTAGGAGGTCTTTTAGCAGGTGTTACTACTTGTGGTGTACTTATGGCAATCTTCCAGTCTAACGCTGGTGGCGCTTGGGACAATGCTAAGAAAATGATTGAAGAACAGGGTAAGAAAGGAACTGAGGCTCACAAAGCCGCTGTTGTAGGTGATACTGTAGGTGACCCTTTCAAAGATACTTCAGGCCCTTCTTTAAATATTTTATTAAAATTGATGTCAGTAGTGGCTCTAGTTATCGCTCCATCTATTGCTATGGATCTTGATGGTCAATCTTCTTCAAATAGTTCAGATAAGACTGTAATGGTCGCAGACGGTTCAGAGGAGTCAGCTAAAGGCATGATAGGTCTATATGGTGATAATGAAAAAACTGAATTTATATCTCGTGCTAAGTACGTTGTTAACGGAGATAACATTCAATCTATTTCTGTT
>Ga0213866_10002213_pt1 | contig 13895 bp, 14 predicted proteins | sample PICome_11_FD_160079 | JGI IMG/M metagenome (GOLD analysis project Ga0213866, IMG submission 160079) | Coastal seawater microbial communities near Pivers Island, North Carolina, United States - PICO284 | ecosystem: Environmental > Aquatic > Marine > Coastal | place: USA: North Carolina...
CATCACCACCCGGGTGGTGCCAGGCCAGCCGCTCTCGGCCTTCCTGGCCACTGCGCACGAGTGGGGCCATTCGCTCTATGAGCAGGGCCTGCCCCGGGGCGATGACCACTTTTTCCCCTGGCCGCTGGGGGAGGCCACCTCGATGGGGGTGCATGAATCCCAGTCGCTCTTTTGGGAGTGCCGCGTCGCCCGCAGCCAGGCCTTCGCCGAGCGCTGGCACCGCCGTTTCCAGGCCGGTCTAGGTGCCGATCCCTGGGGAGGGGCCCGGGTCTTCTGGCGCAGCCTCAACCCGCTTGCTCCCGGCCTGATCCGGGTGGAGGCCGACGAGCTCAGCTACTGCCTCCACATCGTGCTGCGCTTTGAGCTGGAGCTGGCACTACTCGAGCAGGACATGCCCGTGGAAGACCTCCCCCAGCAGTGGAACCAGCGGATGCAGGAGCTGCTGGGAATCAAGCCGCAGACTGACTCCGAGGGTTGTCTGCAAGATATTCATTGGGCAGAAGGTTTGTTTGGTTATTTCCCCAGTTACGCTCTCGGCCACCTGATCAGTGCCCAGCTGGCCGAGGCGATGGAGACCGATCTGGGCGGGGCCGGCGCCATTGCGGGAGCCATCGCCGCGGGCCAGGAGGAGCGGCTGCGCAGCTGGCTGGCCATGGGGGTCTGGCCCCTGGGCCGTGCGGTGAACGGGGAGGAGCTGGTTCGGCAGGTGAGCGGGCGCTCCCTCTCGGCCGAGCCATTCCTTCAATACCTCAAGTTCAAATTGGAGCTGCTCCAGGCCCCTGCATAGGATGCGCGCCGCAGATCTCCCACCTCCATGGCGAACATCGACCACGCTCCAAGCCGCACGATGCTCAACCTGCTGCACGTGCTGCCGGCCTTTGCCGATCGGGCCGAGCTGCGGCTCAACGCGATCGTGGAGCTCAACTCGATGACGATCAATAAATACGAGTTGATCACCGAGACCGGCCACCTCAAGCTCGACCGGGTTGGTTATTCCTCCCTGGCCTATCCCTTCGCCTACGGCTGCATCCCCCGCACCTGGGATGAGGATGGCGACCCCCTCGATATCGAGATTGTCAATGTCACCGAGCCCCTGGTGCCCGGTTCCCTGGTGGAGGCCCGCATCATCGGCATCATGACCTTCGATGACGGTGGCGAGGTGGACGACAAGGTGATTGCCGTGCTCGCCGACGACAAGCGCATGGACCACATCACCAGCTACACCCAGCTGGGCGAGCAGTGGCTCAAGGAAACCACCTACTACTGGGAGCACTACAAAGATCTCAAGAAGCCCGGCACCTGCAAGGTCAATGGTTTCCTGGAGCCTGTCGAGGCGGTGCGGATCATTCAGGAGTGTGAGCAGCGCTATCTCGAAACCATTGATGCCAAATTAGTCAACTGACCTCGGGCCCCACGCCATGAACCGGGCTGGAATGCTGATCTCTCTGGTGGCACTTCCGCTGGCCCCACTCCCCATGGCGACCGCCCCGCTCTGGGCAGCGCCGGGGCCAGCCAGCCAGCCAGCACCCCAGGCCAGCAGCCGGGAAATTGTGCTGCAGCTGGGCCGGCGCACCATCAGCCTGCGGGATAACGGCAAGCTGATCAGCAGCTGGCCTGTGGCCATCGGCAGCCTCGGCACCCCCACTCCCCTGGGTCGCTTTGTCGTGCAGAACAAGGTGATTAATCCCAAGTACCAGAGCACCAAAAGCGGCAAGATCAATGCCACCGTGGGGGCCAACAGCCCCCTCGGGGATCGCTGGCTGGGCTTTCAGCAGAGCGGACCCAACCAATACGGGATCCATGGCACGCCGGCAGCCTGGTCGTGGACCGTGAGCTCCAGGTCTGCTGTCACAAACGGCTGCGTGCGGATGCTGCACGAGCACGTGCGCAAGCTGTTTGATCTGGTGGAGGTTGGCACCCCGGTGATCGTCCAGCGCTAAAGCAGGCGGCAACGGTTTGCCTGGTTGGAAAACATTCTGGAGATCGGTTCTTATCGGCCTCCCCCTGGCTCTTATGGAGGTATCTTTTAGGCCCCAATGAGGTCTTGGGCCTCGATTCGTCCATCCATGACTCCGGCTTCCCAACCCCACCAGCCCGCCGAACCCCAGGTCAGCACAACGCTGAAATGGGCCAGCGATGGGGAGTTGTCGAGTCTCGATCTGGAGCGTATCCTCGAGCGGCTCTGCGCCGTTGATCCCGCGGCCCAGGAGCTTACCCGTCAGCTTCAGCTGAATTCCTGACCAGGCTGGAGCTCCGGGCCAGGGCCCTGGCCATGCCATCGCGGCTCGCCAGACCCCGCAGTGCAGCCACAGGCAGCCCGGGATTGGGCAATCCATGGGGCAGGGCGGCCGTTCTGGCGTCCTGCACATCGAAAACGGGCACCTGGCGCAGGCCATTGGGGGTGAGCTGGTCTTCCAGCTCGGCCAGATGGGCGTCCAGCGGCAACCACACCAGATCTCCGCGCCGGCAGTCGATCAGCTTGGGCATAGTTGGCACCTTTGGGATTGTCTCGGTACTGGTCTGGGTGGGCCTGGGCTCGGCGTTGAGGGCCCGCTGCAGATCAGCCAGGGTTACCAGCCCCACCACCCAGGATCCCTCTGCCACCACCAGGCAGTGGCCATGGGCGTCCACCAGCTGGCGCAGGGCCTGACTGGCCGCCAGTTCTGCCGGCAGCACCAGGGGTGCCTCTGGCTCGAAGGCCTCAGCCACCGGCAACGCTGCCAGTTGGCGGCGACGTTGCTCCTCAATCGGGTCGGGGCCGAGCAGGCCCGGATCGGCCAGCCCTTGCCAGCGTTCCACCAAGGCGGCACTGAGCCCGGCGGCGGCCATCAGCGGCAACACGATGCGGATATCGCGGGTGAGTTCAAACAGCAGCAGCAGGGCCGTCAGCGGCGCCCGGGCACTGCCGGCCAGCACCGCGGCCATGCCCACCATGGCGTAGGCGGGAGGTTCGGCTACGGGCAGGTTCAGGCCGCTTTCGCCGAGCAGCTGGCCGTAGCAGTTGCCCAGCACGGCGCCGAGCACCAGGGCAGGGGCAAATCCGCCCCCCACAAATCCGGTGGCATTGCTGATGCCCGTTGCCAGTAGCTTCACGCCCAGCAGCACTAGCAGGGCGAGCAGCGGTACGCCGCCGTTGCTGCCCAGCAGGGCCTCAACGGTGTCGTAGCCCACCCCCAGTACCTGGGGAAAGCCAAGGGCGATTAGGCCCACGCATGCTCCGCCAACGGCGGTGGGCACCCCGGGTGGCAGCTTGGCCAGCCAGATTTGCAGCTTTTCGCTGCGGCCTGCGGCCAACAGGCTCACCAGGGCCCAGGACATCAGGCTGGCGACCAAGCCGAGCCCCAGGTAAAGGGGCAGCTCCAGGGGGGAACGCACCTCGTAGGCAGGCAGCCTCAGGATCGGCGTGTCGCCCAGCAGCAATTGGGTGACAAGCGATGAGGCCACGGCTGCCACCAGCACAGCCCTCAGGCTGGGCCGCCCCTGGATGGCGCTGAAGCTGCCCTCAAAGGCGAAGAACACTCCGGCAATGGGGGCCTTGAAGCCAGCGGCCAGTCCTGCGGCGACCCCCGCTGCCACCAGCGCTTTCTGACTCTGGGGCGACAAACCGCCGCGCAGGGCCACCCAGAGCCCCAGGTTGCCGCCACTTTCCACGCTCGGTCCCTCCGGGCCGAGGGAGGCGCCACTGCCCAGGCTTACGGAGGCGCCCAGCAGGCGCAGCAGGGGGAGTCGGGGCTGGGCTGGCAGGGCGCCATCGGCCATGGCCATCAGGCTCGGCAATCCAGGCCCCAGCTCGCCGCCGTAGCGGCGCAGCAGACCCACGACCAGGCCCCCCAGGGTTGGCACCACCACCACTGGCCACAGGCGGATCCAGTCGGGCAGCAAGGAGACGGGCAGCACTGCCGGCTGGGGAGCGGCGGGGGGTGGCGGCAGAAACCCCAGGCCGCCCAGGCCAACCTGCAGCAGGGCCTTTAGGGGCGTGCCCGTATCCGGCGGTATGGGGGGGAGATCAAGCGGCGGTTGGGGCGGTTGGGACCGACCAAAGGAGAGCAACCCATCTACGAATGGTCCGAACAGGCCGTTGTTGATGAAGCCCAGCAATTCATGGAAGCCCACCACGGCCAGGCCCGTCAGAACGCCGACCAAAGCGGCCCAGGCCAGCAGGTTCCACTGGTAGGGGCGAGCTGAGGGCTCGCCGGCTTCAGGTTTCAGGCCGGACCGTTGCAAAGATCTCCTCCAGGATCTCTCCAGCCCCCTGGGCCTTCAAGGAGTGTGCCAGGGCCATGCCGATCGCCTCGGGATCCGTCTGGGCCCCCCGGGCCCCATCGCGGATCAGCCGCTCGCCATCGAGGCTGGCCACCATGCCCGTCAGCACCAGCTCATCGCCCTCAATGCGGCTGTTGACGCCGATGGGCACCTGGCAGCCACCCTCCAGTTCCCGCAGAAAGGCCCGCTCCGCCAGGCAGCGTCGGGCAGTGGGGAGGTGCTCCAGCGCCCGAATCTGAGCGAGCACCGTTTCGTCGCCCTGCCGGCACTCGATGCCGAGGGCCCCCTGGCCCACGGCGTGCAGGCAGATGGATGGATCGAGCAGTTCGTGGATGCGATCCCCCAGGCCCAGGCGGCCCAGACCAGCGGCAGCAAGGATCAGGCAGTCGTAGTTGCCGGCATCCAGCTTCTCCAGGCGGGTGATCACGTTGCCGCGCACGTCCTTGAACAGCAGCTCGGGGTAGTGATGGCGCAACTGGGCCAGGCGGCGCAGGGAGCTGGTGCCCACCACCGAACCCTCAGGCAGGCTGGCGAGGTTGCGGTCTTGGTGCTTCGCATGCACCACCAGGGCGTCGGCCGGATCTTCCCGCTCGGTGATGCAGCCCAGCATCAACCCCTCAGGCAGGTTCGTGGGCAGGTCCTTGAGGCTGTGGACGGCGATGTCGGCCTGGTCGACCAGTATCTGGGCCTCGAGCTCCTTGGTGAACAGACCTTTGTCGCCGATTTTGGCCAGGGCCACATCGAGGATCTTGTCGCCCTTGGTGGCCATGGCCTCGATCGTTATCTCCAGGCCGGCGTGGGCCTTGGCCAGTTCATCGCGCACCCAGTGGGTTTGCACCATGGCTAGCTGGCTGCGGCGGGAGGCGATGCGCAGGGGGTTGGCCATCGGTGCCAGATCACAGCAGGTCACACTAGGGGCCGAAGAAATCAAGGGGCAAGGGCCCCCAGGTGTCCTCGGCGGCGGGATCGCCAGGGTTGTGGCCGGTGATCAGCAGTCCCTCGCCCAGGCCGGTTTCCGGACGCACCAGAAAGCGGCCCGTGTGCTGGTTGGCCTTGAGAAACACCGCGCCGGCAATCTTCTCGGGCGCCTCGCCGGCGGAGTCTGGGGCCAGGGGGGGCCAGCCCAGCGCTCGCTCCAACTGGCGCAGGCACTGGAGGGCCGCCAGGGCTGAATCGGCCATCACCCCAGCGGTGAACCATTCACAGGCCTCCACGCCTGTAAGCAGCTCGGCCAGCAGGGACTTGCGGTCGGCGACTGCAAGGGTTGGGGCGCTGCGCAATCCGCGCAGGTCATCCAGCCGCACTATTTGATGTACTCCTTGAGCACGCCGTTGCGGTTGGGGTGGCGCAGCTTGCGCAGGGCCTTGGCCTCGATCTGGCGGATGCGCTCGCGAGTCACATCGAAGATCTGGCCAATCTCTTCGAGGGTCTTCATACGGCCGTCATCGAGGCCGTAGCGCAGGCGCAGCACGTCGCGCTCCCGCGGGCTGAGGGTGGCCAGCACCCCTTCGAGGTCTTCCCGCAAGAGGTTTTTGGCTACGTCCTGCTCGGGATTTTCGATGTCTGCCTCAATGAAGTCGCCCAGGCGGGAGTCTTCTTCCTTGCCGATCGGAGTTTCCAGGGAGATCGGCAGCTGGGCGCTCTTGGCGATGAAGCGAAGCTTCTCGATGGTCATTTCCATCGATTCGGCGATCTCTTCCTCGGTGGGCTTGCGGCCAAATTCCTGGGAGAGGGTCTTGGTGGTTTTCTTGATCCGCGAGATCGTTTCGTAGAGGTGCACCGGCAGGCGGATGGTGCGGCTCTGGTCGGCGATGGCCCGGGTGATGGCCTGGCGGATCCACCAGGTGGCATAGGTGGAAAACTTGTAGCCCTTCTCATGGTCAAACTTCTCGGCGGCGCGGATCAGGCCGAGGGAGCCTTCCTGGATCAGGTCTTGGAAGCTCAGGCCCCGGTTCATGTATTTCTTGGCGATCGACACCACCAGGCGCAGGTTGGACTGCACCATCTTTTCCTTGGCCCGGCGGCCGAGCATCAGGCGGCGGCGGAACTTGATCACCGGCATGTCCACCAGCGCGGCCCACTCCTTGGTGTCCGGGTGGTGGCTGTGATCGGCTTCAAACTGGGCCGCCAGCTCCTCCAGTTGCAGTAGGTCGGCGATCTTGCGGGCCAGTTCAATTTCTTCGTCGGCCCGCAGCAGCCGGATCCGACCGATCTCCTGGAGGTAAACCCGGATCGAGTCTTCGGTGTAGACACCCTTGGGGCCCACCTTGATGCTCGCCAGCACCTTGGCGGCCTTGGCATCGGCCTTTTCCTTCTCCCCGTCGTCGATGGGGCTGCTGGTCAGGAGTTCAGCTGCTGCGGCTGCTGCGGGCTGGACTGTCTTGGCCGGTTTTTTCTTGGCGGGTTCTGATTTAACGGTGCTTGCTTTGGTGGTGCTTGCTTTGGAAGTGCCTGCTTTGACGGTGCCGGCCTTAGCAGTGCTGATCTTGGCAGTGGCGATCTTGGCAGTGCCGACCTTTGGGGCGCTGGCTTTGGCTGTGGTGGCTTTGGTTTTGGTCGCAGCCTTCTTGGCCTTCGGTTCCCCAGCCACTTCCGTCGCTGTGGCTGGGGAGACCATCAGAATTTCCGGGCTTGCTTTGGGCTGGGTAGCAGCGGGGCTCATGGGAAACGGGAACTGGGAAACGGGAACTGGGGCAGATGGCGGCACAAAGCCGGGAGGGGAACCGGTGCGTCTCAGCAACAGCTGATAAGCAGCCCGAAACAGGAACCTGATTCAGGCGGGAGGCACAAGTGGGTACGACTGGCAAGTTCAGGGCTGGTAACGACCCGGCAAATTGCAAAGGGTCGGCGGCCGAAGCCTGGGCAGTGCTGTCAGGGGTGGTCGCAGACCGGGAGCCCGAATGGTGGGAGGCTGGCTCCCGAGGGTCTCTCTTCAGGTCTTCCCGCTGGAAGGAACTCTGCTCAGTTCCGACGGCAGCCCTTGGACTGCCCAACCACTACATCCTATGAATGGGCCGTGACCTTTGCAAGCACATCGGGGCCCTGGCTCCAGATCTGGCTGGAGGCGGGCCGGGAAGGCCAGATTTTTACCTATGCCAATGCGGAGCCGGAGCCTGCTGGGATAGGCGATCTGGTGAGGGTTCGGCTGCAGGGCCGTCCCCATACCGGCCTGGTGGTGGGAGCTATGCAAAAGCTGCCGGCCAGTCTCAGCGGTAAGACCATGCAGCCGATCCTGGCGGTATGGCAACGGGCCGCCGTAGATGGCCAGTGGCAAAACCTGATCGAGGCCGTGGCGGCTGCCTGCCACACCAGCCTCTTCAAAACTCTTAAAAGTGCCCTCCCCCCAGGCTGGTTGGGCCAGCGACGTCAGGGCCCCAGCGGCGGGCCCAGGCCGATCTGGTTGGTGCAACGCTCCGCCGCGCCGCGGCCAGAGCAGCGCCTCACCCCCCGCCAACTCGATTTATTGGCCCATCTGGAGCTTCAGCCCGGGCCCGTGCCCCTGCGGGAGCTCTTCGCTGGCGGTGGCTTCAGCCGTGCCGTGCTGAAGGGATTGGAAGAGCGGGGTCTGGTTCATCGATCCCAGGGCCAGCCCCACCTCCTCCCCTCGCCGCCCTCGGGTGGGGGCGGCCCTGGGGCGGTCCTCACCCAGGCCCAGGCCGCTGCGGTGCGGGCAGTCCTGGGCGCGCCGCCCGGTCGGGAATTCCTGCTCTGGGGCGTCACCGGTGCCGGCAAAACCGAGGTCTATCTCCAGGCCGCGGCCCACGCGCTCGCGGCGGGTCAGGGTTGCCTACTGCTCACGCCAGAGATCGGCCTGATTCCCCAGCTCCTCGATCGGGCCCGCGAGCGCTTCGGCAGCCGGGTTATTGAGTTTCATAGCGGCTTGTCCGATGCGACCAGGGTGGGCACCTGGCGGCGCTGCCTTGGCCCTGAGCCCGTGCTGGTCGTGGGCACTCGCTCGGCCATTTTTCTGCCGTTGGCGCAGCTGGGCCTGATCGTGCTGGATGAGGAGCACGACAGCTCCTACAAGCAGGACAGCCCCATGCCCTGCTACCACGCCAGGGATGTGGCCCGCCTGCGGGCCAGGGAAAGCGGGGCAAGGCTGGTGCTTGGCAGTGCCACCCCCTCTCTGGAGAGCTGGTTGGGCTGCCAGGGATCCAACCCTGCCATCGAGCTGCTGCGTTTGCCGGAGCGTATCGGCTCGCGGCCCCTGCCAGCGGTGCGGGTGATTGACATGCGCCATGAGCTGGCAGATGGCCACCGCCGCCTGATCAGTAGGGCCCTGATGGGTCGACTCGAGCAGCTGCAGGAGAAGGGCGAACAGGCGGTGGTGCTGGTGCCCCGGCGGGGCTACCGGGCATTCCTGAGCTGCCGCAGTTGCGGCGAGGCGGTGCTCTGCCCCCACTGCGATGTGGCCCTCACCGTGCACCGCTCCAAGCTCGGCCAGGAGTGGCTGCGCTGCCATTGGTGTGACCACCGCGCCGAGCTGGGCGATCGCTGCGGCCACTGCGGCTCCACCGCCTTCAAGCCCTTTGGTGCCGGCACCCAAAGGGTGATGGAACAGTTGGCCGCCGAACTGGAGGGCCTGCGGCTGCTGCGCTTCGACCGTGACACAACCCGCGGCAGGGATGGTCATCGCCGCCTGCTGGATCGTTTTGCCCAGGGAGAAGCGGATGTGCTGGTGGGCACCCAGATGCTGGCCAAGGGCATGGACCTGCCCCGGGTCACCCTGGCGGCGGTGCTGGCGGCCGACGGTTTGCTGCACCGACCCGATCTGCGCTCCTCGGAGCAGTGCTTGCAGCTCTTGTTGCAGCTGGCGGGCCGGGCCGGCCGGGGCGAACGTCCCGGTGAGGTGATGGTTCAGACTTACAGCCCCGACCATCCGGTGATCCGCCATCTGGTGGATGGGCGCTACGAGCAGTTTCTGGCGGAGGAGATTCAGCTGCGCCGCCAGGCTGGGCTGGTGCCTTTCAGCCGGGCCTGCCTGCTGCGGCTGAGCGGGCCCACGGCCAGCGCCACGGCCACCGCAGCGGCCGCCTTGGCCGAAAGGATCGGTGCCGGCCTGGAGGCGGCCGGCTGGCTGTTGATCGGCCCTGCCCCTGCCCCGGTGGCCCGGGTGGCTGGCAAGAGTCGCTGGCAGCTGCTGTTGCATGGCCCCGCCGGCCAGGCCCTGCCCCTTCCCAGTGAGGCCCTGCTGCGTCAGGGCTTGCCCGCCGGGGTGGGACTGGCGATCGACCCCGACCCCATCAGTCTCTAGGCGGGTAGCTCGGGCAGGCCGAAACCCAGGGCCCGGCGCAGGCGCACCAGGGCCAGCACCAGGCCGAGGCCGGCCGCAATCAGCAGGCCGCCCAGGCCGAGCCCACTCCAGCGCCAGCAGGAAAGGTGCAGGCTGTTGAGCGCCCCGAACTGCAGGGGCCAGAGCAGGGCCACTCGGCCGGGCACGGCGGTGGCAGGCTCCGGGCTGGCCTGCCGCACCGCCAGCGCGCCCACCGGTTCAAACTGAAGGCTTGCCCGGAAGCCCGGCATGGGGGTGATATTGCGCAGATCCACCGCCAGCTCGAGGGTCTGCCGCACTCCCACCAGCCAGTTGCGCTCTTTCAACCCGACCATTGGGGTGGGCAGGCTGATGCCGCCAAGCTGGGCCGCTTGCTCCAGGTTGGCCGCCAGCAGGGCCAGGGCCTGGGGGGCAGCGAGCACCTGACTCTCCAGCCGCAGATCCCCGCCGGTATGGGCTTGGGTGCGTGAGGCCGGAGTGGGGCGAAAGCCCTGGCTGCGCAGGCTCTGGCTGAACTGGCGCTGCCAGGGGTTCGGCTGGGTGCCGCCGCTCAGCAAGGCGTGGGAGATCTGCAGCCGCCCTGGCCCCTTGAACTCCAGCTCGGTGCGCACCTCCATGCAGCCACTCAGCAATACGGTGAGCAGCAACAGCAGCATTGCCAGCAGGGCAAAGCCCAGGGGAGCCCGGGTCGGCCCCACCGGCGGCGGCGGGGGAGGGAGCGGCTTGCTGGAGCGCCGCTGCCGCGCCAGCTGTTGCATCTGGCCTCCCATCGCCTCGGCCGAGCCCAGATCCGGCAGGGTTATCGACCAGTCGCGGGGCCGCTCCAGGGCCGGCGCCTCCAGCACGCTGAGAAGATCCTGGGCCTGGGCGCGCACGCTGGCATCCCGGCAGCGTTTGATCTGGCGGCAACACACCATGGCGCGGCTGTTGTCGCCCCGCCCCATCCAGGCGGTGGCCAGCACCAGCTGGATCTCCGCCCCCAGCAGGGTGGCCGGGGAATTGTCCGGCACCAGGGGCTCAAGCAGCTGTATTACCCGGCCGTAGTCCCCCCGCTCCAGGGCGGCCCGGGCCAGAGCCAGCTGGGCGTCAGCCATGGCTGGAGCGTTGGCTGCCCACCACCATGGTGCCGATGCCCGCGTCGCTGAAAACCTCGAGCAGCAGGGCGTGGGCCACCCGCCCATCGACGATGTGGGCCGCCGCCACTCCCTGGGCCAGGGCCCGGATGCAGCACTCGGTTTTGGGGGTCATGCCGCCCTCTACCACCCCTGCTCGGATCAGCTCACGGGCCTGGGACAGGCTGAGTTGGCGGATTAGGGAGCTCGGGTCGGAACGATCCCGCAGAATCCCGGCCGTGTCGGTGAGCAAGATCAACTTTTCGGCCTGGAGGGCCGCCGCCAGTTCGCCGGCCACCGTATCCGCGTTGATGTTGTGGGCCTGGCCCTCGCCATCGGCCGCCACACTTGAGATCACCGGGATGTAGCCGGCATCGAGCAGGGGGAAGAGCACGGAGGGGTCGACAGCTGCCACCTCCCCCACCAAGCCGTTAATCCCTTCGGCGTAGGTGCGGGCCCGCACTAGGGAACCATCGCTGCCGCACAGCCCCACGGCCTTGCCGCCTACCCGGTTGAGGCCATTGACGATGTGCTTATTGACCCGGCCCGCCAGCACCATCTCCACCACGTCCATGGTTTCGGGGGTGGTGACCCGCAACCCATTGCGAAAGATCGGCTCGATGTTGAGCCTGGTGAGCCACTCGTTTATCTCCGGGCCGCCGCCATGGACCACCACCGGCTGGACGCCCACTGAGGCCAGCAGCACCAGATCGCGGTAGACGGCGTCGCGCAGCTCTTCGCTCACCATGGCGGCGCCGCCGTACTTGACCACCACCCGGCGGCCGGCAAAACGTTGGATGTAGGGGAGGGCCTCACTGAGGAGCGACACCCTCAGGGTGTCCTGGTTGCTGATCAAGGGTTCGGAGCTCTAGTTGGGTTGTTCGCTCGCCCCGGCTAGGGGCACCAGGGCCAGACTGAATTCGCCCTGGCGGCCAGCCTGGATCTCGGCGCTCAGCCCTGGCCCGAAAAAGCGACTGAGGCGCTCACGCCGGGCCTGCCAGCGCTCCAGGGGGACTCCGGCGCAGCGGAAGCAGAGGCGCAGGCCGTAGTGGCCGCCACAGTCGAGCTCCTCCACTCTGATCAGTTGGGGAGGGGCCTCCTCATCCCAGAGCTTGAGCGCCTCCAGTGAGCTCTCGAGGTGGGCTTTCTGGCCATAGCGCCAGCGATCCACGTCGGCCAGCAGCTTGCGCAGGGGCTCGCTTGCGGCCTGCTCGCGCAGCTGCTTGAACCGGCTTGCCGGAGTAAGCCTCTCGGGAGGAGGCAGCTCTGAGGATTTCAGGGCCAGGCCACCCAACAGGATCGGGATCCCGTAGAAGATCGTGGGCAGGCTGAGGTTGGGGATGTCGGTGGCGTAGGCGATTGTGCCGATCACCGTGAGCACGGCACCAGCAATTGTCACCAGGCTGCCTGGGGAGAGAATGGCTTGCATTCAGCCATCCTCCCGTATCCCCCATGGCCCATGAGCCCGGCACGGCCCAATTGATCGAAGCCCTCAGGGCTGACCGGCTTTGGTTGCTGCGCCAGATCGATGCTGGCCGCTGGCCGCAATGGCGGCTTGATCTGGCGGCCCTAGAGCGGGAGCTGGGCCAGTTGCTGGACCAGCTCAGGGAAAGGCAAGGGAGCGGTGAAAGGCCGCTTTGACTCAGAAAGGAATGTCGTCTTCTTCGGGAAGGTCTGATACCAGCGGAGAGGTGTTCCAGGTGGGCGCCTGGCCGGCTGGCTGGGGCACTGGCGCTGCAGGGGTTGGAGCGCGAGCTGGGGCCCGGCTCGCCGTAGGGGCGGGGCCAGGACCTGGACCGGCGGAGGAAGCGGGGGCGGGGAAGGAAGAGGAGGGAGTTGCAGCGGCGCCAGCTCCGATGGCATGGAGTCTGGCCAGGGTGAATTCAGCCCGTTTTTCCTTTACCCCGTCCGGGCGGGTGACGGTGTTCATGCGGAGGCGGCCTTCCAGCATCAGGCGCTGGCCCACCAGCACCCTGTTCTGGAGTTCCTGGGCCAGGTTGCCCCAGCCCACTACCTTCAGTTGGGCCGGGGGGTCGTCGGCCCGCAGGCCGTCCATCTGCACGGCCATCTCCGCCACCGGCGTCTGGTTGTCCTGGGTGTAGCGCACCTGGGGCGCTTCGAGCACCTCGACTTCAAGCAGACAGTGATTCACTCCCAGACAACCATTGGCTGGAAACCATCCTGATGCACAGAGCTGAAATGCACCAGGAATCCAGGCGGCTCTGGTTGCTTTCCGGCACCGGCGAGGGGCCCGTGCTGGCCCAGCAGCTGCTTGCCATGGGCTGGCAGCTCACCGTGAGTGTGGTCAGTCCGTCCGCTGCCCAGGCATACCGCTCCCATCCGGGGCTGGCCATCCAGGTCGGTGCCCTGGGGGGGGAAGCCGGTGTGGAGGCCGAGCTGGCCACAGCCGCCACCGCTGGCCTGCCCTATCTGGTGGTGGTGGATGCCAGCCATCCCTTCGCCCGTCAGGTGAGCCGTCAGCTCGCTGCGGTCTGCAGCCACCGCGGGCAACGGCTGCTGCGGCTGCTGCGCCCCAGCCCGGAGGGCCCGGCCACCCTGCTTTCCGGGCTTGAGGATCTCCGTGCAATCCCCCTCGCGGGCGAGTCCCTGTTGCTGGCCATCGGAGCCCGTCAATTGGCCCAGGCTGTGGCCTGTAGCTCCGGGGCCCGTCACCACGCCAGGCTGCTGCCGAGTGCCCACTCCCTGCAACAGGCGATGGCGGCTGGTCTGGCCCCCGAGCGGGTGGCCTGCCTGCGGCCCGGGTCGGGTGAGGGGGTGGAGTGGGCCCTGGTGCGCCGCTGGCGGATCGGCACCGTGCTGGCGCGCCAGTCGGGTGGATCGACGGAACGCCTGTGGCGGCACGTCTGCAGCCGCGAGGGGCTTCGGCTGCTCTTGCTGGCCCGCCCTCCCGAGCCAGAGGGGTCGGAGCTCCTCAGCCAGGGGGCCTTGTTGGAGACACTGGACGTCCTGTACGGCCTGCCATGACCCCATCGCCCCCAACCCCGTCCATCGCCCTGGTGCTCACCACCGAAGCCAACCCTGATCGGGCCCGCACCCTGGCAGCGACCCTGCTGGAGCGGCGGTTGGTGGCCTGCGCCAGCCTGCTGCCGGTGCAGTCGCATTACCGCTGGCAGGGAGGGATCACGGCGGATGAGGAGGTGCAGCTGTTGCTGAAAACCAGCCCCGAGCAGCTGGAGACCCTGCGCCTGGCACTGCAGGAGCTGCATAGCTACGAGACCCCCGAGTGG
>Ga0213866_10002218_pt1 | contig 13884 bp, 9 predicted proteins | sample PICome_11_FD_160079 | JGI IMG/M metagenome (GOLD analysis project Ga0213866, IMG submission 160079) | Coastal seawater microbial communities near Pivers Island, North Carolina, United States - PICO284 | ecosystem: Environmental > Aquatic > Marine > Coastal | place: USA: North Carolina...
AATGGCCTGCCGAAGCCAACAAACCTGTCATCGCCAAACGTGCTAAAATCACCATTGCCGGACAGACTTGGAAAGGATTGGTGACCTCCGGGTGCAAAGCGATCGTTGCTGAAATCGATCTTCCAGCCGGCCCGACCGAACTCCTGACATACCTGTACGACCAACAAGGCAAGGCTGGAGGAGCTTACTTCACTGACATCGAATGGTTGGGCGGGAGCCACTCCCTTCCCGCCCGCTCCGAAACATCGATTGATAAAACCGGTCCCCGGGAGTGATGCCCCGCGCCTGGGCTCGCAAAAAGGCCACTTACAAAAGAACAAAATGAGCGTTTCGGAGAAATCTCTCTGCATAAAGACTAGAAGGACGAAAACAGCCTCTCCGTAAAAATCTCTGGAAAGGCCGGGAAAACGTAAAAAGCACTTCCCAAAATCTCGAAAGGCATCAAAAACAAGGCACCTGCAAACGGTGGTTGAATGAACGACAAAAAAAAGCAAGCCAAACGACCCGGACCGGACGACCTGCTTTGCAATCCCAAGAATCTCAAAATTGACCTATGAAAAAACAAATCCTGACAAGATTAACCCTCCTTACCTCCGCCGGCGCGCTGGTCCCTTTGGAGGCCAAACCACCACTCGATTTCAGCGCACCCACGCCGGTCGCCGCTCCGCAGGACAAGAAAAACAGTCAGGCAACCCCTAAAAAAGCAGCGAGGAAAAAGAAGCAGGCCGCTTCTTCCGAAACGAAACTCGCTCGCGGCGTCCTGCCTCCCATGAATCCCGAAAGTGTGCCTTTCGAACTCAAACCGGCACCCGAAAAGCTCACCCTCAAGGAAGGCGACAGCGTCGTGATCATTGGATCAGGAATGGCTTCCCGGATGAACCACTTCCCCCATTTCGAAACCGAGCTCTTCCTCCGCTTCCCCGACAAAAACATCACCATCCGCAACATGGGCGACGAGGGAAACACTCCCGGCTTCCGCCCCCACCCCGGCCGCAATCAGGACGAGCAATATGCCTTTCCGGGCGCCAAGGAACTCCTGCCAATCGAATTGCAGGCATCCTCAAGACCACAAGGTCACTTTGAAACACCGGACCAATGGCTCACTCGTCTCGGAGCAGACACCATTATTGCCTTTTTCGGATACAATTCTTCCTTCGCAGGCGCGGAGGACCTCGATCGTTATAAAGCAGAGTTACAAACCTTCATAAGGCACACTCTCTCACAAAAATACAACGGCAAATCGATTCCACAGCTTGCCTTGGTCTCCCCCACAGCTGTGCAGGACCTTTCGGATCAATTCAGCGTTCCCGATGGCTCGGCCATCAACAAAAATCTCGAGCTTTACACCAAGGCCAGCAAAGAGGTGGCCGAAGCCAATGGCGCTCTTTTCGTGGATACCTTCTCCGCCAGCAGGGACTGGTCCGGAGAACTCACCGTGGACGGTGCGCTTCTTAACGAGGCCGGATACGAAAAACTAGCCCCGGTGCTCTCCAATAGACTCTTCGGCAAAGGCAGGATTGATGAAAACAAGCGACCCTCGGTCCACACTGCCGTCGTCGAAAAGAATTTCATGTGGCTCAACGATTTTAAAGTTCCCAACGGAGTTCACGTTTATGGCCGCCGCTACAATCCCTTTGGCCCCGATAACTATCCCTTCGAACTAAAGAAGACCCGCCAGATGACTGCAAATCGCGATCAGGCGATCTGGGCGACCTTGCAAGGTAAACCCTTCGACCTTGTCGCCGCCGATTCCAAGACCATCGAACTACCACCCGTACGATCAAATTATAGGCCAAGCGCCAAAAACGGCACGGTCGAGTATCTTCCCGGCCAAGCTGCGGAGACAAAAATCACGACACCCGAGGGCTATAAGATCGAACTCTTCGCGTCCGAAAAAACCTTCCCCGATCTAAAAAACCCGGTGCAGATCGCCTTTGATAACAAGGGCCGCCTTTGGGTCGCCACCATGGAAAGCTATCCACACTACCGCGTTGGCGATCCCCGCCCGAAGGATAAGCTTCTCATCTTTGAGGACACCGACAATGACGGCGTGGCCGACAAGCAAATCGTCTTCGCCGACGACCTGCACATCCCAATCGGTTTCGAGATCTCACACGATGGAGTATATGTTTCCCAAAGCGGCAGCCTTGTTCGCTTGCAAGACACAAACGGAGATGACAAATACGACATTTCCGAGTTGCTCTTGAGTGGCTTTGACGATCACGATACCCACCACGCGATCTCAGCTTTTTGCGCCGACCCCAGCGGTGCCTTCGTCATGTGCGAAGGAGTCTTCCTTCACTCCAATACCGAGAGCGTCTATGGTCCCGAGCGCGGAACCAACGGGGGCTTCTGGCGCTATAGCCCGCAACGCAAACACATCCTCCGTTATGCGCAATATAGCATCCCAAACCCCTGGGGTGTCGCCTTTGACGACTATGGCCAGGACTTTTTCCTGCACACCTCGGGACCTTCCATGACCTGGATGCTTCCCGGAACCGTGAATGCCCGCTATGGCGCAAACTTCAAAGCACCCGATCTTCTCACGAGCAATCGCGTGCGCCCCACTTCGGGTATTGAGATCGTCTCCAGCCGTCACTTCCCTGAAGAGGCCCAGGGAGATATCCTCATCAACAACAACATCGGCTATCTCGGAGCAAAACAGCACAAGCTCATCGAAAATGACACTGGCTTCACCACCGAATACGTTCAGGACCTCTACGTGTCGAAAGATCTCAATTTCCGTCCGGTCGACCTTGAGTTCGCCCCGGATGGTTCACTTTACGTCGCCGACTGGCAAAATGCCCTCATCGGCCACATGCAGCATAGCGCGCGTGACCCCCTTCGCGACCACGAGCACGGCCGCATCTACCGCGTGACCTATCCATCACGCCCCCTCGTCAAGCCGGCCAAAGTTGACGGAGCGTCCATCGATGAACTTCTCGCCAACCTGGCTCTTCCCGAGTATCGCACCCGCTATCGCACACGTCGCGAACTACGTGGCCGCGATGCCATGGAAGTGTCCAAAGCCGCCAGCGCCTGGGCTGCCAAAGAGAGCGACGCTCGCCTCAAGCTCGAGGCACTTTGGGTGACTTGGGGAGCCGACCAGATCGATACAAAACTCCTCACCGAGCTTTCCAACTCCAAGGACCATCGCATCCGCGCAGCCGCAGTCCGGGTCGCCCGCTTCAACGAGCACAAGCTGGTCAACCTGACGGAGATTCTCTCCAAAGCAGCAAACGACGAACATGGTCGCGTCCGTCTCGAAGCCATCGCCGCCGCATCCTACCTGCCCGCCGATCAAGGTCTCGCCGTCCTTGCCATCGCCGAAGCCAAAGGCATCGATTCCACGATGAAGCAAAGCTATGAATTCGCCAAAAATAACTTCTCCGGCAAGGCCGTCAAAGGTGAAGTCGCCAAAAAGGTCATCGCTCCCAAGCACCTTCAAAAAGCCGACGCCGTCCGTTTCGTCAAAGGAGCTGAGATTTACGGTCGCGAAGCTCATTGCATCACCTGTCACCAACCCGATGGCAAGGGACTCCCTGACTCCGGCTTTCCGCCGCTAAACGGCACAAGATGGGCCCAGGGAGATTCCAATCGCCTTATCAAGCTGACCTTGAAAGGCCTGATGGGCCCCATCGAAGTCGCCGGCAAAAAATACCCCGGCCAGGTTCCCATGACTCCCTTCGAGTCTCTTCTCAATGATGAGGAGATTGCTTCCGTCCTGACCTATGTTCGTAACTCCTTCGGGAACAAGGCCTCTCCAATCCGCCCCGGAGACGTGAAAAAAGTGCGCGCTGAAATTAAAGGTAAGGTCGGACTTTACAGCCCCGATGAATTGCTGAAACAACATCCGCTCAAGTAATCAGCTGAAGGAATGATGAAGGGTATCCTTCTCAGTCCATTTCTCAGGGCGGCCAGTATCCTGGCCGCCCTAATTTTATAACATCGGCCGATGCCAGGGACAGTTCGCAAAAAAAGAACCCTTCTTTCTCTCCTGCACTCATAATGATCCCCATCCCCCTTGCCAGTCGGGCAAACTCTTTAGCGGCTCCTTCAAAGGAGCCGTCTGTAGCGACATCATGCAGGAAACGGACTGGATAAACATTCCACCAGAAACGGCAAAACTCATCGCCAAAGAACAACCAGCCTGCCCCTGTGACCACCAGAAATTCCGATTAAAGAAAAAATGAACTTTCCAAAAATCATCTTCACCATCCTGCTTGGATCGATGCTCTCATTGGCCGCCGCCAGGAAGCCCAACTTCGTCATCATTTTCACCGACGATCAAGGCTACCAGGACCTCGGCTGTTTCGGTTCCCCCGACATCTCAACCCCAAATATCGATCGCATGGCCGCCGAAGGCACCCGTTTCACCTCCTTTTATGCGCAGACAATCTGCGGCCCCTCGCGAACAGCCTTGATGACTTCGTCGTATCCCCTGCGGGTTGCACAGGACAAGAACCGCTGCGAAATCCACCCCGTCGTTCATTCCAAGGAGATCACCATCGCCGAAGTCCTTAAACCCCAAGGCTACAAATCAGCCGTCTTTGGCAAGTGGGATCTCGCTACCCATTCGCAGAAAAACTGGATCGACGAGCTGCTGCCCCGTGGCCAGGGCTTCGACTACTTCTTTGGCACACCCACCAGCAACGACAGCGTTGTCCGCCTTCTTCGCAACGAAGAGGTCATCGAACGAAAGGCCGAGATGTCCACCCTCACCCAACGGTATACCGACGAGGCCCTCAAATTTATCGAGCAAAACAAAGAAAACCCATTCTTTGTCTACCTCGCCCACACCATGCCCCACACGAAACTTGCCGTCTCTAAGGAATTCAAAGGCAGGTCCAAGGGCGGATTCTACGGGGATGTCATTGAGGAGGTCGACCACAACACCGGCCGCGTCCTTAAAACAATCAAGGATCTTGGTTTGGACGACAACACCTACGTGATCTTTACCAGTGACAACGGGCCCTGGCTCCTCCGCAAAGCCCACGGCGGAAACGCCCTCCCCCTCCGTTCTGGTAAAACCACCTGTTGGGAAGGCGGTCTTCGTGTCCCCTTCGTCATTCGTGCCCCCGGAAAAATCCCCGCCGGTAAAACCAACGATCTCCTCACCGCCACCATCGACCTCATGCCGAGCATCGCAAAACTTGCCGGTGCCAAATTACCGACCGACCGCATCCTCGACGGGATCGATATTTCAAAGGTGTGGCACGGTACTCAGCACGAACTTGAACGCCCCTACTTCTACTACCAACATTTTTATCTTCGTGGCGTCCGCAAAGGCAATTGGAAGCTCATGCTCAAGCACGAAGAAGGCCCCAAAAGCTTCACCGCCAAATGGAGAAATCACGTCGCCTCCAAGGACTCAAAACCACTCGCCTCCCACCAACTTTTCAATCTCAAAGAGGACGTTGGAGAAACCAGCAACCTCGCGAAAAAACACCCGGATAAGCTCGCCGAGCTCCTCAAACTTGCCGAATGGGCCCGTAACGACATCGGAGATTACAACCGCCTCGGCAAAAATGCCCGCTTTTTCGATCCAGAGCCCAAGCGTATCGCCGGCCAAACGGACTCCAAGACGCTTCCAGACTTCAGTTGCGACAGCACTACCAAGGACCCACTCTTCGGTGACCCCGCAAACGGTGATTTTCGGTTCCAGACAAACTCCCCCGCATTCAAGATGGGAAACGTTTCCATCGACCTTTCAAAGGTCGGGCTGCTGAAAATACACTAGGTTCGCGGCCCTGCTCGTTACGGATCAGCCTGAACTCTTTAACGACAAGACCACGCCTGCCTCTTACACCTTTCCGGAAACAGGAATCTCGAAGCCTTTGCGGTTTGGATCCTTAAGAAGGGCATTGGCAGCAGCAGCTCCTTCCCCAACGTGCTTCTCGGTTTTGGGATCAAAAGCAAGCCAAGGCCCGACGACATATTCAGCCTCATTCTCGGGAACTCCGACTCCTTCCGACATAATATTGTGAAGTTCCCCAAAGTGCTCGTCCGCCGCCAGGTTATCGCCGAAACGTCCGGCTTTGGCATTAAATGGAACCTTCTCGCCAAGACGATATGAATTGTTCATGAGGTGCCCCAGAACGCAACCGTAGTGCGCCTCAAGAACGTTCCCGTTTGCCATCTCTGGTTTTCCTTCCCGACAGGCGGCGATGAAGCTCCCCCAGTTTCCGCCAGGAGTGACATCACCTTTGGGAACTTCAATCGGCTCAGCTTTATCAGAGCCCGGCGCGTAGTATTTGTTGCGAATGATGCGGCCGCCGTCTTCAAAATAATATTCGTTTTCAACCTGACGTTCGTAGCCCTTATAGTTCACATTGCGGACATTAAAGAAGGCCCATTGTCCGTTTGGATACTCGGCCATACCCATCATGGTATTCGGAGTCTCGCCCTGGTCCTTCCATTGGAAACGCCCACCCAAAGACATGACTCGCGAGGGATTCGTTTGATCTTCATCAAGAGCCCACGCCGCGACATCGAGTTGATGGGTGCCCTGGTTGTTCATGTCGCCGTTACCGGTTTTCCAGAACCAGTGCCAGTCATAGTGGGCAAAGTTGGCGTGATAGTGATCGATCTGGGCGGGACCACGCCAAAGATCCCAATCAAGATCCCCGGGAGGCACTGAGGTTTTTTCAAAGCCGATTCCGCTGCGTGGCTTACAGCAGTATCCGTAGGAGATTTTGAGGCGACCAAACTTCCCAGCTCGGATCGCTTCACTCAATCCGGCAATCCCGGCATCCGAGCGGCGCTGCGTCCCATGTTGAATGACGACCCCGTATTTTTGCTGGGCTTCGACACAGATCCGCCCTTCTGAGACATCGTGGCTCATCGGTTTTTCGACATAAGCATGCTTCCCGGCTTGGGCCGCCCAAATCGTCATAAGGGAGTGCCAGTGATTGGGAGTGGCGATAGAAAGAGCATCGAGATTCTTGTCACCCAGTGCTTCCCGGACATCCGAAATCCCTTTCGTAGTGAAGGGCAATCCTTTGCCTTCGACTTTTTTGCGAAGGTCGGCCATGCGCCTGGCGAGAACCTTTTTGTCGGGATCAATCAAGTAGGCAATCTCGACTCCCTTTTGCCCAAGAAATCCGTCAATGTGGCTTTTCCCACGGCCATTCAGCCCGGCGACCGCGAGGCGAAGGCGGTTGTTGGCGCCGATGATTTGGGCCCCGGCGATTCCACCGGAAATGAAAGGGCCAATACCAGCGGCAAGAGTGGATTTGAGGAAGTGACGACGTTTGTTGATCATGATTATAAAGAGAGTTCCAATGACACTGGAGAAGCCCCTCGCGAAGTGCAAGGAGGGAAAACGCCATCTACCCCAGAAGAAGCCCCAGAAGACGCTCGCGGATTGAATCATTTCTCACCAGACCTGAAAACTCCCCTGCTCCCGGGCCGATGGAGGTGAGCTGGGTCGGGTCGGAAGTGTGGCAAATCCCGGTCCATCCAACGCCTGTCACGTTGCCAACAATCTGTCCCAACAACCCTACTGGATTTGAGAGTTGATGACTCCATTCCGTGACCTTCTTCCCCGCGCACCGGTCCATGAGAGCCTCCAACTCCTGTGGTGAAGGTTTGAATCCATAAGTCGCCTCCATGAGCTGATTCAGCTTTGCGGCCGATTTTGATTGGGTCTGATTCCAGCGCTGGAGGAAGAATTCAGCGGATCCCTTGATCTGAGCTATCTTGGCAAAGTGATTATTGGTTTGGCGATAGCCCGCTCCAGTCCCATTCAAACCCGGGTTGGCATTCCCGTGATCACTTGTCAGGATAACGAGAATATTCTCGTGACCTTTGATCATGGCGAGAACTTTTGCCACCGCATCATCAAAGGCCATCTGCTCGTGCAAGATCGCGCCGATGTCATTCTTGTGCGCCGCATGATCAATCCTGGCACCCTCGATCTGAAGCAGAAAAGGAGCATCATCATCAAGAAAGCGGGACACAGCCGCTCCGCTCATCTCGGCAAGAGTCGGCACCATCTTCTGCATCTCTTTGTCCTGATCGCGATCAATGGTGTAGGGAATGTAGCCCGGTGAAAAAGCCCCTAGAATTTTTCGTGACTTTGATTTTAAGAGCCCATCCCGGGAGCGCACCACATCATATTCCTCACGCGCAAAGCTCCCAAAAAGATCCTTCTTGTCCCTTCGAACCTTGGGATCAAAGAACCTGGACCCTCCTCCCAGAATGACATCCACGCGATTCAGGTATTGCGGAGCGATAAGATCTTCCTGCCCTCTTTGAATGACCGAGGAGGCAAAACCCGCCGGGGTTGCGTGGGTAATACTTGCCGTCGAAACCAACCCGAGCCTCACCCGTTTCTTCTCCAAGGTCTCACCAATTGACTCAAGCCTCTTGCCATTGGCATCAAAATTGATCTGGCCGTTTGGGACGCGTTTCCCGGAACTCCAGGCCGAAGAGGCTGCCGCCGAATCTGTGACCATGGAACTCGATGAGGCTGTATCCATGAGTCCGAGAACAGCCTGACCTCCTGCCAATAACTCCCACCACGTTGTTCCTTTCCCTCTCAGCTGATTGGAAAATGCCTCGGTCATGGAAAGAACGCCCTGACTCATTCCATCCGAGACACAAAAAATGATGCCGCGGGGCTTCTTGCGAATCGTGTCCGCTCCCCCCCCCTCCTGCCCTTTGGCCAGACCAGACAAAATACCGGCGGCACCCCCGGCCAAACTTCCCTGTAGTAAATGACGACGCGAATAGCTCATGTGACGATCAAGATACGCCACTGAGAGTGGTTGCGCTATCAGGAAAGCTAGGAGTTGGTGTCTTTTAGGTTGGTGTCATCCTCGATTTTTACTTCTCTGAGCACTCTTCTTATGAAGTTCATTACGATTCTCACCCTGCTCGCTCTTCCCTTGCTAGCAGCCCCGTCTCAAAAAAGGCCCAACATCGTTGTGATCCTTGCCGATGACCTCGGGTATGGGGATCTCGAATGCTACGGCCACCCGCACATTAAGACGCCCCACTTAAATGCCTTGGCGAAAGGCGGGATCCGCTTCACTGATTTTTATTCCGCCGCGCCGGTGTGCTCTCCTTCCCGCGTCGGCCTCATGACTGGTCGCAGCCCAAATCGCGCCGGGATCTACGACTACATTCCGGAAAATCGTGGCATCTTCATGCGAACCTCGGAAACAACCATTCCCCAACTTCTCAAAAAGGCGGGTTATGCCACCTGTCTTTCCGGGAAATGGCACTGCAATGGTAAGTTCAACTCTCCTGCCCAACCCCAGCCAGATGCTGCCGGATTTGATCATTGGTTCGCGACACAAAACAACGCAAGCCCATCGCACGCCAATCCAACCAACTACGTTCGCAATGGCGAAAAGGTCGGTCGCGTCGAAGGCTTTTCCTGCGGAATTGCAACAGACGAAGCAATTGGTTGGATCAAGTCGCTCAGAGAAAAAAAACTCGAAAAGCCCTTCTTTCTCTACCTTGCCTTCCATGAACCTCACGAGCCCGTGGCTTCGCCCGAAGCGCTTGTCGAGGAATACCGCGAGTCTGCCCGCCTGGAAGAGGAAGCTCAATACTTTGCCAACGTCGCCAACCTTGATGCCGCGGTTGGAAAACTCAACGCGGCTCTCAAAGAGCTCCAGCTGGAAAAAGAGACACTCATCATTTTCACCTCGGACAATGGACCCGAAACACTCAGGCGATACAACCGGGCCAAAAACTCCTTCGGCTCGGCCGCTCCTCTTCGTGGCATGAAGCTCTGGACCACCGAGGCCGGCTTTCGCGTCCCCGGCATTGTCAATTGGCCCGGCACCATAGCCCCCGGACAAACGTCAAGCCAACCCGTTTCGAGCCTCGATTTCCTGCCGACTTTTTGCCAACTCGCCGACACCACTCCGCCTACCGACCTCCTCCTCGATGGAACCAACGTCCTCCCGCTCCTCCTCGGAGGAAAGAACGTTTCGCGAGAGAAGCCTCTTCTTTGGATCTTCTACAATGCACTCAACGAGCGCCGTGTTGCCATGCGGCACGGAGATTACAAAATCCTCGCCCGCCTCAGCCTTCCCACCTACATCGCAGTTAATTCAGCCAACTCCGGGAAAGTCAGAAACGCCACTCTCTCCGACTTCCAGCTCTTCAAGGTCTCAACAGACCTCCACGAATCAAAGGACCTCTCCGCAATCGAACCTGGAAAATTTGCGGAACTCAAAAAACTTCTCGAAACGGAGTATGCCTCACTCGTGGAAGACTCCCACGTTTGGGAAGACGAAACTCTGAAAATCACCGGTCATCGTGGAAAAAAATCGAAGTAAATGAAAACTCTCACATTGCTCTCACCATTCTTCCCCGGATTACTCATCGCGGAACTCACTGTGGCTTCGCCATTCACCGGGAACGCGGTCTTGCAAAGTGGTCAAGCCATTCCCGTTTGGGGAACTTCCGATGCAGGAACAATCATCACCGTGAAATTTGCGACGCAATCGAAGTCTACAAAGGTCGAGGCCAGCGGCAAATGGAGGCTGGAACTTGATCCCATGCCCGCGTCCCACGACCCGCGAACACTTACCATTAGCGGCGGAAATAATGATCAGATTGAACTCAGCAATATCGTAGTGGGTGAGGTCTGGATTTGCTCCGGCCAGTCAAATATGCAAATGGGCTACAGCCGGATTCCCGAAATCAAGGCCCTAACCTCTTCTCTCGGAAACCTAAGAACTTTCAAAGTAGAGAACACCGTCTCTTTCACCGAACAGGATCGTTGTGAGGGGAAATGGCTGGAGAGCCCACCCGATAGTGCCGTGGCATTTTCTTTCGCCTACTTTCTGGAAAAGTCAGCAGGTGCTCCGGTCGGGATCATCCAAGCCTCATGGGGTAGCTCATCGCTCGAGGCATGGATGCCCCGTGAATTGACAAAGACCGTTCCCCATTTCGAAACAATGATGGCTGAGTTCGATGCCGACTTCGAAACTCGTAAGAAAATTAAAACGATCCTGAACGGACCAAAGCCGTGGAACAGACAAGACGACATCTTTCTCCGCCGCCAGACCAACATTCTCTACAACGCCATGATCCATCCACTCATCCCCTATGGATGCCGTGGACTGGTATGGTATCAAGGCGAACGAAACACTCAATCGATGCACGGGATGAAAAAGGAACCCTGGTATTCCCGCAATTCCGGCATGTTGAAATACGGCAATACCCTTAAGGCCTGGATGCGGCAATATCGCAAGGAATGGCAGCGGGATGACTTCCAATTCCTCATCGTGATGCTTCCGGGCTATGCGAAGGGCATCAAAGGAGGCCCGGAGAATCCCGACACCGAATCATGGGCCTGGATGCGAGAGTCCCAACTTAAGGCACTCGAACTTCCCCATGCCGCCGTCATCAACACCATCGACCTTGGCGAAATCAACAATATCCATCCCAACGACAAACTTCCCATTGGGAAGCGACTCGCCCTATTTGCCGGCCGCGACACCCTTGGGAAAGACATCAAGGCGGAGGGACCGGTGTTTAAGAAGGTGGAAGCAAAAGGCGACAGACTGGTGATTCATTTCGATCATGCCGAAGGGCTTAAGACACTTGATGGAAAAGAACCCGCTGGCTTCTGGATCGCTGACGGTCCCCAAAACTGGACCAAGGCAAACACCAGATTAAGCAAACAAACGGTTATCCTGGACTCACCCGAATTAAAAAAACCACTCTACGTCCGTTATGCCTTCTCCGGCAAACCCACGGTCAATTTGGTCAACGCCTCCGAACAACCGGCCTACCCTTTCCGCACTGACCCCTTCGACCCGTAACCACCCAGTCCCCCGGGAGATCTAACTGGAGTTTGCCGTCGAACCAACCCCGTCACTGGGCTCCGGAGGATGGTCCCGGATGAAGGAGACCACCTCTTTGACATCATCACTCAAGAGAAGCATCTCGTGGTAATGTCGTCCTTCCGAAACACTCCGAATGGTATCCCACAACGGCGTTTCCCTAGTGTAGCGCTCGGTCCCCAGGAAGACCATGGGACTCACTTCTTGGTAGCTGGCGTAGTGGTTTTGACAAGCGTCCTGGAAAATCTCCTGGGTCGTTCCCGCCCGACCGGGTGCGAAGATGATTCCATATCTTGCGATGGCGAGAAGACCGTCCTCACGAATGCTGTTTGAAAAGTACTTGGCAACATGGTTCGCAAACATGTTGGTGGGTTCGTGGCCATAAAACCAAGTCGGAATCGCGAGACTGGAATGGCCGGTGGGATATCTGTCAATGACACGATTGGCTGCTTCGATGTATCCTTCATCGGTATAATTTGGAGCTGTCGCAAGGTCATCAAGAATCACGTCCAAGTCCGACTCGTCCGCGTCCGCAAGATAGGCTCCGAGATTGGCCGCCTCCATTATCCCCGGACCGCCGCCACTCGCGATAAAGTAACCGGCCTCGGTAAGCGCCCGGGCAAGGTGGGCAACCTTTCTGAAAGAAGGATCATTACGTCCCGTGCTGTGCCCCCCCATGATCGCGACCACCTTCTTCACACCGTCTTGCTCCACACGCCCTTCAAGAAGATCGGTCAAGCCGTCATCGATGGCATGATCGTGAAGGCGCTCGGCCAGTGCCTCGACGATATCGGGATCTTTTTTCCCGTGATTCACAAAGTGATCATAGATTTTTCTATCCACACTCTGATCATCGTCCGGTGTCCATCCATTCATGAGCTCCTCCCGGGAGTAGAGTTCGGGTCGATAAGGATTATATGGAAGATCGCCGAAATTCGGAAAAATAAGAGCTCCCTTATCGATCAAATAACAGACTGAAACTTCTACCGGAAACCGACACCCCAGGAAAACCGCCCCGTTGCAGTTTAGAGCTTTCCACGGGAGATTCGCCTCGCGCAAATCCAGCCCCTGAATGACGGTGCAATTCAAATTCGCCCCTGATCGCACGAGACGATCCAGGGAATCAATTTCACGAACGATGGAACATTTCATGAGGAAATCACCGAGGGGTTAAGAACTCCCACGTAGGGCAAATTCCGATACTTGCCGTCGAAGTCGAGACCGTATCCAACGACAAACTCATCCGCTATTTCAAAGGCTGAATAATCTGCCTCCACTGCGGCCGCACGTTCCTTGTCCTTGGTGAGCAAGACACATGTTTTCACTTCTCTCGCTCCCATCTCCCTGAGCTTCTCCGAGACCGCTGCCAAAGTACGACCGGTATCAAGGATATCATCAATTAAAAGAACACAGCGCCCGCTCACATCCGGAAGTTTCCTGTCAAGGAAGTCAACCTGGCCCGAACTCTCGATGCCACCATGGTAACTCGCCACATTCAGGCACTCGATCTCGAGCTCCAACGGAACCCTTCTCAATAAATCAGCCATAAAGACGAGTGCACCTTTTAAAATTGCCACCACTTGCAATGAATTCTCATCAAAAAAATCCTTGTGAATTTTTCGCGCAATCACGTCGAGCCTCTTTCCGATCACCTCTTCAGCAATAAGTATCTTTTCAATATCTCCGTGCATATAGGCGAGGTAACCGACTCATCAGTTGAAAGTCGATTAAAAGCGCCAAGTTCTCTAGCAGCTATGCTCCATCGCGATCACTACCAATGTCACAACCTTATGGTTCTATCAGCTTCCATAGTGGCCTTCCGAAAGTTGAGAGCAACTGCTTAGATTAGAGCGATTTATCTTTTTGACATTTCAAAAAAATTGCCGTGCGATTACTGCATTTCATTCCGACTAAAGAGAGCAGTTCAGCTACATCAGCGTGAGGCGTAATTGATGATCTGCGATTTAAGGCCCCCTCACAGCGCCCACCGGTGAATCAAATCGACACCTTTTCTCACTGTGAGCCCCTAAATATCGCAATATTTTCCCTGTTTTTGCCCACTCACAATAAA
>Ga0213866_10002220_pt1 | contig 13883 bp, 14 predicted proteins | sample PICome_11_FD_160079 | JGI IMG/M metagenome (GOLD analysis project Ga0213866, IMG submission 160079) | Coastal seawater microbial communities near Pivers Island, North Carolina, United States - PICO284 | ecosystem: Environmental > Aquatic > Marine > Coastal | place: USA: North Carolina...
TTATTTTGCCAAACTGGTAGCCAAAGAAGGTGGTAAACCTTTAATGGATGCGAAAATTGAAGTTGCCCGTGCGATAGATGGTATTTATCTGGCTATGAAAGAGCTGCCACATATTATGCAAGGAGAAGAAATACCAATGGGGCATACGGCAGCATCGGTTGGGAGAAAGGCTTACACTACATATGAGCCAATAGGTGTTGTAGTGGCAGTTAGCGCATTTAATCATCCGCTTAACCTTATTGTGCATCAGGTGGTGCCTGCTATTGCTGTTGGGTGTCCTGTGATTGTTAAGCCTGCAAGCACTACCCCGCTAAATTGCATTCGTTTTGTTCAGTTGGTTCATGAGGCCGGGTTGCCAGAGGGTTGGTGTCAAGTGTGTGTTTGTGATAATGAGGTTGCAGAAATATTAGTTACCAGTGACAAGATAAATTTCTTCACGTTTATTGGCTCTGCCGGAGTAGGGTGGTGGCTTAAAAGTAAGCTTGCTCCAGGAGTGCGCTGCGCATTAGAGCATGGCGGTGTAGCTCCAGTTATAGTTGATAGTAGTGCCGATCTTGAAAAGACCATCCCTGCGCTATTAAAAGGTGGTTTCTATCATGCCGGACAAGTATGTGTTTCAGTGCAAAAAATATTTGTGCATGAGTCAATAGTAGATGAGGTTGCTCAAAAAATAGCAGATGGCGCGTCGAAATTGAAGGTGGGAAATGCAGAAGAAGAGTCAACGGAAGTTGGGCCTTTAATATTGCCTCGAGAAGTTGACCGTGTTGAGGCTTGGGTCAATGAAGCTGTTGAGGCGGGAGCAAAAGTCCTTACAGGTGGCAAGAGGTTGGGCGATACTACATATGCTCCAACTGTTTTGGTAAATCCGCCAGAAGATGCTAAGGTTTCCACTAAAGAGATATTTGGCCCTGTGGTTTGTATATATTCATATTTTGATCACCTTGAGGCTATAGATAAGGCAAATAGTCTGGATGTGGCATTTCAAGCTGCGGTGTTTACCTTGGATATTGATTTTGCCAATGACTGTATAAAACGTTTTGATGCAACTGCTGTTATGGTCAATGACCATACTGCGTTCAGGGTGGATTGGATGCCATTTGCAGGAAGAAGAGCTTCAGGATATGGAATAGGTGGTATCGGATATACAATGCACGATATGGTGGCTGTAAAAATGGCGGTGATAAAGGAAGGTTAACTAGGCTCTCTTATAAAAAAGCTATAGGGGAGTTTGTAAGATTTATACGACTCCCCATATAGTTTGTTGTTACATGAGGGCTATCTGCCCTTTTCAACATCAGTTTTTTCTTGAGCATATCTTTCAGCAAAAAGACTGCTTTTTGGCTCAGCAAATAATGGGCTTGCATTAGTTTCTTTTGTGTCAACATTATCATCTTTTAAACGGCATACTCCACCTTCGCATATGTAATTATCAGGAGAAAATGCGTTTGTAGCGTCATCATTTGCCGGTTTGGTTCTGTTTTTGTCTGAATCGTCCAGTATTCCCCATTTTTTAGGATTAGCAATGTCGCTTTCTTTTTTCGAACCATCTAAGTTATCAGCTATTGCAGCACCAGGCTTAGAAAAGGAATTAGTTTGAACTACAGGCAATAAAAATGGGTTAGCCGAAGCTGCTAAAAGTAAGGGGGAAATCAGGCTTGTCTTTTTCATAGTGTTTATTAATTCCTTAATTAGTTGAAAAAGGGGGGAAGATAGCGATAGTAATTAATTATAACAACAATTATTGTTAAGAAATTTACAAAACGTATAAGTTATACACATAAAAAACTGATGTTATTTTAGGTGGTAAATCAAAATTAATTTCTTGCCAGCTACAAAATAATAGTGTATAAGCACACCCCTTATATGAATTTCCATGGAAAATGGACGCTAGGAGAGTAAGAGATGAAACAAGATATACATCCTGATTATCACGAGATAACAGTGAAAATGACTAACGGTAAAACTTTCAAGACCCGTTCTACTTACGGTAAAGAAGGTGATACTTTACAGTTGGATATTGATATTAACACTCACCCTGCATGGACAGGTGGTGGTGCTGTTCTTAACAAGAAAGCAGGACGTGTTGCTGATTTCAATAAGAAATTCGGTGCTATTAGCTTCTCTGCTTCTAAGAAGAAAAAATCTGAGGAAGCTGCTGCTGAAGAAGAAGGTGATTCTAAGAAGTAATCATGCGAACAGAATAATTTATAAAAAAGCGGGCTTTTTAGTCCGCTTTTTTTGTTGCTCGACGGTTTGATTGGTGAGTCAAAGGGGTGGGTTATAGTGGATTTGCCGATTTAATCGGCGAATGAAAAAATATGATTTTGCAGCTTTTCTAATATTAATATTATTTGCCGTTTATTAACCATATGTTAGTTTTTTGTGATATAATGGATTTTATGAATAAAGCTAAACGAAATAAAGGTTTCACTCTGGTTGAGCTATCTATTGTTATTGTGATCATAGGGCTTATTGTTGCGGGTGTTGTAGGCGGACAAACATTAGTCAAGCAAGCGAAACTAAGAAGTATCGTAACTGATATAAATAGTTATAAGGTTGCTGTTAATACTTTCAGGCTTGAATATAATGCATTGCCGGGCGATTTTGATAATGCCAATGCATATTGGGGAGCTTCAGGTGTGGATGGTAATGGTAACAAGAGGGTTAATTCTAGTGAACAAGTTGAATTTTGGCGCCATCTTTCACTGGCTGGGCTTGTTAAGGGCAATTATACAGGAGGAGGGGTGAACCCCGGAGTTAGTGTGCCCACAGGGCCGTTGAGCAGTTCAATTTATACATTTACTAGTCATGTGGTTCCAATGTATGGGACAACGGGTAATTTTTTTAGTTTTGTAAGTCATCCATGTGGCGCTCTGAATCAATGTGGGGTTTTAGTTCCCAAAGAAGCACATGCCATTGATTCTAAGTCGGATGATGGCTTGGCAGATAGTGGTTTGATATATGCTACTACCCGTTTTGGAGAGTCTGCAAGTGCAACAACATGTACTGATGGGCATTGGAATGCTGGTGGTTCTCAAGACTTAAATGCTGCATATAATTTGGATGTGACTGATGCTAATTGCAGAATCTTTTTCTGGCATGATAAGTTGTAATAATGGTTAAGTAAATGTCAGTGCGCAGTGCAGTCTAGTCTAGTTTGCTTGCTCTCCTCGCAATGAGAAATTATAGATGCTGTCACTCGACGGCTTGGCTGGCGAGTCCAGAGGATGGGTTATAGATTAAATCGTCGAATGGCAAACATTGGACTGTTTGGTCGCTTGTAACTCATATTTATTATTCTTGGATAGTACGGTCAAGCCGTACTATGACTATAGTAATTTTTCAATATTACTGTAAACAACGGCATCTTCGTCACGAGATATAACATTACCAACTTCAAAAACAGTCTCGCCATTTTGCTCTAAAACATCTTTAACCTTGGATGCATCATTTTTATCAACGGCTAGTATCATGCCGACACCGCAATTGAATGTTTTTAGCATTTCTTCAGCCGGGATGTTGCCTAAATTTGCAAGCCATTTGAAAACAGGAGGCATAGCCCATGAAGAGCAATCTATGTTAACTGCGATATCGTCGGATAGTACGCGTGGGATATTTTCGGTAAAGCCGCCGCCTGTAATGTGGGCAAGGGCTTTTACTTTATCGGTTCTTATAGCCTCAAGACAAGATTTTATGTAAATCTTTGTTGGGGTAAGGAAAACCTCGCCAAGTGATTTGTCATTTTCAAAAGGAGCAGGGCATGAATAATCAAGGTCGTTATTATCAATGATGTGCCTTACAAGTGAATAACCGTTTGAATGCACACCGCTTGATGCTAGTCCAAGCAATATATCACCTTCTTTTAAATCACCGTTTGGTAAGATTTTGCTGCGTTCAACTGCACCTACTGCAAATCCAGCTAAATCATAGTGACCTGCTGCGTACATTCCGGGCATTTCAGCGGTTTCTCCGCCTATTAATGCAGCATTTGCCTGCTTACAGCCGTCTGCGATACCTTTTATAACATCATATGCAGTTTCGTTACTTAGCTTGCCTGTAGCGAAATAATCAAGGAAGAATAAAGGCTCAGCACCTTGTACTACTAAATCATTAACGCACATAGCAACTAAATCAATACCTATAGTGTCATGCTTATCAACTTCAAAAGCTATCTTAAGCTTTGTTCCAACACCATCATTGGCAGAAACCAATACAGGGTCATCATATTTACAAGCCGCTAAATCGAACAACCCTCCAAAGCCGCCTAAGTTGGCATCGGCACCTGTTCTACAAGTTGATTTTGCAAGAGGTTTTATCTTATCGACTAAACGGTTGCCTGCATCTATATCAACGCCGGCATCTTTATATGTGCTATTCATAATAAAATCTTGGACATGAAAAAATTTTAATAGTATCGTACAATCTTGTTTTTCGCTTAAATGGTATAGGTTTAGTAAAAAAATTAACCAATTGCGAAAGATTAAATGTTAAAGGTCGCATTGAATAAAATTTCAAGCATGACAATTAACAAAAATATTATGGTTATAAATATACGTTTTTAAAAAATTTACAAGTAGCAATAAAGGTATGAATAGCAAAATTGTATTATTTTCGATTGTTTTCTCGTTATTATTTGGAGCAGTGTCGAATGCAGGTGGTGTTTTCACTATCAACAACATAAGAGCAAAGGGTGATGGCCAAACTGCTAAGGAGGCAAAAGATAACGCCATTGATGTGGCGCAGGAGGAGGCTTTTAAGAAGTTGCTTAAGCGTATAACCCCGGATTATACACAGCATCTTTGGCCGGAACTTGAAAAAGAGCAAATATCAGAGCTTGTTCAAGGTATAGATATTGATAAGGAAAAGCTGACATCAACACATTATGAAGCATTGATAAATATTTCGTTTAATGAAGTATTCGTGCAGAAATTATTGCAAGAATCAGGGGTTTCATATACCGACCAAAAGCTTGAGCCAACATTGCTTATACCGCTTCTTATATCAAATGGTGAAGGAGTAATTTGGGATGGCAGTAACTATTGGCAGGCTGCTTGGGAAGAGGCGTTGAAAGATAGCAGCTTTGCGAATTTTATCATACCAGAAGGGGATTTAGGTGATATTTCGGCCGTCAATATTCAAAGCTTAATGGAAAATGAACCTCCTCTTAGCTTTAACGATAGAGAGAAAATACAGTTCCTTGTTAATAAATATGACGTGAAAAAGGTACTATTAGCTAAGGCGTTCCCTAGTGAATATAACGGTACCATAGGTGTAGAGGTGGAAACTTCATATATCAATGAAGATGAGCCTGAAAAAAATTCCAGAAAATTCTATGGTAAGGCTGAAAATGAAAATGTACAGCAGGTAATGCAGAAGGCCGCAGGCAAGATTATTTCCAATATGGAAAGAAGATGGAAAGATGAGCAGGAGCAAATCAGGCAGTCAAAGTCGGAGCTTAACATAAACGTACCTGTAAAAGATCTGGCAGATTGGAACGATACATATAAGAAGCTGCTTAGCTTTGATTTTATAAATAAGATAGACACTAAATTCATTACTGTGGAATTTGTATCACTTGATCTGTTCTTTCAGGAAGGCTATGAGAAGTTTGTAATAAATCTTGCAAAAAAAGGAATGTATTTGGAAAGAAGGCAAAATGGCCTTTATTTGCGAAAGCATGATTCTATGCCGTCATGGTTTGAACCTGCCAGTTTTGAAGGTTATATGATAGAACGAGATGATATAAAAACCAATCCTAAGAATTCAATGTATGGAGAAGCTAAATGATGTCAATGACAACTAAAGATAAACTACTATTTTGGGTAGTCGGTTTTTCTTTATTAGGCGGCTTTTTATATATGGTTAGTGATATATTGTTGCCGTTCGTTGTTGCTATGATAGTGGCATATTTTCTTGACCCTGCTGCGGATAAGCTGGAAGATGTAGGGTTCTCACGTTCAATGGCTACTCTAACCATAACCAGCATATTCTTTCTAATAGTTATTTCAGTCGTTGTTTTGATAGCTCCGGTTCTGTATGACCAGCTATTATCCATGCTTAAGCAAATACCTAGCTATATATCGATGTTTAATGAAAAGTTGTTACCTAAATTTTCAATCTTGCTTGAACAAATTGACCCAAATGCTATAGAGAAGGCTCAGGAGTCTGTTAGCGAAGTTTCAAAAATTATATTCTCTTTCATAACAAAATTAATAGGGAATATATGGAGTTCGGGACTGGCGGTGGTTAACATATTATCGTTGCTGTTCGTCACCAATCGTTACTTTTTATATGCTACGTGATTGGGACAAGCTTGTTATAAAGGTCAGGGGGTGGCTTCCTTCTGATAATAAAAGAGTTATCATCCAGCAAGCAAAAGAGGTTGATAAGACTTTATCAGGATATATTAGGGGACAAACGAATGTATGCTTGTTGCTTGGGGCGTTCTATGGAATAGGGCTAAGCCTTGTAGGGCTTGACTTTGGTTTGTTTATCGGTTTGGCAACCGGAATACTGTCTTTTATACCTTATGTAGGGCTTTTGTTCGGTTTCGTTCTGGGGATGGTAATAGCAATATTGCAATTTGGTAATGCCGTAGATGTATCGATAGTTGCATCTATCTTTGTTATCGGCCAGGTGGTTGAAGGTAATTTCATTACACCTAAGCTAGTTGGTGATAAGGTTGGTCTGCACCCTGTTTGGATAATATTCGGTATGATGGCTGGTGCTTCGATGTTCGGCTTTTTAGGGATATTGGTCGCAATACCAGTAACTGCGGTTATTGGTGTGTTTGTAAGGTTCTTTCTTGCCCAGTACTTAAAAAGCTCATTCTATGTTTCTTCTAAGCCAAAACCAAAACCTAAGTCTAAAACAGCGAAGAGGGCAGTAAAGGCGGGTAGTTAATATGTCGCAAGGTTCTTTTGATTTTGCATCTAAGCTTTTGCCTGTAGATGACGATTACATCATCTCAGAATCAAATAATAATGCTTATTCATTGATTAATAAATGGCCAGATTGGGATAGTAATATTTTATTGCTATATGGGCCTAAATCCTGCGGGAAAACTCATCTTTCAAAGATTTGGGCAAATAATGCAAGTGCGAGCTTCATAAAAGCTGAGGACATATATAGTAATAATTTTGATCTTGCGCGTAACTATATCCTTGATGACCTTGAAAAGGTTAATGATGAACCTGCATTGCTGCATTTTTATAATATGGTCAAGGAGGCCAATACCGGTTATTTGGTTATGACCGCCAGTAATAATCCTGTAAATATTGGAATTAGGCTGGCTGATCTTAGGTCAAGAATAGGTGCTGTACCTTCGGTTGGCATAAGTGACCCTGACAATATAATATTGTGCCAGATGCTGGTTAAGAAATTCGCACAAAGGCAATTGAAGGTGGATATTGAAGTTATAAAATATATAGTAACTAGAATGGAGAGATCCTTCAACGCAGTGGACAGCATTGTAGATATATTGGATAATAAGGCTTTGCAAGATAAAAAGAATATCACCATACCGTTCGTGAAAACGGTTCTTGATAAATAGTGGCAACAAGTTCCCATGAAAAGCATTGAAACTCTAATTAAAGTTAGTAAGCAAGAGCTTGATGTAAAGCGTAAGGAGCTTAAAGAAATTGAAGAGCAAAAACAGAAATTGTTGAAGTGGCAAAAAGATATGAATGATGAGTTGAGGAGGGAGGAGCAATTTGCTGCGCAAAATCCTCATATGAGCATGACATTCGACAGCTATCGTCAGAAAGTCAATCAAATGCAGCTTAATATGCATGTGGCCTTGCAGGAAACGGACAATCAAATAGAGTCGATTTCCTTGCAAATATCAGCATTATTTAGTGAAGTAAAAAAATATGAGATAGTTCATCAGCAAAAACTTACCCAGCTTTTAAAGGAGCAGAGGAAAAAAGAAACCAAAGCTTTGGATGAAATTGCTTTAAATAATTATTTGAAAGAGCAATCAGACTAGTTATTTGCAGCCGAACTTTTCCCTTAGTGCTATCATTGTTGCCTCAGGGGCGGACATGTTAAGATCATTCTTCGGATCTTTTGCCCACTTTAAGAATGCTTTAGTGATGTTATGCGCCGATATATCTGAGGGTATACAAGTTTTGGTTTTTACCTTTTCATTTTGTAATATCAATAATATACCGCCAATTCCGAAAAAATATCCATTACAAGAAGCGCGTTTTGAGATGCTTTCACGGCTGTTGAAGTGGTTTTCAAAATGGTGCTGGCAAGATGCGTATATATCACCTGCTCTAACTATTGAAGATGTTTGAGGTTTTGAGGTTAGTGGTTGTTCAGGATTTATTACTTCGTCTTCTTGCTCATTTGTTATAATTGCATGTGAGTTGCTATAACTGGTCAGAACCAATATTGTTACGGCTAACATTATATATATACTGTTTTTCATCCTAATCCCCCTGCTTCTTAGAACTCTTGCGTCGCATTAAATTCTTACGTAAGTTTTCAGCTGACCTGCTTTTTTGATTTGGCTTTTGCTTGGTCTTCGCTTTGTTGTCATTTACAACTTTTGTCATAAAATACTTGCCTTAAATATTAATATGTGGCACATTCTCGCCCCCGATATACTATATTATATCGAAAAAATGCAATTAAAAAAAGCTTTTTATTTGTAGTGACTTATATTAAGGCTGGTAGCGCTTTTCAAGCCGCAGTAGCTCAGTGGTAGAGCACGTCATTGGTAATGACGGGGTCGGAAGTTCAATTCTTCTCTGCGGCACCATTTTTATGACGCGTAAATTATTTCAATTGATATTAAGCTAAAGAAGCGTAGTTATTTTTAATAAGCTTGTTTGTTGGCCAAATATTGTTGACAACGTTATTATTTTGCATGATTGTTTTGACTTATTATTTATATAACAGGTCTTTATAAATGTCTGATGAAATTGCTCTTAAAAAATTAGAAATATGGCTAAACTTTATCAAGTTTATATTGGGAACATTTATTATTGGCCTTATTGTAATAAATGTTAATTCTGAAATTCAACAAAGAGAAATTACTCTTAAAGAGCAGAACCATTTAGCGCAGTTTACTCAAGAAGCTCTAAAAGAAAACGTAGCTTCCAGGTTGTTGCTTGCGCAGTACTATGCCAATGTAACGCAGTCTACGGCATTAAAAGAAGGGTGGCAAAGTTACTTGAAAATAGTGCAAAAAGAGTATAATGACAAACTTAAGCTAAAAAAAGATGCTGAAAAGGAGTTAACAAAGTTAGAAGAGGAGAAGAAAGCTGGACAGGCGGATGAAAATGTTGAGGAACTTATATCAATTAAAAAGCTAAAAATTGATAGAGTTGCAAATCAGCTTGAATTGCCATCAATGAAGCAGCAGTATATTCCAGAACATATAAATCCCTACGTTCATAAGTTTTATTCAGAACGATTTGAGAAAAAATTTCCAGATATTAAAAAGCGTATAATTGCTAAAATCAAGAAGTTTGCGGATAATAGAGGGGGGGATGAAAAAATAATTTTGTTATTAAACTCAATTAACAATAATACAGACAATAAAAAATTAGATTCTTTGAGTCTTCTTAAGTCGATACTTTTAGATTTAAGAAGTCTGGATAATATCAATGTAATTTCTTCAGTAGATGGTATTGATGAAGATAAAGAATTTTACATTGCTAGAATGTATATAGGCTACAATGATTTAGGGGAGGTATATCGTGCGCCAGAAGGCTATAAATCTTCAGTTAGATTGCCTGACCCAGGAAAAGCTTATGCAATTAAATTGAAAATATTAAATAGTTCTGGAGAAGTGTTAGAGAGCCATAGAATTACTTATTAGTAGGATTCTATCAGGTTACATTTTCTATAATATTATTAGGGCAATAACTCTTTCATAATTATTCTAAAAAAACATATAACTTAGATATTTAACTAATGTTGAAAATTTAAGTTAAAAAGGAGCAGTAGCATTGAGTCGCTTTGGGGTTGTTTTTTTATGTTTGGTGCTACTTGTGGGGTGTAAGGAAGAGAACATAGACCCAAGAGCTAAATATAAATATCATATTTTTGTCAGGCAGAAAGCTAGTAGCAGGGCTTTTTATGCTGGAACAACAGTTGGTCTGGGGTCTTGTGCTATTATCGGAAGAAGGACTTTGGTCGAACGCGTTCCGCATGAGCTTCGGGGCTATGGGTGGAAAGTTGTTTGTTGCTGGTGGACAAAAACATCTCAATGCCAAGAAGAACATGATTATAAATATAAAGATGTTCCTTACGAAGAGTGGATAAAAGACCCTAAATATCACCGTGTGCCAAAACGTCAGCATTTTTTCAAGAAAAATAGTTTGAAAAATCAATTTTAAACTACCAGATGGCGAATTTATATTTATTTACAATAATGATACATCTACTTGAGTTTTTACATGCCTTATGTTAATAAGTTAACTAAGTATCCGTTTTTTGTATAATGAGGTTAGTTTGTCTAGAACAAAATATAACTCACGCCCTGATAGTAAACTTTATGCTCAAGGATCATATATGCATTGGCAGTCTAAAGTGGATGCGTCAAAAACAAAACATGGCTTCTATAAAAGAAATAGTAAAGCAGACCCGGAAGATACAATTAAGGATTGCTTATTGTCGAGAGTTCTTAATACGCACGATATGTTAGAGGGCAAAATTGTAACTGAACGAACTCCCAAGAGTAAAATCATTGCTTATAAAGCAAGTTCTACAGAGCGTACGGGGAAAAAGTATTATTATACAGTTTCCCGCGTTTTAGGTCTTGAAGGGCAAGCGCCTACAGGTACTGTTATGGGAAATGACCTACATAGTTATTTAAGAAATAATCAAGTCAATAAGCCGCCATTGTCAGGCACGTTCGATGCGCTGGTTGATTCGGTTCTGATTGGGCGTTGGGACCTTAAATCACCCAATCTATCTGCTCCCAATGTTAGAAATTTTGATATGGATTTTGCTCTAAATGATGAAACCGATACGTATTCAAAGGTATGGAACAAAAAGGATTTTAAATCACTTGTGACAGGAGGTGCTTCAGGGCAGAACAAAAAACCAAGTAAGCATAAAGTAGGAACTGTTGATGCAATTGCAAGTGCTTTTACTCAAACGATAGCAGATTTTGGTTCCAGAGCTAATGAGTATTATATAGGAACTAATCCTATATATACAGAGCAACAAAAAGGCTATAGGAATCAAGATTTTTCAACAATATCTAAGGCTATTAAACAAGATATAAAAAATCATGCAAAAGGTGAGGAACCGCCAACCCGTACAGTTCTAAGGGTGTTTAAGGAACGTGCTCAAGGGTTGCGTGAATCCCTGAGTACAAGAGTAAAAAATCCTAGAGATGAAGTATTAGCTGAGATGCAAAGAGTTGGGGCTCCTCAAGAACATCAGGCTCTTCTTTTAAACCAAGAAAGGAAATTAGTTCAGTCTCTTGATAAAATAGAACGCTTTGTCGATGAATTATCTAATGGAGAACTAATGGGCGTGTATCCAGTTGGCGTTATTAGAAACAAGAGAAGGCGTGAGAAAGATGCAGATATGCATAGCTGTAAAAAAGCCAAGGCTGGCTCTTCCGACGGAGAAGCTGTTGAAATGTTCGGTATGAAGTTCCAATCTTTGGGCGTTAAAGATAGTGAACAAAATAAGAGCTCTAGCGCTTCATCGGAAGGGGAACTCAGTGCGCCTGAGGGCAAAAGATCTGGGGCTGGTTCTTCCGATGAAGATGCCGTCGAAATGTTTGGTATGTCATTCCACCCGGTGGATAAACAAGATAACCAAAACAGAAGAATAGCAGGTGCAGCGAGGGGGGCAAGGTAGTATGTATTGATATAATGGCTTATTAGAATCTAAACATATCTTTCGTTATTGCCATCATTGTAAAATTTAGATACTTCGTTTCGCCACTTAAATAATTCTTTTTGCATTAAATCATTCGTGTGGTCGGTAATGTTTTCAGCGAAGACTTTACTTCTACTGGAAAGGTGAGCGATGGAGTTGGCAATTTCTCTTAACTGGAAGAAGCTTTTTGTCATATTCTCATCCCAGTTGGAAATAACTTCGTCTGCAGTAGTAGTTGTTTCTCCCGGCTGTCCTTCATCTATATTCACCCCACGTTGTATTAACTTAAGCATAATTTCCTTAGCCTTTTTTGAAGGGTTTTCCTGCAAGGCAAAATTATACATACGCTTATTCATTTCGCTTTCGTTGTCGGGGATTTCTTCTTGCATCTTTTGAATATTATCCGACATTAATGCAAATTCTCTGTTTCCATTTAACATGGCGACATCTTTTGCCGTAAGACCATTTTTATTTTTGGTGTTAAAATCATAACCATTTTTTGCTAATTGCATCAATACAGATAAGTTATCGGCTAAATAATCCTTAGGCTGATCGGCTCCTAGCTTTTGGTTCATAATTAGATGAGCCATGGTATTGCCTTTTTCATCCATTAAAAGCTGAGGGTCTGCACCATCTTCATATTTGCTTCTTAAACGCTTTAAGTCACCTTTCACAAAATTCAGTAATAATTCCTGAGCTATGAACCTATGAAAGCGTCCTCGTTCATTTTCTTCATCCCCAATAAGCTCAAGAGCAACGGATAGTCTTGAACTTCGTTTTGAAATTTTTTCTACAAAACCACTTTCATAACGTCCAGACGCACATGGGTTTTGCTCGACAGGTTGGGCAATTTTTTGTTGTGCAACATGATTTATTTGTGAAAATGCTAATGGTACAGCTATAAAAGCGGGTGTGAATTTCATATCAATATTTTTAAAAAGACGTTAAAGAAAAGGCCTTTGGCCAATTTACTGCTTGCAACCTTGAGCGCTTTGATGAAGCCTCATAGGAAGAGCTTGATAGAAAATAAATCACAAAACTATTGTAAAGTAAAGGTAAAATGGACTCTTATGGTATATTTGTGGAAATAATAACCCCCCATCAAAATAATGGGGGATTAAAAATTATTTAAAATACAAAATCAGCGCTATCTAATGCAAATACACCTTTTAGAGTTAATTCAAAATTATTGGAATTAGCTAAAACAGTGGTGTTTGTGCCATTATTAGTAACTGTTAAATCGGCAAAAGAAGATGTACCGCTCGTACTTAGTCCCGATAGGTCAATAAGGTCGATGCCATCTTCAAAATTATGAATGGTATCAATGCCATATGTGGAGTTTGAATCGGTTATTGTACTGAATAAGAAGGTATCAATGCCAGCATCGCCTTGCATATGGTCAACGCCATAGCCGCCTCTGATAGTATCGTTACCGTTACCGCCAAATATAATATCATGATGAAACTGTCCGTCTAGAACATCGTCGCCATCAGACCCGAATAAGCGGTCATTGCCTGCACCACCGAAAAGCGTATCATCTCCTGCCATGCCATATAATGTATCATTGCCACTATAGCCATATAGTTTGTCGTTGCCTACGCCGCCTAAGAGAATGTCATTACCTGCCAGACCTGCTATGGTATCATTACCGAAACCGCCATTTAGAGTGTCATTATTGGCAGTGCCGATAATTAGGTTATCATCGTCTAAGTCATTTACAGCTATTGTAAATTGCTCGGTTATTGATAGTCCGCCGTTATCGGTTGCAGTTACATTTACAATAACATCGGATTCAGCCTCAAAATCTATGTATTCACCATCCTTTAATTTTAACTGACCGCTAACTATTTCAAAACGAGCATCATCGATTGCAAGGGTGTGGGTCGTATCATTAGTGTCAGTATCAGTTACGGTTACATCACCAATTACAGCTCCAGCGTCATTTTCATCCACGGAAAGGTTGCTGATTGAAATATCCGTTGGCGCATCATTTTCACCTTCGATAGTTACTGTAACTATTTGAGTGTCAG
>Ga0213866_10002222_pt1 | contig 13869 bp, 12 predicted proteins | sample PICome_11_FD_160079 | JGI IMG/M metagenome (GOLD analysis project Ga0213866, IMG submission 160079) | Coastal seawater microbial communities near Pivers Island, North Carolina, United States - PICO284 | ecosystem: Environmental > Aquatic > Marine > Coastal | place: USA: North Carolina...
GGCTCAACCGAAAGCAATTGCTCGGAAGGTAAGGCAGTACAGAACATGAGTTTTGTTTCTACGCTAAAGCAAGAAGAGCTTAGCATGTTGCGCAAGATAGTGCGCAAGGTTCATTTTAAGTATGTCGTTGATAAGATGGGTGAGTCCTTTATTGATGATTACAAATGCGACCAGTTAATAGACAGCATTGCGCCTGAGACAGTGCAAGACATGATCCGCTTTGGAGTCGACAAAGGTTTAAGATGATTGATTTTAAGTACAAGCCTGATGGCGATGTACTCAAAGCCTTTATGAAAGACGACACTTTCTTTCGTGGCGTTAGAGGGCCAGTAGGTTCTGGCAAATCTGTTGGCTGTTGCGTTGAAGTGTTTCGCCGCGCCCTTGGTCAAGATAAAGATAAGAACGGAATACGCAAAAGCAGATGGGCTATTATTCGTAATACCAACCCACAGCTTAGAACAACTACTATTAAAACTTGGCTTGATTGGTTCCCAGAGAATGATTGGGGCAAGTTTACTTGGTCTGTGCCTTACACCCATCATATTAAAAAAGGTGACATGGATCTTGAAGTTATCTTCCTTGCTTTAGATAGACCCGAAGACGTTAAGAAACTACTCTCCCTAGAATTAACGGGCATTTGGATCAATGAAGCAAGGGAGATACCCAAGTCAATTGTTGATGCGTGTACCATGCGCGTTGGTCGTTTCCCTTCTATGCGTGACGGTGGCCCAACTTGGACAGGGGTAATATGTGATACTAATGCCCCTGAAGAAGATCATTGGTGGCCTATTATGTCTGGCGAGGTTCCAATACCAGATCACATTCCACGCGATCAGGCTAAGATGCTGGTTAAACCTAGTAACTGGCGTTTTTTTACGCAGCCCAATGGTATGATTGAAATGCACGATGAGGATGGCGAAGTATCTGATTACAAGCCAAATCCTAATGCAGAAAACACTAAGAACATGATGAAGTCGTATTATCCTAATCTTATACAGGGTAAGACGAAAAGCTGGATTGATGTTTATGTAATGAATAGGCTAGGGTCTATTCAGGACGGAAAGCCGATATACCCAATGTTTGTTGCAGATACTCACGTTGCAAAAGAAGAAATACCAGTTGCCGCTGGAGCTCCTTTATATATTGGCTTGGACTTTGGGCTAACACCAGCCGCTACAATAGGGCAAAAGGTAAGAGGACGTTGGTTTGTTCAATCTGAAATCGTTGCGTTTGACATGGGGATTGTTCGTTTCGCTGAAGTCCTCCGCGAAGAGATTGCTACACGATTCTCTATGTGTGGTGACGTTCTTATATATGGCGATCCGTCTGGTGACTTTCGGGCGCAAACGGACGAATCTACCCCTTTCCACATCCTTAGAGGTGCTGGCCTACGCGCATTTCCCGCACCGTCTAATTCCGTTGATCTCCGTTTGGAGGCGGTGGCTGCGCCGTTAAACAAAATGGTGGAAGGCAAGCCAGCCTTTCTTGTTGATCGTCGCTGCCCACAGTTGATTAAGGGCTTTGAGGGTGGGTATCAGTATCGCCGCATGGAGGTTAGCGGTGAACGGTACGCAGATAAGCCAGATAAGAATATGTATAGCCACGTTCATGACGCATTGCAGTATATGATGCTTGGCGCTGGTGAGGGCAGAGCCTTGCTAAACAATCAACCTGCGGCTAGACCTGTAATAGCAAAACGTAACTTTGATGTATTTCAAAAGAAAAAGCCACAGAGAAGACAAGGATTGTGGGCCAGAATGTAATTGTGCGTTGCATTTTTTTATTTTCTCTGCATATGCCAGAGTAAACAGGCAAAGGAGTAAACAATGTGCTTTGGAAGACGTAGCGGCCCTGATCCAGCAATAGCCGCAGAGCAAAAGAAACAAGAAGAAGAAGCAGCAGAGCAAAAGAAAATTGCTGACCGCGAAGCAGCAGAAGCAAAAGCCAAGGCAGCAGAGCAAAGAAGAGAAGCTGAAACTGCTCCTATGTCTCAGCCTTTAAACAGGCAAAAAGAAACAACTAAAACTGTTACTCCGACAGCACCTAAGCCGACTGTTGCGCCAACAGTTCCTAAAGCAACCGCTGCTCCAAAGAAAAGTTTAATATCTGCACCAAAGCCAGCGCCTATTGTAGATCCAATGGCAACAGCGGCAACTAAAGCTGTAGTTGCTGCAAGAACGCCAGAAGTGCCACAAGCTGAACCAGTAGAAGAAGCAAAACCAGTTAGCTTTGCACAAGCGCGTCAGGAAAGATTAAAGCGTCAGCAATCAATGCTTGGTCAAACAGGTCGCAGAGGTCGTCGCACTGGTACGCGTGGAAGGCGCAGCTTAATCACTGGAATGGGCGGCGGTATTGGATACTACAATAGGTTCGCAAGATGATAACTGATCCCGTAGCGAAGAAATACTTAGAGCGCTATGAACGCGCAAAGTCTAAGCGCGAAAATTTCGTTCCTTTGTTTGAAGAGTGCTATGAGTATTCTCTTCCGAAGCGGGAGTCATTTTATCACGAAACCATTGGGCAGCGCAGAGATGATAAGATCTTTGATGAAACTGCCGTTGTGGGTGTGCAAGAGTTTGCATCGCGCTTGCAGTCTGGTCTTGTGCCAAACTTTGCAAGGTGGGCAGATCTTACTGCTGGCTCTGAGGTTCCTAAAGAAGATCGTGAAGACATTAATAATGAGCTTGATGAAGTTACAGAATATGTTTTTGAAGTAATTCAAAACTCAAACTTTGCCCAAGAAGTCCATGAGTCATTCATGGATTTGGCAGTCGGGACTGGTGTTCTGGTTTGCGAAGAGGGGGATGCAGTACAACCAGTTTCTTTCTCAGCTATTCCTTTGCCTCATGTCATTCTGGATACTGGCCCCGACGATAAGATTGACCATGTTTATCGTGAGCGCAAAGGCATTCGATTTAATCAACTTGCTATTCTTTACCCAAAAGCACAATTTAATCCGCAGCTGCAATCAATGATGACTAATAGCGGAGATAAAACAACAACTGTACTTGAGCTTATCTGCCGTGATTACTCTGTTAAAAATCAAGAAGCGTATCTAAGCTATGCATTTTGCATGACAACCAACACAGTGATTTATACAAAAGCTATGAAAGGCATCGGCTCTAATCCTTTTATTTGCTTTCGATGGTCTAAGTGCGCTGGTGAAGTCTATGGCAGAGGCCCACTTATCAATGCACTCAGCGCAATTAAAACAACCAACCTTACAGTAGAACTCATTATTGAGAATGCACAGATGGCAATATCTGGTGTGTATCAAATGGAGGATGATGGTGTAATTAATCCTGATACAATTAATTTGGTTCCGGGGTCGATCATACCAAAAGCTATGGGTTCTGCGGGGTTGCAGCCTATACAAGCCGCAGGGGATTTTAATGTCGCACAACTTATACTCTCGGACATGCGCCTCAATATCAAACGCGCATTATACAATGATATGCTGGGCAACCCAGATAGGACTCCAGCCTCCGCTACCGAGGTGGCAGAACGCATGGCAGATTTGTCTCGCCGCATTGGTTCTGCGTTTGGAAGGTTACAAGCCGAACTTGTTCAGCCGGTATTGCAAAGGGTTATTTATATACTCAAAAAGCAGGGTCGCATTGAGGTTCCAACAGTTAACGGCAGAGAAGTCAAAGTAAAGTCTGTATCTCCATTGGCGCAAGCACAAGCAAACCAAGACATCTCTTCAATTGCCCGCTTCTTAGAATTAGTTAATGGAACTTTTGGGCCAGAGATGGCAATGGTATTAATTAACTCAGAAGAGACTGCTGCACATCTTGCTAAAAAGTTTGGTGTACCTGACTCCTTGATTCGTGATGAAGAAGAGCGTAAGCAGATAGTTGCAATGATGCAGCAAATGCAACAGCAACAGCAAGAGGTTCCACTTGAGTAAACAATCTGCATACGTTCCTTTAGATGGAATAATGCGTCCTAAGCAAAAGGATCAACAGATTAGTCAAAATATAGCGCAGATCTTCTCTAGCCCAACGGGTAAAGAAGTACTGCGCTATTTGCGTTCTATTACTATTGAAAGCGTATACGGCCCTAATGTTACTGGTGATGAGTTGCGTCATATGGAAGGCCAGCGTTATTTAGTTGGCTTGATTGAAAGACGAGTAGAACACGCACATAGGATTAAAAAAGATGTCTGAAGAAAGTTTAATTCAAGAAGGCGGTGCGTATGGCACAGCACCAGAAAACTCTGAGCCAGCGCCAGAAAGACCTGAGTGGCTACCAGAAAAGTTTAATACTGGTGAAGATCTAGCAAAATCTTACAGCGAATTATCCTCTAAGCTTGGAGCTAAAGAGGAATCTATTCGTGAACAGATGATGCAAGAGATTCAAGAAAAGGCTTTTGAAAACAGGCCAGCATCTAAAGGTGAGTATGTACTACCTGATATTATTGATGAGGATAGTTCTGTTGATAATGAGCTTCTTGATTGGTGGTCTACTCACGCGTTTGAAAGCGGCATGAGCCAAGAAGAGTTTCAAGAAGGCATTGAAATGTATGCCAAAGCATTTGGTGATGGGCCAGATCTTGAGGCTGAAGCTGAAAGACTTGGTGACAATGCCAATCAGCGCATTGAAGCTGCCTCTTTGTTTGCCAATCAATTTTTTCCTGCAGATGCGTTGCCAGCAATTGAGCGCATGTGCGAAACAGCAGACGGCATTATCGCCCTTGAGGCTATAATGGAGGCAACTAGAGATCCGTCACCAACAACAGAAACACAGCCATCATCTCAAATAACACAGCAAAGCTTAGAAGAAATGATGAAAGATGAGCGCTATTGGAATGCATCAAAGCGCGACTCTCATTTTGTTAAGCAAGTAGATGAAGGCTTTAAGCGCCTGTATGGATGATGAGGTAAAAATACTAACAAGGGGCGACTATTACATGACGCCCCTTAAATGGTTTCATCGGGAAGAGTTTAAAGAAAATCTATCCCAAGAAAATAAACAAGAGCTTGCTATGTTAGGGCATACAGATCTTGATGAAGTCTTCAATGTTATGAACGAAACTGCGCAAGCTTACGTTGTACGGCGCACTGGCAAGCCACTTATATTTGTTGGTGGCATACTCTATAGCAATGGTGACACTGAGTTCCCCCAAATGTTTGCTTTGTTTTCAGACAAGGTTAAAGATAACTTTAAGTTACTAGCTAGAGGCTCAAAGATGCTAATGAGCTTTTTTGACCAGAGCGAAATGAATATGTCTATGACTGTTTTGGCTAAAAATGAAGCTATGATTCAGTGGGCAACATGGCTTGGATTTGAAGCTATCGGGGTACAAACATCAAATAATCACGATTATGTTGAATTTGTACGTTGCAATTTTAGTAAAAAAAATGTTTCACATGAAACATCAAGGCCCGTAATGCACTGAGCAGCCCGTTAGGATACCTGCATTGAAGTGATAAGCGGACACCCACGATACCAAATGCAACCTTAAAAAGGACTTCTTGAAATGGCTAATACTATTGACCAAGCCTTCATCAAGCAGTTTGAATCCGATGTGCATATGGCGTATCAGCGTATGGGTTCCAAACTGCGTAACACTGTACGGACTGCCAATGTAACTGGCTCAACTGTACGTTTCCAAAAAATTGGAACCGCTGAAGCGAGCACTAAGTCACGCAACGGCAATGTAACTCCGATGGAATTGGCTCACACTAATGTTGAGGCAACGATGTCAGATTTTTATGCAGCAGAATATCTTGATAAGCTTGATGAGTTGAAGATCAACATCAATGAGCGTCAAGCTGTTGCACAATCAGCCGCAGCCGCACTTGGTCGCAAAACTGATAGCATTCTGATTACGGCAATGGACGCGGGTGCAAACTCAACTCAAATCCATGATACAAGCTCAGCTGTTGAAAAAGCAGACCTACTGTCTGTATTTGAAACATTTGGATCAGCAGATCTTCCAGAGGATGGGCAGCGCTATATTGCTATGCATCCAAAGGGTTATGCTGACTTGTTTGCTATCACAGAGTTTGCTTCTTCTGACTTTGTTGGAGAGCAGAACTTGCCATATGCTGGCGGTATGACAATGAAAGAGTTCTTGGGTTTCAAGATCTTTTCAACATCTGCTGTCGCTGCTGGTAAGAGCATGTGTTACCACACAACTGCGATTGGTTTGGGCATCAACTCTGATGTCTCAACTGAGATCAACTATGTTCCTGAGAAAGTTTCTCACCTTGCAACATCTATGATGTCTATGGGTGCTGTTGTTATTGATGACAACGGTATCTATGAACTCTTAGACAACAATACATAAGGGGTCTGAACATGGCTTATAATGCAGCAAATTTGACTCGCCTTGCTGGTGCGTCTAATGGCTCTCTTTGGTTCTACACTTCAGCGGATGCAATCGCTGCGGTAAATACTTCTGGTTACTTTAACGATGCAGCAAACATGCTTGCAGTTCGTGATGTAATTATTTGTGTAGATACAAACACGCCAACAACACACTTTGTTAATGTGTTATCAAACACTGGCTCAGTTGTTGATGTTTCAGATGGCACAGTTGTCGCTGAAACTGACGGCGATTAATAGGGGTGGGGGCGTAAGCCCCCATACTTTCACATGGCGGTAACAAGTACTTCAGCAAACTCAGCGGTAGATGTATCAAGCCGCGCTCTTATCTTAATAGGTGCAGAGCCGATTACATCTTTTGATGATGGGAACAATGAAGCGCTTGTTGCTTCCAACATGTATGAAGACGTTGCTAGGTCTTCTTTAGTAAACTGTAGGTGGCGCTTTGCGACCAATCAGTCAGTTTTAAATAGATTATCAGATGCACCAACAGGACGTTATGATGCTGCCTATCAGCTTCCATCTGATGCCTTGATGGTTCACGCGGTTACAATTAATGATAGCCCGATTGAATATCAGACCTATGGTAATAAAGTTTTTTGTGACGCTACGTCAAACGAAACATTAATACTTGACTACACATTTAGGGCTGAAGAAGTTGATTGGCCTTCATATTTTGTAATGGCAGTTGAGTATGAGCTTGCTGCTGTGTTTGCTGTAGCTCTTGCGCGAGATGCTGGTTTGTCATCTTTAATGGAGCAAAAAGGTCAGATGGCTATGATTAAAGCCAGAAACCTAGATGCGCAGCAACAGACAACAAGAAAGCTTTTGACAACACGTTTTGTCTCGCAAAGGCGTAGCTAATGCAGAAAGTAAGAGTACCCATAACTAACTTCCAGTTTGGTGAAGTTAGCCCATCGTTGTATTCAAGGACTGATACAGCTGTATATACAGCGTCAGCGCAAAGAGTTGAAAACTTATTCTTACGCGCTGAGGGAGGTGTTATTAAACGCGCTGGTTTGCAAAACATTTATGCGTTTGACATTACCTATGACGCTACAAAGGTACAGCAATCTCGTTTATTGCCTTTTATTTTCTCTGATGATGAGCGCTATATTATATCCATAGAGCATCAAAAGCTTAGGATCTTTCAGATTAATCCGACTACTGGCGCTGTTTCTTTAATTCAAACTATTACACAAGATGTAAATAGTGATACATTAAAGTTTACTCACACCTATATGCATGAGTTTACTTACGCTCAAGCTGGCGATGTAATGTTTATATGCCATCCTACGTTTATGCCTCAGCAAATTGTGCGTACTGGATTAACTACATTTCAAGTGGAAACTTTTATCTTTGATGTAAAGTCGGATACTACTGAAATCTATCAGCCATATTATAGCTTTCATCCTATTGATATTACCTTAGATCCGTCAGCAACAACTGGAACTGGCGTTACGCTTACAACAAGTTCTGCTTACTTTGATATAACTGGCAGTCAATCAGGCGGCAATTATCCTGATTCTTTGCATGTTGGGATTACATTAAAGTACAGAAACTCTGAAATAGAAATTACTTCTGTGCAGTCAACAACTCAAGCAACTGGCACAGTGCAAGATAAGTTAGAAACACATCTTGATCCAAATGCTTTTAGAACAACTGAAGGCAGCGCAGATATTGAGGTTACATTTGTAAATCATGGCATGAAGGTAAACGATAGTATTGTTGTTTCTCATGCTGGTTCTGTTGGTGGTATATCTAATAATCAAATTAATGGCACAAGAACTGTAGCGTCTATTATTGATGATGATAGATTTATCTTTGCTGCTGGTGCTAACGCAAATGAATCTGTTGATGGCGGCGGCACACCTAAAATAGAAACTCATGCGCCCACTGCAATTTGGTCAGAGCAATCTTACTCTGCCCTTCGTGGTTATCCTTCTGCAATTACATTTCATCAAAACAGATTAGTATTTGCTGGAACACTAGCGCAGCCAGATACTATTTGGTTTAGTAAGTCAGCGTCATATTACAATTTCAATGTGTATGAAGCTCGTGATAATGATTCTATTCATTTGACCGCAAGCGTTGGTGAGGTAAACCAAATCCGTCACATTGTTTCTAATCGTGATCTACAAGTGTTTACCAGCACATCGGAGATGTATGTTCCAGCTTTCACCAATCAGCCGCTTACGCCGACTAACGCACAGATAAGAAGGCAGACACCGTTTGGCGTAGATTTTGTTCGTCCTCAATCTCTTGATGGTGCAACGCTGTTTGTACAAAAAGGCGGCGCTATCATAAGGGAATATTTGTTCTCTGATGCTGAGGCTGCATATACAGCCGTCCCAATATCTTCTTTGTCTTCTCACCTAATTAAGACGCCTGTGGAAATGAACACGCTTTACGGAGCTATAGATCGCTCTGAGAGCTATGTGTTTGTTATTAATGCTGATGGCACAATGGCAGTATTTAATTCTAATAGAGGAGAGCAACGCGCTGGCTGGGCTGAGTTTACAAGTCAGGGCAAGTTTCACTCTTGTGTAACTGTAGATGATAGGGTGTTTGCTAATGTTGTCTTTGATACTGGCGCGGGAACTGAAAAAATTCATCTATGCGAATTTGATTCTACCTACAATACAGATATGTCGGGAACATATACTGGCTCGGCTGGTGTTTTTGATGTATCTGCCGATTTTGCCAACGGTGCTGTTGTTAATGTTATTAGTGGAAATAACTATGTTGGCGAGTTTACTGTTGCGTCTGGGAATGTAGATGTTTCTTCAATCGACAATACGCTAACAAGCGTTGAGATTGGATATAAGTTTAACGTCAACCTCAAGACTAATCCAATAGATGTACAAGCTGGCAATGGCCCTATTACTGGTCAGCCACGCAGTCTTGCAAGCGTTATTGTTGACTTGAATACTACGCTATCAGCAAGCGTAAATGGAACTAATCTAGTAATTAGACAGGTAACAGATGACTTGTCACAGCAACTATCGCCGTTTACTGGTAAAAAAGAGTTTAGATTAATGGGGTACAATCGTGATCCTCAAGTAGAGATTACACAGTCTGCGCCATTATCTATGCAAGTAAATGGAATTATAGCGGAGCTTGTATTCTAATGATCTTTCAAGTATTTGGAGCAGTTCTTGGCGCAATGGGCCAAATGCAGCAAGCAGAGGCGCAAGCCAATGCTGCAAAGCAACGCGCCCGTCAAATGAAGATCGACCGTGAGGTTGGTAAAATACAAGCAAGACAACAGCAGACAGCAAGGCAAGAGCAATACTTTGATGATCTTGCAGCCAATGAAGCTTACTTTGCATTCAACAGAGATGTTGGTGGCGACATGAGCGTAGAGGCTTTTCTTAATCGTGAGAGAGAGCCAATGCGTCAGGATATATCCAGAATAGGTTTTCAAGCTTCAATGGAAGCAAGTAGTCGCGCAACTGCTGCGCTTGTAGAAAATGAACGCGCTAAAAATAGTTTAGTAGCTGGTAGGCTTAATGCTATGACAACGCTTGCTTATGGAATTGCGCAAGCACAACGCACTTCTGGCGGTGGAGGCGGTTTATAATGGTTGTTATTAGAAGAACTGGACAGGTTTTAAATCAGCCTATTGGAGTTAAAACAAACTTTGATACTGGCGCTGGAGAAATTGGTAGGGCATTAGAGCGTACTGGCAATATAATTCGTGAGGAAGCATTTCGTATTGCTTCTGACAAAGCTCAAAAGGCTGGCGAAGAAAGCGCACTATCCGTTGCTGTTGCTGAGTTTAAATCTATTGATCCTGTTACTGGAAAACCCGCTGCCCTTAAATCACCAGAAGGCTTTGGTTCTATAGCAAGGCAGTCATATGAAAAGGTTGCCAATCAACGGTTTACAAATATTATTGAACAAGACGTTAAGGCAAAGGCTAAAGAGCTTGCGATTAAGTATGATCTTAATCCTGTGGCTTACAGAAAGAATTTTGATAATTACGTTACTGAGCTTGCTAAAAATTCAGAGGGTAGATACCGACAGTTTATTGTTGAGACTGGTGGTGTTTACGGTGAGCTTACGGAGCTTAATCTTAAAGACGCGCAAAGAACTAGAGCTAGGCAAAATACTTATGAACTAATTTTAAGAGACACTCAAAGTTATCTTAATGAGGCAACAGGTGTAGCTTCCTATAATGTGAAATCAGCTATATTATTAAGGGATGCTGCTTTAGAAAACTTAGATAATGGTAGAGTTGCAGAACTCCCAATTGGTGTTAATGATGTTTATGAAGCTAGAGACAACTTTAATGGCGCTATAGCATCAGCTTATTTAATTCCTAAAATGAAAGACTTAACTCCGATTCAAAGAACTGAGTTAATTCAAGCTATAAGAACGCAAAGAAATGATTTAACTACAGATGAAACAGTGCGTAATTTAGCGTTTGATGTTCTTAGTCGTATGGATGATGATAACGGCGAAATAATATCTGGAGTATTAATTAGCGGTTCTAATAAAGCCTCTGTCATAGCACAGTTAAATGGCGCTGCTTCTGACTACGATCAAGTATTAAGATTGCAACAAGCTGCTGCAAAAGCGCAAGCATCTAGCTATGCAGAAAACTTTGAAGCAACATTTTTTGATTCTTTAGATGCGCAAGACGCTGGCCTTCTTAAAGGTGCTTATGATTCATTTTTTTCAGATGAAATGATTGCTGCGCCAAATGCTATGTCTGCGCCTCAAGCAGTATTGTCTAACGTTAATGCATCTATAGAATTTTACAACGATACAGTAAGAAGCATTGAGGCTTCTGGAATGACTGCCCCTAAAATGGAGGCGGCTAAAAAAGATTTAAGGGAAACTCTTGTGCGCCCTCTTATTGAGGTTGCAACATTAGATGGCAATCATGTTGAGCTTAAAAACGCTTTAGCAAATGGAAACAAAACAGGATTAACAAGCAAGCAAATAGCTATTGTTGATGGCTTATACTCATCAATGGGTGGCATGTTTGATAAGAATGATATTGGGTTTGCCAATACTATTATTACTAATGCTCAGAACAAACCCGCAGAAACAAAGCGCAAGCTAGAAAGTAAAGTTAATTTTGATAATGCTGTTGCCCAAGCATCAAGGGAAATACAGTCTGGTGCTACAGATCAAGAGCAACTTGATTTATTAATTAGTCAAATTAATGCTAACACAGATTTAGATATTGATGACAAAGCAAAGTATCAAACAGCACTACAGCTATCTGTAGCTAAGGGTGTTTCTAATGGCATCATTGATTCTATGACGCCTGATCAAATTACGCAGTTTTCAAATTATATTACGCGGTCTGGTGCAGGGCCAACAAACTTGCTTACACCACAAATGGTAACGGCAGCTGACATTATAAATAACAATGTTACTGACGATACACTTGGCAAGGTTGAAGCTCACATAAGAGAAATAAGAAAGCCAATTGATAGCAACTACACTCAGCAACAAAAAAATATTTCAAAGACAAGATCTATTTTAAATGGGACAAGCGGTAATACAAAAGAGTCTGGCGCTCACGCAGACACAATGATTTCTAGCTTTCTTGATCCAAACTCAACTGATCCTACAGCTACAGTTATGTCTTTTGTTACAAATGGCGGTGCTGCTGCGGCAGTGCAAACATCTGTTGGTGTTGGCTTAAATTCAATAATTGCAAATGGAACAATGCCAAGGGGCATTAATCTTGCTATTAGCAAAATGTTTAATGGCTCTTTAAACGACCAAGAGGTTGTAAACACTGTTACATATTTAACGTCATTAACGTCAAACATTGGTGAAGATGGATTTCAAAGAAACATTTTGCACGGATTAGTTGACGATAAAACGCTTGCACAAATATCTGGGATTGTTGACTTAGCTCAAGTTACAGGCACAAAATCAATTCCAAATGTTTTAAGGACAATGACTCAAAGAACGGCTGTTGATATTGAACTTTCAAATAGAGATCTTGGAGGTAGTGGCGTAAAGTTTATTTTAAATAGCGAGCATGATGACCTTAAAGAAATAAAAGAAAATGCAAAAGCTGTAAATATGCTAGCGCCTTTAGCCGAGTTTTTGGCTGCGTCAAATATGGTAGCAATTGATAATATACCAGAGATGCTTAACGATCATTATGAAAGAATATTCCAAGACACTGAGGGATATGTTGTTGACCCCAAGAGTCCAAACGTAATGAGGTCTACTGCTTCATTGAGAAAACACTTTCCAGAAGAAAAAGTTATGTCTGAGTTTTTAATGCATGTTGAAACTACACTTGCGTCTGTTGGTGATTTTAAATTAGTGCAATCATCTGAAGTGCCTTTTGGAAAAGATCCTGACAGTGAAACAACTGAAGTTAATGTAGAGGACATAACTAATATTGAAATTAAATCACGGACTAAATTTAAAGACAGAGCTTTTTTAATTCCAATGCAAGAAGGCACATCAATGGGGACTATATGGATGGCAATGTCATATGATCCTGTTACTGGCTTTAATCCTATCCGAGTGCAGCCTGAAGGTGAGGAAGGTAGTGAGGTCTTTAATCTTGTACCCGCTGCGTTTGCTAGCAATGAGCAATATATTTTAGATGCGCGTGAAAAAGTTGTTCAAGAAAGAATATCTGCCAGCCAGCCATCCCCAGAAGAAATAAGAGAATCGGAACAGCTAAGACAATTTGGTGCAAGTGGTGCATTGCAGATTGAAATAAATAAAGCTGAAAAGGCACTAGGACTTGAGTAGCGGAGTAAAAAATTGATTGATGTTACTAAGCCAAATGTTTCTAGGTTTTTGCCCCCAGAAGTAAAAGAAGAAATTTCTTTTGCTGAAGTTGTCGGCGCACAATACTCTTATCAGTATGGCCCGTTATTTAATGCAATACGCAACACGCTTGATAAAGGCAATGTTTACGACAAAAACTATTCACCTCTAGATGATATAGAAGGATATGAGCTTTACGCTAAAGATCTGCTACACGCTAGAAACTCAGATCACATGATTAACCTAAAGCAACAAATTGATCGTGGCATTCAATCTAGAAAGATAATGGCTGATGCTGGCTTTGCTGCTAACTTTGGTGCTGGTTTCTTTGATCCCGCAAACATTATAGCTCTGCCTTTTGGTGGCCCTGCGCTTGGTTTTGGTAAATCATTTGTTAGAGGCGCTGCTAGCGTTGGCGCGTTACAAGTTGGCTTAGAAGCTGCTCGCTATCCATTTGATCCCATTGCTACTGTTGGAGAATCTGCTCTTAATGTTGCGGCTGCTACTGTTACTGGCGGTTTGTTTTCTACAGCATTAAGCGTTCCATTAAATAGACGCGCTGCTGCTTACCAAAAAACAGTAGATCAAGTTAATAATGATTTAGCAAACGTAGAGTCATTAGAAACTTTAAGCGCAATGACTCCTGATGAAATTAACTTAGCTAAGCTTGATACCACTAGAAAACAATTTTCTAACGTTTCTCAAGCAGAGCTTATTGCAACAAGAGATCAGGCTAAGAACGCTGCGTTTGGCGCAGATCAAATACTTAACAAT
>Ga0213866_10002223_pt1 | contig 13862 bp, 8 predicted proteins | sample PICome_11_FD_160079 | JGI IMG/M metagenome (GOLD analysis project Ga0213866, IMG submission 160079) | Coastal seawater microbial communities near Pivers Island, North Carolina, United States - PICO284 | ecosystem: Environmental > Aquatic > Marine > Coastal | place: USA: North Carolina...
CCGCCCAACGCCCGCCAACTCATCCACTTCCCCGCCAACCCTTTGCCCCGCCTTTTCATGCGCCGCGTGCCCAGCGATATCCGCTCATCCGATGGGTGCCACGACCGATCTGCTCCGCAGTCGGTCGTGCGATGACTTGGCAATCGCCTACCCGCGCTCACGACCGACTGCTGATACAGATCGGTCGTGACACCCGGCTCCTGACCCAACACTGACAAGCTCCGCGGACTCCGCTTGTCAGTGCCACCCGCCGCGTAAACGAATCCCTACCCTGTATCTGACCTGCCAACCGATGGACCGGCGTGATCACGCAAAGGATGAGCAGAACAAAACGCCATGCATATCGAGCCATTGTGGTTACCAGTCCGTGTCCAGATTCACGCTGCCATCCGTCGGCCACTGGCTGTGCCAATAAAGCTGGTCCAGGTCATCGACGTTGACCGGCTCGGAGTGTCCGTCAGCGAAGCCCATATTTACCATCGCGCTGGGGTGACGGTCCATCTGCCACTGGATGATCGAAGATGCTGTGCTCGCCGCCCAAGGGTTTTGCCCATTGGTTGAGCCACTGTCGTTCACACCGGGCCAGGAGTTGCGCCAGGTCGAATCCCCGAACCAAGGGACTTGTGTGGGGTCTGCCATCTGGTCTGGCCTACTGTGGCCCCAATCGCGCAATTCCTGCAGCGTATACGGGATCGACCCTGACACCACGGTCGGGTCCTTCCAATCGTGGGTCCAGCCATTCATCCCGTAACTTGCTTGCGCGACCTGCTCGCGCAGGTCGTTGCGGTACTTTGATGGGATCAGCGAGTCCTGCTCGCGCCAAAGGGATGTCGCGGTACCGTAATGACGCCCGCCGCCAAAGTTTGTCGCGGGGTCCAGCGTGACCGCTTCAGGGCACTGCTTTTCGTCAAAGCTCAAACCATACTCGTAGAGCTCGCCGGTCCAAATGACCTCCGGCGATTTGTATGGCATCGGGATGTAGTCATAATCAACCAGCCGATTGGTCCGGCACTGGGTCAGGCTGCGTGTGTTCGCCAGGCATTGAACGGCCCGTGCAGACTCGCGTGCCGAGCCGAGAGCGGGCAGCAGGATCGCGATCAAGAGCGAGATGATGGAAATGACAACCAGCAGTTCGATCAAGGTAAACGCACGACGCATGAAAGAACTCCCTGAAGAGGCAATTGGTAGGACAGGCATTCCTGCCTGTCAGTTTGTCGGAGCACGAAGCGTTAGCGAGTGACCTCAAGTCGCAGAAGATTGGTATCACTCGCTTACGCTTCGTGCTCGGACAGATTCGGGTTCGCCGATTGACAGGCAGGAATGCCTGTCCTACCTGTCAATGATCCGACTTTGAAAGGCACCGCGCCCCTTTCAGAACACGGCACCGCGTGAAGGAGAAATCAATAATCAGCCACGCCGGCGACGCAGGATGCACAGGCCACCGAGGCCCATCAACGCCAGCGAGCCGGGCTCGGGGACGGCTGTGAGGACGATGTTATCCAGCGCAGCTTGAGGTGAAGACCCTCCCGCGTTCGGGTCTTGGAATTCAATCCGTATATCTTGCCCCAATTCAACGCCACCATCAGTCGTCCACTGCACTTGACGTGACACAACCAAACCGTCCGTCGTGACTGCCGCGAACTCTGTCTCTGCGAGGATCAGGCCGCTGGCTGTCATAATCCGTGCCTCGACCGCATCACCATCAACGTCGTTTCGCTTGAAGTGATCGAAGGTCAGGGTATAGACCGTATTGTTGGCGAACGATTCGCCGGTCAGGGTTGTGCGGAATGTTTGACCTCGATTGACAATACCAAACGCACCGCCGAGTCCCGCTGCCGCCGGTACGGTCGGTGCGGTTCCGAAGTAATTCGCCGTGTTTAGCTCGTTGCCGTTTGCGGCCCCTGTGAAATCAGTGCTTGGCCATTGGCCTACAAATAACGGGGTGCCATCGGCCGTATCGCTATTCTCAAAATCTTCTGAGAAGATGGTGGCGGCGTTTGCTGAGCCTGCCACGAGGGCGAAGCCTGTCAAGGCGGTCAGTAGTGTGTTTTTTGAGTGCATCAAGTTTCTCCTGTAAAGGGGATGAGAAGTAGAAAACAAAGGGTTGATCCCGCCAGAAAACGATTCCGTTGGGTAAGTGTGTGGGCTCATCGATCCTCCGTATCGATCCGTTAGTTAAAAGTGGGTGTCATGTCGTCCTATTCAAAAGCGATCGGGTTCATGGCCTGCCATTCCCAATCAACACAAAGTCCGACCGGGCCGCCCGTTGGGAAAGTTTTGAAGTAGTGGTTGTGCACTTCGAAGGCGATCGTGTTGATCCCGACTGTGAGGTGGTCGGCCACCACAACGTGCTGCCATTGATTGAATTTCCTGAGGACTGGCCCATCGACAGGCACGCGTCTGCCATTGACGAGAATCGACGCTAGCTGGTTGTCTGCCAGATAGCGGATCACAAGCCTGGTTTGAGCTGCGTCCATATCCTCGGGCAGATCGATCTGGGTCTGGAAGCGGTACGCGATGGAGCCGCCTGCAGGGATCTCAGTATTAGGGCTCCAGGCAATCATTTGCGAAACGGCAGGGTCGTTGGGGAAAGTCTCGACAAATGCACTCATGTTGCTCACCTGCAGTTGCTGTGGCGTCCCAAGCGTTTGGCCTTCGATCGCGACGATCTGCCAGTTCGGGTCGATCTCGCCTGCTGCCAACCCGGAGCCGGTGCCCGGAAGCTGCACTGTCTTGGGCATCATGGCCTCGAACGTGTCGGCCACCTGAGTGATCTTCACGACCTTGTCGAGGAAAGATGAGGTGCTTGCCGACTCGCCGGCGGAGAGAAGCGTCGGCTCGTCGGTTTCGTCTGCATCCGCGATCGCGACCGCGACCTCGCCGTCGAAGACGTGGACCTCGGTGGTGCGGGTGTCTGTCGCATCCACGCCAAAGCGTGTACCCAGGTCGGTGATGTCCATGTGTGGGGTGCTGACGACAAAGCCTTTGGAGGATTCGGTTTCGCAGATGCCGACGAGCTTGCCGGAATGAAGCTGCAGGGCGTTGTCGTTGTGGGTGAACTCGACGGTGGCGGGGGCTTCAAGGATGGCGATCGCGCCGTCGTTGGTCGTGATCTCGGCGAAGCCGGCGGTGAGGGTGAGGCGTTGACCGGGGTGGAGTTTGGAACCGCGCCGAAGGTCTTCGGCGGGCTGGGAATCCCACTGCGCGTTGTGGGTGGCGGTGAGGGTGGCGACGGCGGTGTTAAGCGCCGGGCCGACAGGCCCGGGCTCGTTGGAATCGTTGGAATCGTTGGGTTCGATCGCGCTGTTGTCGGCGATCGACGCGGGATCAGTAGACGGGCCTGACAGCGTGATGATGAGCGTGATGGCGATCGCCAGCACCGCGGCGATCGCGCCGCCCAGGGCCATGGGCAGCCGGTAACGGCGCCAGATCGGTACTTGGAAGTTGTGCAACGTGACGAGTTGTGCGGGTCCCGCGGCGTCGTCGATCTGGTTGAGGATATCCAGCAGGTTGTCGGCCTTGGTGTCCTGGCAGACTTCACGCATGGCGTAATCGGTGACGCTGAGGCGTGCGACGCGGCGCGGGTTGTTCGGCGAAGCACGTAGCCAGGCCTCGAAAGCGGGGCGGTCGGCCTCGCTCAGTGAGCCGGCGAGGTAGTCCGCGATCAGGCGGTCGACATGTTTGTCGCTGAGTGGCTTAGTCATGGCGCGCCTCCATGCGTTGTTGGACGCAGTCGGCGAGCAGCTTGCGGACGCGGGTAAGCATCGCGTTGACGGCCTTGGCGCTGGAGCCAACCGACTTGGCGATCTCGGCGAGTCCGTCGTCGAGGCCGTAGCGTCGTTGGATCAGCACGCGGTGGTGCTCGGGGAGTTGTTCCATGCACTTGCGCAGGGCGACGAGCCGATCGTCGATCTCCTCGGCGGCCTCGGCGTAGGACTGATCGAGCAGATCCAGGGCGTCGGGCGAGAGCTCGGCACGCTGGCGGCCTTGTTTGCGGTAGTGGTCGACCAGCCGCTGGCGGGCGATCCCGATCAGCCAGGCGACGAAGGGGCGGGAGGCGTCGTACTTGTCAAAGTTGCGTGAAGCATCCGCGGCGACCTCCTGCAGCACATCCTCGGTGTCGTGCGGGTTACGCAGCGACATATGGATGAACGCAGCGACCGCACGGTGGTTCTGCACCCACAGGCGGGTGAACTGTTCGAGTCGGTCTGGTGAGGATTCGTTGGACATGGGTGTTGATGGGTGCTCGCTTGAGACGCAAAACAGGTTCTACCGCAACGGATAACGGATGCGGCGAGCGGTGGACACTGCAAATTTAGAAAACGAAGCGCAAATACCCGGGTCGGGGGATGAGCGGCGTCGGCCCCCAAGCCCACCGCTTGTCCGCTTTGAGGCACGCTCTGTGGGCATCGGAGGTGTTAAACTCCTGTCCACAACTATGGATAAGACAATCAAGCAACCCGAAGGGGAACCGTCCGCAGCTCAGCCGTCGTCTGATCCTACAAGCGGCGGGCAGGGCAAAGAGAAGAGCGGCAAGCTCAAGAAGCAGCTGGGCCTGTTTGATGTCTATGTGATCAGCACCGGCGCGATGTTCAGCAGCGGGTTCTTCCTTCTGCCCGGGCTGGCGACCGCCTACGCCGGGCCTGCGACCGTGCTGGCCTACCTGCTCGCGGGCATCCTGATCATCCCCGCGATGCTGAGCATGGCCGAGCTCTCCACCGCGCTGCCACGGGCCGGCGGCACCTACTACTTCATCGACCGTTCCCTTGGGCCGATGTTCGGCACCGTTGGCGGGTTCGGCACCTGGCTTGCGCTGGTCCTCAAATCCGGCTTCGCGCTCTTAGGCATGGGCGCCTACCTCGCTATCACACCCTACGTCCAGGACCTGCTGCCGGTGAGCGAGGCCGCGACGGCGTGGTCGATCAAGATCCTCGCCGTGGTCCTGACGCTGGTGTTCATGTTCGTCAACCTGTTTGGTGCCAAGGAGACCACCCGGCTGCAGGGCATCCTGGTCCTCACGCTGCTCGCCGTGCTGGTGTTCTTCGTGGTCCAGGGGCTCTGGTACATCTTCGCGGACGTCCCCCACGAGCAGCTCCGCAAGCAGTACACGCCTTTCCTGCACCCAGAGAACGGCTGGACCGGGTTGGCTTCAACCATCGGGCTGGTCTTCGTCTCTTACGCCGGCTTGACGAAAGTCGCCAGCGTCAGCGAAGAGGTCAAGAAGCCCGAGCGCAACCTGCCGCTGGGCATGTTCCTGTCGCTGATCTCGGCGACGGTGATCTACGTCATCGGCGTCTTCATCATGGTCGCGGTGCTCAACCCCGACTCGCTCAGCAGCGACCTGACGCCGGTCGCCACGGCCGCGGCAGAGTTCTTCGACTGGCTGCCCGCGCCCATCGGCCTGCTGCTGATCGTCGTCGCGGCGCTCGCGGCGTTCGCCTCGACGGGCAACGCCGGCATCCTCGCCGCCAGCCGATACCCCTTCGCCATGGCACGCGACAAGCTCGTCCACAAGCGCTTCGGCGAGATCAGTCGATTCGGCACACCTACCTGGGGCATCATCGTCACCGCGGGCCTGATGATCTTCTTCATCCTCGCCCTCTCCGCGGAGGGCGTAGCCAAGCTCGCCTCGGCGTTCAACCTCCTGGTCTTCGGGATCATCAATGTCTCTGTCATCATCATGCGCGAGAGCCGGATCGACAGCTACGACCCGGGTTTCCGATCGCCGCTGTACCCCTGGATGCAGATCCTGGGCGTCATCATCTCGCTCATGCTCATCATCGAGATGGGCGAGATGACCATCCTCATGACCTTCGGCTGTGTCGGGGTCGGCCTGCTGTGGTACTTCTACGCTGCCCGCCAGCACGTCACCCGAGACGGCGCGATCTACCACTGGTTCAACCGGTTGGGTGCCCGCCAGCACGACCCGCTCGAGTTCGAGTTCCGCCAGATCCTTAAGGAAAAAGGGGCACGCGACTCCGACCCCTTCGACCGGATCGTCGCGCGCGCCGCCGTGGTCGACATGGACGACGACGCCTCGATGCCGTCGATCATGGACAAGGTTGCCGAGGCGCTCGCGCCACGCATCGGTATCGCCCCGCAGCAGATCAACGAGCAGTTCAACGAGTCGGCCATGCACGGCAACGCGCCCGTCGCCGCCGGCGCCATGCTCCCGCACTTCCGATCAAACCTCGTCGATGTGACATTCCTCGCCATCGTCCGCGTGCCCAGCGGGATCCCGGGCCGGATCGGCGTCGAAGACCCCGAGTCCTCATCAACGCGGGATCCCGAGACCGTCTATGCGTTGTTCTTCCTGGTCAGCCCCGAGGCCGACCCGGGCATGCACCTCCGCATCCTCGCTCACATCGCCGGCCGCATTGAGCAGAGCGACTTCCTCGACGCATGGAAGCACGCCCAGCACGATCATGAGCTCAAGGAGATCCTACTGCGTGATGAGCGCTACCTCAGCGAGATCGCCCGGCGCGACAGCCCCAGCGAATCGATGATCGGCAAGCAGTTGATCGACCTGGACCTGCCCGGCGACGCATGGGTCGCGCTGCTTCACCGTGATGGCGAATCGATCACCCCGCACGCCGCGACGATCGTCCTCGAAAACGACCGGCTCACCTTCATCGGTCAGCCCGCGGGCATCGCCAAACTCCGTCAGCAGTTCGCAGGCAAGCCCGAGGTGGATAGGCCCGTTAAGCCTGGAGAATCAAGCGATTCCAACAGGCCCGCGGGTTGACTAGAGCGGATTGCTTCTTTTCTGTCACCCCCGCGCAGGCGGGGGTCCAGCCTTGTTCGTCCTGGATTCCCGCCTGCGCGGGAATGACGAGCCATTGCACAAGGCCAACAATTCGGCAATCTGCTCTATAAGCGATAGCCCGTGCAGGGGAGCAGTTCGGATGCGTGAGAGGGACGCACCAGCGGTTGTGGCGCAGACCTACTCGAGCACTTTCAGCCGGATGTTCTTGAACTCGATCTTCACCGGCGTCCCGCTGTGGATCTGCAGCCCCAGTAGACCTTTCAGCTCACGCTCCGCTTCATCGTTATCCAGCACCTCCGACATCCGCACGCCGTTGATCTTGTGGATCAGGCGGTTGCCCTTCGCAATGATGTGATACTCGTTCCAGCCTTGAAGGTCGATCGACTCCATCAGCTTGTCACGGTCGCCGAACTGGTCGACCACCTCCTGCTTCGCGCCTGCTTCAACGACAACCGACTGCCCGCGGTCGGCCAGGACCCTGCGCCCGTGCTCGTCGTAGCAGATGCCCGTCCACCTCGGGCCGTGGTGGATGTCCGCCTGGTAGCCCTTCATCCCGAAATTGTCTTCCTCCTGGCTGCGGTACTGCACGCCGCTGTTGCCGCCCTCGCTGATGCGGTACGAGAACTTGAGCTCGAAGTCGGCGACCTCGCCATTGTTATCGCCGCCGCGCCAAATCAGAAACGTGTTCGCGGCAAGCGGTTTCTCCTTGGTGAACTGACCGATGATGACGCCGTCTTCGATCGACCAGTAGCGCATGTCGCCTTCCCAGCCGCCGAACGTCTTGCCATCAAAGATCGAGAGGAAGCCTTCGTCCTCGTCTCCTTCAACCGCTTGTGTCGCAGCGCCCGGCGTCGTTTTCCCACCAAGGTTCAGCTCGGCGTCATCCGCGAGCTTCGTCACCGAGATCAGCCCCATCCGGTGATCAGGCTCGAAACGCTCGCCGAACACGAGCTCGATCTTGTCACCTACCGCAATGCCTTTCAGCGCCGACTTGTCCGGCACGGGGATGGGCATCGCCATCTCGTTCATGCCGACCGAGCCATTGATCGATTGGTAGTCGGGGATCGTTTCGTGGTGGACGATGAACTCCTGCGTGGCCTTCTCGCCGGGCAGGCTCAGCACGATCGCCCGGGTGGTGTAGGTGTGCTCATAGCCCGGGTCCTGTTCACAGCCCATCAGGGCCAGCAGGAGCAGTGCGGTCAGGGCGGTCAGCAGGCGGGTCGGCATGAGGGGCTCCAGAGGGGCGGAAATGCAGTTTAGGGCGTCTTGGCAGGGGATTATTGCCCTCCCCAGGAGAATCTCAAAAAAGGGCGTTGCTCGATTTGACAAGCAGTCCTGGCTGTGCTCTAATGCTCGGCCCGACTCAGCGAGCCGGGGACTCGGATTGGCTTGGCAACAAGTTTTATCCACACCGTCGCAAGCGGGCTTGACAGGCCGTTTTACGACACTAGGATACCGCTCCCCCTGACCGAGAGGCCGGGGCAACCAGCGGGGCCCACCGCCTCGCGGATTGAGCATTGCCGAGTCATCGGCGTTGATCTTTGACAAGTGAACAGTTGGTATGTTGCGAGGATGTGAACGCGACGGTTTAGGTTTCTACGAACCGGCCGACGTGTAAAAAATCCAAGCCGAGGTCGGAGTTCACAGTCTGACCAAAGCGGGTTTCACATCCAAGTAGATTGTCACGCATCAGATAACTTCGGTTAGATCTTGTGTGGCAGGATTAAGACCTAAAAACCACAAAGTCCTGTCGGCAATAGCCGGTCGACAGGCGAACTAGTCAAGAGCTTGCTCTTGACGAAATTGATGACCGGTTGTTTATCGACTAGCTCGATAAGCAATGGATCAGGGCAAAATCTTCTTCTGTAAGCAATGCCGATCTCGGAAACGAGTGAGGCGCTAATAGATAATAATCGAAGAGTTTGATCCTGGCTCAGATTGAACGCTGGCGGCATGGCTAAAACATGCAAGTCGAACGCGAAAGCACTTCGGTGCAAGTAGAGTGGCGAAAGGGCGAGGAATAAGTACCTAACGTGCCTTCAGGTAAGGGATAGCTCATGGAAACGTGTGGTAATACCTTATAATCTCCTTCTTCCATATGGTTGATGGAGCAAAGGCTTGCTGCCTGAAGATCGGGGTACTTCCTATCAGCTTGTTGGTGAGGTAACGGCTCACCAAGGCGAAGACGGGTAGCGGGTGTGAGAGCATGACCCGCCGCATCGGGACTGAGACACTGCCCGGACTCCTACGGGAGGCTGCAGTAACGAATATTCCGCAATGCGCGAAAGCGTGACGGAGCAATGCCGCGTGTGGGATGAAGCATCTAGGTGTGTAAACCACTGTCAGGGTTTAGGAAACAAATGACCAGACCCAAAGGAAGAGCCGGCTAACTCTGTGCCAGCAGCCGCGGTAATACAGAGGGCTCAAGCGTTAATCGGAATCACTGGGCTTAAAGGGTCCGCAGGCGGATCGGCAAGTATCTTGTGAAATACCATGGCTCAACCATGGAATTGCTCGGTAAACTGCCAATCTTGAACACGGTAGGGGCCATCGGAACTCTAGGTGGAGCGGTGAAATGCGTAGATATCTAGAGGAACGCCAGAGGCGAAGGCGGATGGCTGGGCCGTTGTTGACGCTCAGGGACGAAAGCATGGGTAGCGAACGGGATTAGATACCCCGGTAGTCCATGCCCTAAACGATGTGCACTAGGTCGCGGAAGGTTTGACCCTATCGCGGCTGAAGTTAAAATATTAAGTGCACCGCCTGGGGAGTACGGTCGCAAGGCTAAAACTCAAAGGAATTGACGGGGGCTCACACAAGCGGTGGAGCATGTGGCTTAATTCGAAGCAACGCGAAGAACCTTATCCAGGGCTTGACATGTATGGATTATTGATCCGAAAGGTGATAAACGCTCTCTGAGTGGAACATACACAGGTGCTGCATGGCTGTCGTCAGCTCGTGCTGTGAAGTGTCGGGTTAAGTCCCTTAACGAGCGAAACCCCTATCCCTAGTTGCCAGCGAGTCATGTCGGGGACTCTAGGGAGACTGCCGGCGTCAAGCCGGAGGAAGGTGGGGATGACGTCAAGTCCTCATGGCCTTTATGCCCTGGGCTGCACACGTGCTACAATGGTATCGACAGAGCGAAGCAAGACCGCGAGGTGGAGCAAATCGCACAAACGATGCCTCAGTTCGGATTGTAGTCTGCAACTCGACTACATGAAGTTGGAATCGCTAGTAATCGCGTATCAGCAACGACGCGGTGAATAAGTTCCTGAGCCTTGTACACACCGCCCGTCACGTCATGGGAGCCGGGAGCACCCGAAGTAGCCACGATTCAGTGGTTCCTACGGTGAGCTCGGTGACTGGGACGAAGTCGTAACAAGGTAGCCGTAGGGGAACCTGCGGCTGGATCACCTCCTTTCTAAGGGATAAACTTAGACATGGACCCGGAGAGATCCGACCATGACTGTCAACACAACCTCGCTCAGCAATCGTAAGAACGCTGAATAATCCGTGGGTAACCACGTATGAAAACACCAACTGTTCACTTGTCAGGGATCAACATCCCTCGGCTTGACCTTCATACAGTCAAACCGATCTCAAACGAGAAACATGACAAGCCCTCATCGAAAGATGAGGGTTTTCTCATGCGCAGGATGCGCCGTCTCAGACGCAGGCCGGCATCAAACGCCCATCTCGCAGATCACCCAAACCATCCCAGCAGCGGGTTCTCACCACATCGAACAATCCCCCCTTTCGGGGTGTGGTTTTATCCCCCAGTGTGTGCATAATTTACTGTTGCTCGTATTGCGTAGCATCTCGCGCCTTTGGAGGACCCCATGACCACGAAACAAACCATCACCGCCGCGACGCTGTGCCTCGGCCTCGCCACGGCTTCCGCTCACGCCGCGCCTTTCTACAGCACGACCACAACCGGCAGCATGGGGGACGCCACCACCTGGGGCGACGGCTCAGGCCTCACCGATGGTGATACGACGAATAACTCGGTCATTATCGAAGTCCTCTTCGATTTCACCACCGCTGCCGACAACGCGGCCGGCGCGCTCTTGCTCTGGGAAGCCGGCGACACTTCCGGCTCCTCGCTCACGATCAAAGGCGACAACCTTTTGCTCGCGTCACGACACAGCAATATATTGGAAGTTGTTGAGGCCGCCCACGGCCTGACCTCTCCGGCATCAAACCTCCAGGTCGTCTCCGTCATCGACCTCGATACCGACACCATGACGGTCTATGTCAACGGAAGCTCGATCGGATCGGGTGCCAAACTCCAGAACGACTGTTCCGGCGGCAATAACGCACACCTTGGCACCAGCACCAACCTCAACGAAACCGGCGCCCGCCCCCATTCCTTCTACGCCGGTTGGGGCTCCATCTCGAACTACCCCAGCGCCGCCAGCGCCAATTTCAGCTTCAACGCCTACCTCCTCGGTGATGGGACCGGCGGCACTGTTACAGTCGAAAGCGTGCTCGTCCCCGAACCCGGCTCCCTCGCACTCCTCGGCCTCGGCGGGCTGCTGATCGCCCGTCGTCGGCGCGGCTAATGCTCGCGAAGCGGTCGAGCAACGCCTCTACGGAAGAACTTAATCCACGACAAGCTTTCATCGAACGATGAGGGTTTTCTCATGCGCACTCAATCCTAATTACGCCGAGGACCGAATCGTAGACTGACCGGTTGCCATTCAAGCCGATGTGATTGGTGCTATTCCGTGGGTGGCTCGGCCGGCGCGTCATCCTCGTTGGGATAGCCGAACAAGGAGTCGTCTTCCTCTTCTTCTGCTTCTGGCGCATCCTTCTGCAGGTCGGACGGCTCGTGGATGATCCCGCCTCGGCAGAGGAACGCGATCGCGAAGGCGGTTTCGGACACATTGCCCATCGACCCGTCCGGGCCCTGGGTCTTGATGAGGTGCTCGGCGATGGAGTCGTACCAGTCCAGCTCGCGGAAGGTGCGTTGGCCGGAGAAAAGCCCTGCGTGCTGCACGGCGGCGAAGTAATAGTTCTTGTGGCCCCCACGGTTGACGTTTGTGGTTGCGCTGAAGTTTTCTTCCATCCACTTCATGCCGCGCTCGATCACTTCGTCTGCTTTTTCCTGCGTAGGCGCGGTGAGGTGGTCATAGCCCGCGTAAAGCAGCGCGAGCGCGCCGGCCGTCATCGCACCCTGGCTCTGCTGGCCGGTCGCGGGGTTGTAGCACCAGCCGTTGTCGTCGAGCTGGTGGTCGATCAGGGCGCGGGCGGTGCGTTCCCAATAGACCTTCTTGGGCGTGATGCCGCCGACCTCTTCGCCGATCCAGAGCCCGAGCCCGCCGGCGAGGGTGGTCGACAGGTCGAGCCTGGAGCCGGGCTTCACGTCATTGCCCTTCATGGTGTAGCCCCAGAATCCGTGGCGGGTCGCGCCGCCGCGCAGCTTGTTGATGTCGCGTGTGAGGACCTGGCGGTAGCGCTCACGACGCGGCATGACTTCCCACGCGTGGATGCGGAAGCACAATGAATAGGTCCCGGTCATGTCCGCGTTCATCATGAAGTACACCGAGCGTGACAGATCGCCGTTGAGCTTCGGCTCTTCGTCGGCCATGAGCAGCGCGTACACCACCAGTGCGGTATAGCCGCCCCAGTTGCGGTGCGTTTTGTTAGCGTCCTGCTCCCAGTGCGTGTCTTCTTTGCGCTGCGTGTAGAGCCACTGGACCCCCTTGTCGATCGCCGCCTGGATCTCGGCGGGGCGATCGAACTGCCCCTCGCCGCGCAACAGGCTGGACATCTTGCGGCGGAGTTTCTTGCCGATGCCACGCTTGAGCAGGTCTGAATCGATCTCGGCCAGCATATCCTTCGACGCCATGACCTGTGCGGCCTGGTCGTCACCCGGGTCGCGGCTGAGGTACTCCGTCAGCCAAACCCGTGCGCGGATCAGCATGGCGGCCGGTTCGCCCGTTTTCGCGTTGCCCGCAACTCCGTTGTAGAACAAGCCGTTCTGATGAGCTTCCTCCGGCGTCGCTTCGGCAAATTCCTTCGTCGCCAAGACCACCTTGTCGGCCAGTTCCTTGTCGCTCATCTGGCCCGCATACGTCGCCGCCTGCATTGGGTCGTCCAGGTCCGCGAGGAACACCATCGCCAGCTTGTCCGCCGCCTGAGGGTCCGTGGCCAGCGCCTCGGTCAGTGTTTCGATCTCCTGGTTGATCTTCTTGAGTCGCATCAGATCGGAGATCGTGTCGCGGACGTCGTTGAGCCTTGCCGATTTATTCCGCGAGCCAAACCGGTTGCCACGGTTCAAAAACTTCAGCGCGAGGATAACGTCGTCAGCCTCGGCCGCCTCGTTGCCCAAGCTGATGCACAGGTCGAGGTAATCGTCCGGATCAAAGGCATTCACTTGTGGGTCGGCCTCGTACCACTTCTCCCACAGCACCAGCCGCATCTCGCCGATCTCAAATTTCTGCGATTCGTCTTTCTCGAGCAGCTTGTCCAGTGCACTGTTCGCCGGCGGATATCCCCGGGCGTCACGGAGGCCGAACTCGTACGCCTTCTCGTATAGCCGCAGCGTCAGGTCCGCCGCGTGTTGGCCCGACTCGGCCTCATCGAAGAGGCGCTGGGCAAACTTCGCGTCATCGCCGGTCGTCCTGGTCCGCCTGACATCGCGTACCGCCTGCCCAAACGCTTCGTCGAACGCGGCCTCTGCCGGGTCGGACGCGTATGCTTGGGCCGAGGTCGCAATAGCGCAGCTAAGCAGTGCGCCAACACACAGACAAAGAGTGGTCTTCATAGGCATCGTGATATCCCATTACGCGAATGCGCTTTGGCTGATGTTCTCCCGCCTGGTAGACCGGCTACGTTGCCGGGTTTCCCCCTAACTTTACCAAACTGACCCAGCGAAACGAAGTGAGGCGCTACGGAATCGCGGTCGATTCAGCCTGGCAGGCATTTGCCCGCGTGGCCTGCGGATCGACGTGATCAGCCGCGTCGGCACAGCGGGGGCAGGGGCTTGATCAGGAAGATCAATACGAGCGCCACGCTGACCGCGCGGCTCGACCATAGGATGTCGGGCACCAGCTTGCCTTTGTCCAATAGGTCGGCTAGCGCCAGCAGGAAA
>Ga0213866_10002224_pt1 | contig 13858 bp, 20 predicted proteins | sample PICome_11_FD_160079 | JGI IMG/M metagenome (GOLD analysis project Ga0213866, IMG submission 160079) | Coastal seawater microbial communities near Pivers Island, North Carolina, United States - PICO284 | ecosystem: Environmental > Aquatic > Marine > Coastal | place: USA: North Carolina...
GACACATTTGGAGTCACAGCAATATGGGAAACAATCATATATCGTCACTTATACGAACAAAAAATCGCAATACCATTTTACGAGGAGAAAATCAAATCATCATATCCTGGTGGATATGTTAAGGACCCTATGGTTGGAATGCATGATAATGTTGTCTCCTTCGACCTTAATTCACTATATCCATCTTTGATTATGCAATACAATATGTCGACCGAAACAATTGCTGAAGGTATGGTTGCTAATATTGATGTGGAAAAAATACTCGAAGGTCATAAAATTAATAATAAAGGATATTCTGTTGGTGGTAATGGCCAATGCTTCCATACAAATACAAAAGGTGTAATGCCTAAACTTGTGGACAGTATGTACAGTGACCGTGTTACCATAAAACAAGATATGATTTCTGCACAAAAGGAATTACAAACAATTGACAAAACAGACAAACAAAAACTATGGGATATTGAACGAAGGATATCAGTTGCCGAAAACGAACAAATGGCAATTAAAATTCTTTTAAACAGTTTATATGGTGCTTTAGGTAACAGGTACTTCCGCTTCTTCGACCAAAGAATTGCAGAGGCAATTACACTCTCTGGCCAATTAACAATTCGATGGGCAGAGGTTGCGATTAACAAATATCTAAATACTATATTAAAAACAAATAATAAGGATTATGTTATTGCCATCGACACTGATTCGCTTTATGTTTCGCTTGATGGATTGGTCAAGGCAGTCAATCCAGATGACCCAATCAATTTTATGGACAAAGTCTGTAATGATAAATTGGAACCTGTATTACAAAAATCATATGAGGAACTATTTGGTCTAATGGGTGGCATTGAAAATCGTATGGTCATGAAACGAGAGGCCATCGGCGACCGTGCAATATGGACAGCCAAAAAGAGATATATTCTAAATGTCCATGATAACGAAGGAGTGAGATATGCAGAACCTAAATTAAAAATTATGGGTATCGAGGCTATTAAATCTTCAACTCCTGCTATGTGTCGCGATGCTCTTAAGGAATTATTTAAGGTTATAATGCAAGGTAGTGAACGACAAACACAAATTGCAATTGAACAATTTAAAACATATTTTTGTACACTACCACCGCATGAGGTTGCTTTTCCTCGTGGTGTTTCCAGTGTTTCAGAATATAAGGACAAGGAAAAGATATATCGCAAAGGAACACCAATTCATGTCCGTGCGGCCTTATTGCATAATCACCAATTAAAGGTCCATAATCTAACTCGTAAATATGAACCAATTAAGAATGGAGACAAAACTAAATTTGTCTATCTTAAAAAGCCAAATCCTATACATGAAAATGTGATTGGATTTACTCAATATCTGCCCGAAGAATTCGGACTAAATAACTATATAGACCATGAAACACAATTTCAAAAAACCTTCCTGGACCCTATCGAACATATTCTAAAGGCTGTAGGTTGGTCATCAGAAGAAGTTCAATCTTTGGAAGATTTTTTTGGATAAGGGGTTTACAAATGTGTCTAAATATAGTATAATATACCAACATGGAGAAAAAAAATGGAATTAATTAGATTATCCTCAGGCGAGGAAGTGATAGGAAAGGTTACCGATAATGGTGATTCAATTACTATTAAAGATGGTTATTCTCTGCTACCTGCAGGGGAAGGCCGAATTGGATTTATGCCTTTTATGGCTTATACAAAAGCAAGTGAAGGCGTTACAATAGATAAAAGATTCATTATGTTTGTGGTTGAACCAGCCAATGAAATGGTTGACCAAGTCAGACAAATGGATTCAGGTATTGTAGCAAATACTGGGAGTAAAATCGTAACATAATGCAATCAAAATATCCAATTTATATTATTTCAAAAGGTAGAGCCGACAGTAGGCTCACAGTCAAATCTATGGAAGAAATTGGAGCAATGTATCGCGTTGTTATTGAGGAATCCGAATACGATGATTATGCTGCAGTTATTCCAAAAGAAAATATACTCACAGTACCAACCAATTTTAGGGACAATCCAAATTGGGCAAGGCCATGTGAGGTTACAGGTTTACTAGGTGGTTCAATACCAGTTCGTAACTGGGTATGGGAACATTCAATAAACGAAGGTCATAAACGACATTGGATACTAGATGATAATATCCAACATTTCTATCGTTTGCATAACAATAAAAAAGTTCCTATGACTACTCCAACAGGGTTTAGAGTATGCGAGGATTTTGCTGACAGATATACTGATGTTAAAATGTTTGGTATGAACTATGCATTCTTTGCTCCTTCAACTACAAAACGACCACCTTATTACCATAATACTAGAGTTTACAGCTGTATATGTTTATCAAATGATATATACCCAGACCTATATTGGAGAGGCAGATACAACGAGGATACCGATTTATCATTAAGAGTAATGAAAGCAGGTTATCATACATTCTTGTTTAATGCATTCCTATGTGGTAAAGTTGCATCGATGGCAATGAAAGGTGGTAATACAGAAGAGATATACAATATTGAAAAAGTGGGTGGTGTTGAAGCAAGAGCAGGCAAAGAAGGATTTGATAACAGAAAAACCTTTGCTGAATCGCTAAGAGACCAACACCCTGATGTTGTACATGTGACACAGAAATGGGGTAGATTCCACCATCATGTTGATTACAGAGAATTTCAAAAAGGTATTAAACCAACCTTTAAAGAAGGACTAAATATACCCAAAGGTCCAAATAATTATGGGTTAAAACTAGTAAGACTTAAGGAGAAAAAAAATGTCTAGAAATAATAAAACATTAAATTATCAACCAGAAAATTTATTTGTTATGTCAGGACAAGAAGATGAACAAACACCTTATGATTGGGACGGAATGCCTGAGTTTAACCAACCTGAAGCAGAAGCTTGGAAAGTGTTAAAAGTCAGATTTCGTAACGAAGAGGATTTAAGAGAGTTCGCCGAAAAAATTGACCAAACAAATATTACATTAAAAACCAAAGGTATTTGGTTCCCACCAGCAGATAAATTTGCTAACAGCTTACTTCGCTATATGGACGAAGGACAAATCACAGAGGATAATGTTCAGGAAATTGTTGAAGAATAATGTCAAAATTCCTAGTAGAGCAGAAAGGCAAAAAGCTATTAGATACATTTATAGCTGATTACAAAAACATATGTAATGTTGATGATGATTTTTTAGAACAAACTAGAGAATATATTAAAACAAATGAAAGGTTCGATTATCTTACAGAAAAATGGTATGAATGGTTAGAGAATGAAGGCGTGGATAAAGCGTATGAGGTTTATTCAGATGACCATTATCTCACAGACCAATTTAATTGTTTTAGAGTATATGCAAGAAGTTATCTGAGAGCATTAAGTAAATCTACTAAATTAATACCACAACCATTAACTGAATTCACAAGCGATGCATCATCTATTGTTGATGTAGGAAATGGTATAGGATATTCAACTGCTATATTATCTCAATTATATCCAGGTAAAATTACCTTTGGTACAAATTTAAAAGGTACCGACCAATGGAAGTTTGCTTCTGAAATGGGTAAAAGGTATGAATTTAATATGGTCGAAGATGTAAAAGAGATTGCAGTTACTGGTGGACTAGTATTTGCTTCAGAATATTTTGAACACTTCCTAGACCCAATTATGCATGTTGAACATATAGTAAAACATATTAATCCAAAATACTTTGTAATTGCAAATGCATTTAATACATGGTCAATAGGACATTTTGAAACATATGAAAACCATGGCGAACTTGTGGACCAAACTAAAATCAGTAGAATGTTTAATAATAAACTAAGAGAACTTGGATATAGCCAAGTAAAAACAGGATTATTCAACAACAAACCAACCTTATGGAAAAAATAGGTTTACTTTTACACAGAAATGTGTTATAATATACCATATGATTGTCGGAACACTATTTAAAACTATCTTTGATAATAAAACAGATAAAGGCATTAGTTTGCCTAATTTCAATCACTTTGAAAAAGTTCTATATAAATTATCTGATAAAGACCGTAAGCATAAAAAAGATGCTGAATTAATGTCACCTGCAATTTATAAACCTAATACAACTAGGTCTAATGATAATGTTATTGCTTGGGGTGGCTGGTGTGCAGTCGATGTTGATGATTACGAAGATACATTTGAAAACTTAAATAAATGGGTCGAAGAAAAGGTAAATGGTTATTATTATATTTGCTATTCTACTGCATCATCTACAAAGGAACAACCAAAATTCAGATTGGTTTTTCCTCTTACTAGACATGTCCAAAGAGATGAAATCAAACATTTTTGGTTTGCTCTCAATAAAGAATTAGGCGAGGTTGGTGATATACAAACAAAGGACCTATCTCGTATGTATTATGTACCTGGTTACTATAAAAACGCTTTTAATTTTATTGGTACAGGAAAGGGTAATTATATTGACCCAGCTGATATAATGGCAAAACATGAATATGTCGAATCATCTGGTAATACAATGTTTGATAAACTTCCAAAAAAGATGCAAGAAGCAATGATGGAACATATGAAAAACAAACTAACAAATACAGAAGTTAAATGGACTGGGTACAAGGATTGTCCTTATTTTCCAAAACAATTAGAACAAGATTATCGTACAATCTCTGGTTCTGGTTGGTATCATAAAATGTACCAAATAATGGTTGCTCTTGCCGGTAATGCTATTAAAAATAATTATCCAATTACAGCAAAAGAAATTGCATATCTCTGTCGTGAACTTGACATTGATACTGGTAATTGGTATGCAAAACGACCACTTGATAAAGAAGCAGAAAGAGCACTCGAATATGTTTACAAAAATCAATTTTAATGGTATAATATAACAATGAAAAAAATAACAGTAGTAGGTTCTGGTTATGTTGGTATGGCAAATGGAGTTGCCTTATCACAGCATAACAATGTTATTATATTGGATATTAATTCTGAAAGGGTAAATCAAATTAGAAATAATATATCGCCAATAGAGGACAAACTCATTACAGAATTTTTAAACTCAGAAGAGTTAATGCTTACTGCTTCTACAAATAAAGAAACAGCATACGAAAATGCTGATTATGTTATTGTTGCTACTCCAACTGATTATTGCCCTATACAAAATTATTTCAATACTGATTCAGTTGAATCTGTAATACGAGATGCATTGGAAAAATGTAAAGGACATATTATAATTAAATCAACTGTCCCTGTTGGGTTTACAAAACGAATGAATGAAAAGTTTGAAACCGATAGGATATTATTCAGTCCAGAGTTTTTAAGAGAAGGTAGAGCATTATTTGATTGTTTAAATCCTACTAGGATTGTTGTTGGTGGTAAGCCAAAAGTAGCCAATTTGTTTGCACAACTGTTATCAGATGCTGCAATAAAAGAATCACCAATAATATTAACACATTGGACCGAAGCAGAAGCAATAAAACTCTTTGCTAATGATTACCTAGCTATGAGAGTTGCTTACTTTAACGAAGTAGATACATATTCAGAATATCATAAATTAAATTCAAAGGATATTATTGATGGTATGTGTTATGATGATAGAATAGGGGAGGGCTACAATAATCCATCATTTGGTTATGGTGGATATTGTTTCCCTAAAGACACAAAACAATTATTGGCTAATTATAAAGAGAATAGAATACCAAATCGCTTGGTTGGTTCTGTTGTATATTCCAATGAGGTCAGAAAGGATTGGATTGCAAATCAAATACTAAGAAGGAATCCAAATGTTGTTGGTATATACAGAATGGCTATGAAATCTGGTTCTGATAACTTTAGAAGTTCTGCAATGGAAGGTATTATTGAACGATTATCAACACAGGTCAAAGTGGTTATATATGAACCAATGTGTAAGGACGAAGAATTCCTAGGCTGTGTGGTTGAAACTAATCTAAATAAATTTAAGGCATTAAGTGATGTTGTGGTAACAAACAGACTTGATAATGATATAACAGATATACAAGAAAAAGTTTACACGAGAGATATATATGGAAACAACTAAAAGAATATTGGTCATTGGTGGTGCAGGATTTGTTGGTTCAAATCTAATTAAAAAGCTCATCGAACAAGGACATGATGTAATTTCAATGGATAATTACTCAACAGGTGATACTGATAATGAACATAAAGGCTGTCATTATTATTTTGGAACACCAAAGGATTTATTACCGGCATTGGAAAACCATCATAAAAAACTTGATTATATTTTCCATTTAGGAGAATATGCTAGAGTAGAACAATCATTTAAAGATTATGATAAGGTTATGGAATATAATTACCAATGTTTTCCTTATGTATTGGAATTTGCAAAACAACAAGATGCTAAACTAATCTATTCTGGTTCATCAACTAAATTTGCACAAGGTGGTGGTAAAAACATGAGTCCTTATGCATATACCAAAGCACAGAATACAGAATTACTAGAGAGATATGCTGAATGGTATGGATTGGATTATACCATTGTATATTTCTATAATGTATATGGAGATAATGAAATAGGTACTGGTAAATACGCAACAGTGGTTGCTAAATTTTTGAATATGGTTAAAGAAGGTCGTAAGGTATTACCTGTAACCACTCCAGGAACGCAGGTAAGGAACTTTACGCACATAGAAGATATAATCGATGGGTTAATATTGGCTGGATTTAAGGGTAGCGGTGATGGCTATGGTATTGGTTCAGATGAAAAGTATTCAATATTGGACCTAGTTGATATGCTAAAATGCCAAACAAGATTAACACCAGCCAAACCAGGTAACAGAATGGACGGCGAATTAAAAACAGATAAATTAAAAGCACTAGGTTGGTCTTGCCAACATTCGTTACCAGAATATATAAAGGAGAAGTTAAGTGAGTAAATTTGGAAAGGCAGTAGATAAAGAGGTTAGATATACTGGCCTTAATATGTTTAAATCATTTCTATATGGTATGGCTTTTGGAGCTATGCTAATGGGTTTATTATTATTACCATCAACATTAAAAGCAAGTGAGTCAGAATACGACGAAAGTAGATATTGTTTAGCACAAAATATTTATTTTGAATCTCAGAATCAATCATTTGCTGGCCAAATAGCTGTAAGTCATGTAGTGATAAATAGAGTTGATGATTTACAATTCCCAAATACAATCTGTGGAGTAGTATATCAGGCAAAAATGAGAATCAATTGGAAAGGAGAAGAAGTTCCAATCCGACATAAATGTCAATTTAGTTGGTTCTGTGATGGCAAATCAGATGAACCTGTTGATTCAATTACATGGTTAAATTCAATCAGAGTAGCAGATATGGTATTGTCTGGCGAATATCCAGACATTACTGAAGGTTCACTTTGGTATCATAATGATAAGGTTAATCCTTATTGGGCAAGTCAATTAGAGCATACAGTTTTAATTGATAATCATTTATTTTATAAGTAAGGAGAAAACTATGAAAATGTTAGCAGACAATGTCTTAATAACAGAAGTACCAACTGAGAGTCAATCAGCTGGTGGAATTATATTAACAGAATCAATAGATAATGCAAGCAAACCAGGTTTGGTTTTATCAGTCGGTTCAGGAGCAAATGGTTCCATTAAAACAGGCCAAAGAGTTTTCCTGGAATGGGATAAAGCAATGCCAGTCAATGTAGAAGGCAATGCGGCAGTAATTATTAAATCAGAATACATAAGAGCAATAATAGGAGAAGAATAATGTACAGATATAAAGTTTATGTAAAAAGAATTGTAGATGGAGACACAGTTGATGTAGATATTGACTTAGGCTTCGGAATGATTTATAAAAAGCAAAGAGTTAGAATGATGGGTATTGATACACCAGAATCTAGGACTCGTGATTTAGAAGAAAAGTTTTATGGTAAAGCAAGTAAAGCACATCTTACAAAGATATTGAATGGACAAGATGTTCAATTAGTATCACATGACAAAGGTAAATTTGGTAGAATACTTGGTGAACTTTATGTTGGTAATTCTAATTTTAGTGTAAATCAACAAATGATTAAAGAATATCACGCCGTCCCATATTTCGGTCAATCAAAGGACGAAACAGAACAAGGTCATCTATGGAATAGAGCCGCGCTTAATGAACAAGGAATTAAATATATTAAATAACGTGTTTACATTTGGCCCATTTTGTGGTATAATAGTGGCATATGTTTAAAAAGGATTATAACGCTATACCTGGAGCCTTTTGGGAAACCTTAGGGCAATATGTATATGGTTATATGGAGAATGGCATATTTGTATATATTGGAAAAGGTAATGGTAACAGAGCCTTATCTCATGTCGGTAGTAAAGAATATAATACTGATAATCTATACATTATTGCTAGAAACCTTGAACGATTTGGAGAGAAAAAGGATTGGCAATCTTTTCTACTTGAATCATATTTAATATCAAATAACAGACCTAGAGATAACTCAGTCTCTGGACATTATAAGGAGTGTTTTATTATGACAAAAATGAGTGAATTATTTAGTGAATGGAAACTGGACCAACACGACAATTTTGAAGTACATCCAGAATGGTATACAGAAAATTACAATATATTTAAGGACAGATTAAATGTATTCGTGGTTAAATCACAGCATCATCTTTTAGAGTTTAAAACTTTAAATAAAGTCCAACCAGAATTATCAATTAAGGCTGATGGTTCTGCAACTTTAAAGGTACAAATACACGCTGATGGTTCTGATTTAGAAAATAGAAAAGACCAAATAAGCCAATTTTTAAGTGTATTAGGAATTGATGATATGGAATCTGTAGGTACAAGAAGTATCTTTGATATACCAATCGATACTAAAGAACAAGCATTCCAATTTATTGAGGGTTTATATGGTTAAAAAACCAAAAGTAGGAATTACAGCTTCTACATTTGACCTATTACACTCCGGTCATGTTGCCATGTTAAGAGAAGCAAAAACTGCATGTGATTATTTAATTTGTGCATTACAAAATGACCCATCGGTTGACCGACCAGAAAAGAACCAACCTATTCAAAATATTGTCGAACGACAAGCACAATTGGCCGCAATCAGATATGTGGACGAAATATTAGTATATAATACAGAAGATGAATTAAGAGATATTTTATCAATGTATGATATTGATGTAAAAATTATGGGACAAGAATATAGAGATATTGATTTCACTGGTAAGGATATATGCCAAAAAAGAGGCATTGAATTCTATTTTAATAAAAGAGAACACAGATTCTCTACTAGTGATTTGAGAAAAAGAGTAATTGAAGGAGAAATATAATGCCAAGTATCGATTTAAAACCACGGAATAGACATCCGAAGGATAGAAACCCACCAAAACCAATGCCGTTTGATATTGGACTAAGAAAGTTTCGTAAGGCCTGTGATAAAGCAGGTATTGTGCAAGAGGTCCGTAAAAGGGAATTTTATGAGAAACCTACTGCCAAAAGAAAAAGAAAAAAGGCCGAAGCCATGGCTAGAACTAGAAAGTTAAGAATGCAAGAACAATCAATGAATAATCCTAGAAGGAGGAGATAATATGTCAGTAATGGACAAACTGAAGAAAAACAGTAAAATCAAATTTACATCGCAATTAGATAAATCAGAATTTTTTACACAAAAAGATGTGGTAACAACTGATGTACCTATGATTAATGTCGCTTTATCTGGTGATATTGATGGTGGATTATCATCTGGTCTTACAGTATTGGCTGGACCAAGTAAACATTTCAAAACATCGTTTGCCTTATTAATGGCTGGTGCTTATTTAAAAGAACATGAAGACGCAGTATTATTATTTTATGATTCAGAGTTTGGTTCACCTCAATCTTATTTCGAATCATTTGGTATTGATACATCAAGAGTATTACATACTCCTATTGTTGATGTTGAACAATTAAAATTTGATTTGGTTGGTCAATTGGAAAATTTAGAGAGAGATGATAAGGTCGTAGTGGTAATTGATTCCATTGGTAACCTTGCATCGAAAAAAGAACTAGAAGATGCACTGAATGAAAAATCAGTTGCAGATATGTCAAGAGCTAAAGCATTAAAGGGATTATTCAGAATGGTCACTCCTTATCTTACTATGAAGAATATCCCTTTACTTGCTGTCAATCATACTTATCAAGAGATTGGATTATTTCCAAAAGCTATTGTTTCAGGTGGAACAGGTATTTATTACTCTGCTGATAACATTTGGATTATTGGTAGGAGACAAGTCAAAAAAGGTACCAATGTCACAGGTTATGATTTTGTAATCAATGTAGAAAAATCAAGGTTTGTAAAAGAAAAATCTAAGGTACCTATTTCTGTAACATGGGAAGGTGGTATTGCTGAATACTCTGGACTATTAGAAGTAGCTATGGCTGGTGGTTATGTAGTAAAACCATCAATGGGCTGGTATGCTGCAGTGAACAAGGACACTGGAGAAATAATTGACCCTAAGGTCAGAGAAAAAGATACTGTAACAGAAGCTTTCTGGACTCCTATTTTTGAAACTACAGACTTCAAAGAGTTTGTAAAATCATACTATTCAATTGGTCACAAACCAATGCTTGAAATAGATTTGGAAAGCACTTTACAAGAGGAGTAGAATAGTGTATAATATAACTAACAAGGATTATTCTATTGTAGAAAATCCAAACTCAGAGTTCCATGGTGTTTTATTAAAAACCGGAACTTATAAAGAGGTAATAGTTGTTTATGGAACTGTATCAATTAAGGAGTCGCCCGAACTTGATATGGCAACACTAGGATTTACTTTTAATATAAAAGACCCAGGCGACCATGACTTTGATAAATTAAATGAATCAGAGGAATTTAAAAACTACCTGGGTGCAGTCTTACAACATATTATTACAGATAGTTTAGAATGGGGCGAAGAAAATAATTTAGCAAGGATAGGAATTGGAGAATCATCTACAGACACACATACTGAATCACCTACTGAATAATGAGGAATATTGCAGAAGAGTTGTACCATATCTAAGAAAGGATTATTTCGAAGGTACACATAAGGTTGTATTCGACCTCATTACCAAGTTTGTAAATCAGCATAATAAATTACCTACAGCAAAGGTATTACAATTAGAGTTAAGAAAAATTAATGCACCAGACGATGTATTAAATAACTCAGCAACACTTATCAATGAAATCGCTAACAAATCAGATGTTGATACAGAATATTTAATCAGAGAATCTGAAAAGTGGTGTCGCGATAGAGCAGTCCATAATGCAATAATGGATTCCATTACCATTATCGATGGTAAAGACAAGGATAGAACTGAAGGTTCCATACCAGAAATACTATCAGAGGCTCTCGGTGTTTCATTTGACCAACAAATAGGTCATGATTATATTGATGATTCAGAAGAAAGGTTCGATTTTTATAACAAAAAAGAATCACGTATTGCTTTTGACCTAGATTATTTCAATAAAATTACAAAGGGTGGATTACCAAATAAAACATTAAATATTGCTCTTGCAGGGACTGGTGTTGGTAAATCTTTATTCATGTGTCATTGCGCCGCATCAGTCCTACAGCAAGGTAAAAATGTTTTATATATTACAATGGAAATGGCAGAAGAGAGAATCGCAGAGCGTATCGATGCCAACCTAATGGATTTACCTATTGAACAATTACAAAGGATTGGTAAAAATGCCTTTGATTCCAAAATACAAAAAATTGCACAAGCCTCTATTGGTAAACTTATTATTAAGGAATATCCAACAGGAGCTGCGCACACTGGTCATTTTAGAGCATTATTAAATGAACTTAAAATGAAAAAGAATTTTCAGCCAGATATGATATATATTGACTATTTAAATATATGTGCCTCAAGCCGCATGCGTGGGCTTGGAGGGAGTATAAATAGTTATTCATACATAAAAGCTATAGCAGAGGAACTGCGTGGCTTGGCTGTGGAATTCAATGTTCCGATAGTATCGGCAACACAGACTACAAGGTCTGGGTATTCAAATACCGATGTCGGACTAGAGGATACATCTGAATCATTTGGTTTACCAGCAACGGCAGACTTAATGTTCGCTCTTATTTCAACAGAGGAACTAGAGGAATTAGGCCAACTGTTGGTAAAACAATTGAAAAATCGTTATAACGATCCTACCAAATACAAAAGATTTGTGGTTGGTGTGGACCGTTCCCGCATGAAACTATATGATGTAGAGGAATCGGCTCAGGCAGATATTATGTCAGACCCAATTCCTGATAAACCAATAAATAAATTTGGCGATAGAGATTCGGAAGATACATTTGCCAATTTTAAAATATAAAGGAGAACTATATGAATATGTTAAATACAGCAAAAGCATGGTTAATGGACCGATGGAGTGAAAGAACTTCATGGGACGGTGGACTTATTGTCGGCCTATCATTATCTTACCTATTACTAGGTGGACTTGTTGACTTAGTAGCTTGGGTAGCCCTTGCTTACGGTGTATACACTTTTATTGCAAAAGAAGTATAATAACCTTTTAATTATGACAATTCATGGGGGGCTTTCAAAGTCCCCTTTTTATATCCCCACAAAATATATATAAAATTTATATACTTTTTTTTAACTAGCGTGTTTACATTTGCTCCTAGATGGTGTATAATAGTACCATATTTAATTGATAAGGAGTAAAATATGAAAAATTTAGTTATAAAAACCCAGTATATGGAAAACTACGGCGATAGGCTTGACCCATATATGAAGTTCAAGGGTGGGAATACATTCGTTTTACCTAACTGTGGTGACCTTAATGAGAATGAGGTTGCAACCATTGTTGCTAGGGTAAGGCCTTTTATTTGTACAACCTTCGAAGAGTCCAATGGTGGCTGTGAGGAATATGTTATTGACTTTAAAGTCATGGACCGTTCTGAGAAGGTCGCAGAGGACTGGGAATCAGTTACTGAATTTAATCTTCTTAACGAAGATGGTTCTATCAATTTTATGAAGGTTACTGATAACCGTGAGGACGGTTGGATGAAAAAAGAAATCCTTGAGAGAACCGAAACTTGGACTGGCGATATGTCTACAGACTCCAAGCGTAAGGATTATTACCAGGAATATCTTATGGAAGATGGTGACATCGTGGACCATAAAGGTATGATTGAATGGTTCGAGGTCAACGCACCTGTTGAATCTGAAATCGCAAGAGAGATTGTTTTTTAATATTAATGCGACACCAGCGGTCGGAACTGAAAGCGTATGGGGTTGATGTCCGAACATCCGAGAGGGGAATGAAAATGCCCCTCAATATTTTATTAATTAATTGGAGTATAATATGGCTGATTTTAGAATCGTGAAAAAAACAAAATGTAGAACAAAATATAAAGGTATTGGAGTTGATACCTTACAACATATCAAATGGCAACCTAAAATATATAATGACCCATTTAAATTTGATTTTGATGTTGTAAAACAAAGAATCGAAGACCGCAGACAAGCTGGATACGAAGATGATGTATCAACAATTAAAAGAAATATTGTAAGAGTCTGTGGCGATAATCCAGGTGTATTTGATGACTTTTTAGAGTTATTGGAGGCATAATGGAAAAGGAAAAAATACCAGCATTTAAGGTAACCTTTACAGATAAAAATATTAAGGTTATTGAATATACATTCGCAAAAATACAAGAAGCAGTTTTATTCCAGGTTGGAATGAAAAAGAAAGGATACGATACCAATTTGACAAGAGTTGAATTGTGATTGAATTCATTATATTTGCAGTCTGTTTAGCAGGTGCTTCTTGGCAGGCCTTTCAACAAGGTATTCGCGAAGGAGCATCTCGAACTGTAGATAAATTACACACCAATAAAATCATTCGATTTGATAATAAAGGAAATATAAGACCCAACGA
>Ga0213866_10002225_pt1 | contig 13857 bp, 12 predicted proteins | sample PICome_11_FD_160079 | JGI IMG/M metagenome (GOLD analysis project Ga0213866, IMG submission 160079) | Coastal seawater microbial communities near Pivers Island, North Carolina, United States - PICO284 | ecosystem: Environmental > Aquatic > Marine > Coastal | place: USA: North Carolina...
ACCCAGGGAGAACTGACCACCGTCGTGGATGGCTACAACGCCCCACTCACCGCAGGTGCCTTCGTCGATCTCGCCCTCAAGGGCTTCTACGACGGACTGCCCTTCATTCGAGCCGAGGACTTCTACGTGCTCCAGAGCGGTGATCCTGAAGGGCCAGAAATCGGCTACGTGGATCCGAAGACAAAGCAAGAGCGCCACGTGCCCCTGGAGATCCGCGTGCCGGGCGAAGACGACACGATCTACAACGAAACCTTTGAAGACGTAGGCCTGTTCATGGCCACACCAACCCTTCCGTTCGCGACCCTGGGCACCCTCGGCTGGGCCCACTCAGACCAGGCCCTCGACGACGGCTCCTCGCAGTTCTTCATGTTTCTCTACGAGGCAGAGCTGACCCCGGCTGGCCTGAACCTCGTGGATGGCCGCAATGCAGCCTTCGGCTACGTGGTGGATGGATTCGATGTTCTGGAGGAATTGGGCGTCGATGACCGGATCACCGCCGTAAAGGTGATCGAGGGAGCGGGGCAACTCAAAGCCCACGCATGAGCCCGACCCTGGCGGAGCTAACTGAAGCGGAGCTGCTGAGGCGGCTGGCTCGCTTCGCTCCGCCCAATCAGCTCAGTGACGACACCGCAGCCCTGGCCGCCGACGCCCGGCCGCTGCTGATCAACACCGACGTTCTCGTGGATGGCGTCCATTTCAGCGATGCCACCACCTCGGCCCTTGATGTGGGATGGCGCGCCGTTGCCGCCAACCTGTCCGACTTGGCCGCCAGTGGTGCTGTCGCAATCGATGGGATCACCGTGGCCCTGGTTGCCCCGGGGTGCACCAGCTGGGACTGGGTGGACGGGGTGTATCAAGGCATCAGTGCCGCCTTGGACCAGTACGGCGGCGTTCTGCTGGGGGGTGACTGCTCCAAAGGGGAGCAGAGACTGCTCTCAATCACCGCCCTCGGCCGTCTCGGGCCCCTGCGGCTCCATCGCAACGCAGCCCGCCCCGGCGATGTGCTCGTCACAAGTGGTCCCCATGGACTCAGCCGACTGGGCCTCGCCCTGCTGCAGGACGACCCAAGCCTGCGTGACATCGCTCTGGACCCGTCCTTGCACAACAAAGCGATCGCAAGACACCTGCATCCAACGCCCCGGTTTGATGAGGTCCAGCAGCTGCTGGCTTGCAAACCGGACCATCTGCCCTGGCGGGCCGGGGGCACCGACAGCAGTGATGGACTTCTCTCTGCCGTCGCAGGACTCTGCAGCAGCAGCGGCTGTGGAGCACTGCTGCAGAGGGACCAGCTTCCCGTGGCCGAAGGCTGGCCTGAAGGGCCGGCATGGACGGATTGGTGCCTCTCGGGAGGAGAGGATTTTGAGCTGGTGCTCAGCCTTCCCGAAGCCTGGGCCGACATCTGGCAGAAATGCATCCCCGAAAGCCAACGCATCGGCCGGATCAATGCCGAAGCGGGCGTCATCCGCTGGGCCCACAACCATGAGCGCGTGGAAGCAGGCGGATTTGATCACTTCAGCCAGCCCTGAACGAACAATCCAGAACCAAAAAAAATCCCCCCCATGACGGGAGGGATTGATAAGCGATCAGATGCCGATCACTTCCAGTTCTTGGCCACCACCTCGGCGAGGTCAACAACACGCTGGCTGTAGCCCCACTCGTTGTCGTACCAGGCCAGGATCTTCACAGCCTTGTCACCCATGGCATAGGTGAGGTCCGCATCGAAAATGGTGGATTCGTTGGTGCCTGCGTAGTCGGTGGAGACCAGGGGCAAGTCGCTGTACTTGATGATCCCCTTCATGCCGTTCTCAGAAGCCTCCTTCATCACGGCTTTCACTTGTTCAACGGAAGCTCCCTTCGATGTTCCAAAGGTGAGGTCAACAGCCGACACGTTCGGAGTGGGGACGCGCATGGCGAAGCCGGTGAGCCTGCCCTTCACTTCGGGATAAACCAGGGCCACAGCCTTGGCCGCACCGGTGGTGGTGGGAACCATGTTCAGAGCCGCGGCACGAGCACGGCGCAGGTCACGGTGGCTGTTGTCCAGGATCCGCTGGTCACCGGTGTAGCTGTGAATGGTGGTCATCAGACCCCACTCCATGCCGAAGTTCTGATCGAGAACTTTGACGATCGGAGCCAGGCAGTTGGTGGTGCAGCTGGCGTTGCTGAGGATGTCCCAGTCTTCGTGGCGGTACTGATCGTCGTTGACGCCCACCACGAAGGTGCCGACGCCGTCACCCTTGCCAGGGGCGGTGAGGATCACCTTCTTGGCACCAGCCTGGATGTGCATGCTGGCCTTCTCATCGGTGTTGAACACACCGGTGGATTCGATCACCAGATCAACGCCCCACTCCTTCCAGGGGCAGTTGAGGGGATTGCGGTCAGCGAAGAACTTGATCTCCTTGCCGTTGACGATCATCGAGCTGTCCGTGGTCTTGATGTCCACGGAAGGATCCAGACGCCCAAGGATGGAGTCGTAAGTCAGCAGGTGAGCGCTGGTGGCAGGGTCAGAAGTGGAGTTCATCCCCACGATCTCCAGGCCGGTGTCAGCGCCACGGCTGATCCAACCCCGCAGAACATTGCGACCGATCCGGCCGAATCCATTGATCGCAACGCGCAGGGTCATGGAAGAAGCGGCAAAGCCGCGCAGGGGTTTTGGCCGCCGATCATACAGAAATCGGCAGAAATACCTTGTTCATCACCGATGAAATCGGTTTAATCCGTCCCTTAGATCGGCAGACAAGCGGCGGTGACTGGCTTATCTTTCCCCTGACTGAAGCCCTCCGTTGCCACGCCTGCTCGACCGTCAGACACCAGTCCACTTCATCGGTGTCGGCGGAATAGGTATGTCGGCTTTGGCTCGAATTTTGGTCGACCGCGGTCACCCCGTTAGTGGCTCTGACCCGCGTGACAACGCAACAACCCAACAACTCGAGACCCTTGGGGTGAAGGTCTTTCGCCAGCAGGACGCAACCTGCATCGACCTCGTCACGGGATCGACGAAGGATGGTTCGCCGGTGGTGGTGATCAGCACAGCCATCCCCGAGAGCAATCCGGAGCTCCAACGGGCCCGGCAGCAGGGGCTGGAGATCTGGCATCGCTCCGATCTGCTGGCGGCGCTGATCGAGCAACAACCCTCCATCGCTGTGGCCGGCAGCCACGGCAAAACCACCACCAGCACCTTGATCACGACCCTGCTGCTGGAGGCCAATCAGGACCCGACGGCTGTGATTGGAGGCATCGTTCCCAGCCTGGGCAGCAATGGCCACTCCGGCCAGGGGAAACTGCTCGTGGCCGAGGCGGATGAATCCGACGGCTCCCTGGTGAAGTTCAGCCCCAGCCTGGGGGTGATCACCAACCTGGAGCTTGATCACACCGATCACTACGCCAGCCTCGACGACCTGATCTCCACCCTGCAGCGCTTCGCAGGCGGTTGCGATCGCGTTCTCGCCAATCACGACTGCCCGATCCTCCAGGAACACTTCCAGCCGACAGCTTGGTGGTCGAACCAAAGCGCTGAATCCGTTGACTTCGCCGCCCTGCCTCTGAGCCTTGAGGGCGATCGCTGCATCGCCCGTTTCTACGAATCAGGCCGCCCCATTGGCGACTTCACCCTGCCGATGGCCGGGCTGCACAATCTGAGCAATGCGACAGGCGCGTTGGCCGCCTGCCGGATGGAAGGACTCCCCTTCGACCAGTTGGTTGAAGGCCTCGCTGGCCTGAAGGCACCGGGCCGCCGATTTGATCTACGGGGCACCTGGAAGGGCCGTCACATCGTTGACGACTACGCCCACCATCCCAGTGAAGTGAAAGCAACTCTGGAGATGGCGCGCCTGATGGTGAGCACTGGCCGCAGTCCGCTGCCCACAGCACCACAACGGCTGCTGGCAGTGTTCCAGCCGCACCGCTACAGCCGCACCAAGCAGTTCCTCGATGGCTTTGCTCAGGCCCTGCAGAACTGTGATCTGCTGCTGCTCGCTCCCGTCTACTCCGCGGGAGAGCAACCCCTGCACGGCATCTGCAGCAATGCCCTGGCGGAACGGGTCCGCAGCCTGAAACCTGATCTCCCGATCGCTGTCGCCGACAGCCTCGATGAACTCACCGACCTGGTGATCCAGCACAGCCGCGAGCAGGATCTCGTCCTGGCGATGGGTGCTGGCGATGTGAATGGACTGTGGTCAAGGCTGACGACATGACCCAAGCGGATGACCGCCTGCCCCAGGCCGGAATCAGCCTTGCGGACTACACGACCTGGCGGGTGGGAGGAGCCGCCGAATGGCTCGCGGAACCCGTCAGCCTTGAAGAGACCCAGGCCTGGATCCAATGGGCCGCGCAACAGGGCATGCCCTGCCGCATCATCGGCGCTGGGTCGAATCTGCTGATTCACGATGACGGCCTGCCAGGGCTGTCGCTCTGTCTACGCAAACTGCAGGGGTTGAAGCTGGATGCCACCGCTGGAACCGTTGAGGTGCTTGCCGGTGAACCAATCCCATCGCTGGCTCGACGAGCGGCACGAGCTGGACTGCACGGCCTCGAGTGGTCCGTTGGCATCCCAGGAACTGCAGGCGGTGCTGCTGTGATGAATGCAGGAGCCCAGGGAGGCTGTACAGCGGAATGGCTGGAGTCGGTGCAGGTCATGCCCGTGGATGGAGGCGACTGCTTTGAGCTCCAGCGCGACCAACTGGACTTCGCCTACCGCCACAGCCGTCTCCAAGACGACGAGCTTGTGGTGTTGTCCGCACGCTTCCGCCTGGAACCCGGTCACGATCCGAACGAACTGAAGCGGGTCACCAACGCGAATCTCAGCCACCGCACCACAACACAGCCTTATCAACAACCAAGCTGCGGCAGCGTTTTCCGCAATCCAGAACCGCTCAAAGCCGGACGGCTGATCGAAGAGCAGGGGCTGAAGGGAACCCGCATCGGCGACGCCGAGATCTCCACCTTGCATGCGAATTTCATCGTCAACACCGGTCACGCCAAGGCGAAGGACATCACCCAGCTGATCCAACTGGTGCAGGACCGCGTCGAAGCCGAACATGGGATTCGTCTGCACCCGGAAGTGAAGCGCCTGGGATTCGCTTCGGCGGATTAGCCTTCCGGCTCCCACAGGATCGCCATGGCAGGGTTCGGACTCCCCAATTTCGGCCAGCTCACCGAAGCCTTCAAGAAAGCCCAGGAGATTCAGCAGAACGCCCAGGCACTGCAGGAGGAACTGGACGGGATGGAGATCGAAGGCCAGAGCAGCGATGGCCGTGCCAGCGTTTGGCTATCGGGCAACCAGCAACCGCTGCGGGTGCGGCTGGACCCAGCCCTGCTGCAGGAGGGACAACAGGCCAGCGAAGCGGCCACCCTGGAAGCCCTGCAAGCAGCCTATGAGCAGTCCACCGCCACGATGAAGGGGCGCATGGAGGAACTCACCGGTGGCCTGAACCTCAACCTCCCCGGGATGGGCGGCTGAGGCTGCTCTGCTCGATCAAAGCAGCCTTGTAGAGGGGGTAGCGCTCCCAGTCGGTCGAGACACCACAGCCGGGCTCACCGCGATGCAGGCAGTCGCGAAACCGACATGGCCAGGGATCGAGTTGCTGCCGAAGCTCTGGAAACAGAACCCCCAGTTCCTGGGGGTCATCGGGCAGATCAGGACGGTTGAACCCTGGGGTGTCAGCCACCCTGGCGCTCGGACCCAGAGGAAACAGCTCCACGTGGCGGGTGGTGTGGCGCCCGCGCTGGAGGCGTCCGGACACCGCAGCCGTTCGCAGTTGAAGATCAGGACGCAGCTGGTTCAGCAGACTGCTCTTGCCCACCCCCGAGGGCCCACACAGCACCGACAGCTGCGCAGCAGCCAAGCGTTGGCGTAGAGCGTCAATGCCGGCTCCGGTGGCACTGGAGATGGCCAGCGGGTCATAGCCCCACCCCTGCAACCGAGTCACAAGGCGCTCGAGCGCTGCAGCTGAGATGAGGTCTGTCTTGGTGAGCAAAAGGATCACCTCAAGCCCGGTGCGTTCCGCCGTCAACAGGAAGCGACTGGCCTGATCAGGGTCAAAGCTGGGCTGCTCCACCGCCAACACCACAGCCACCAAAGAGACGTTGGCCACCGGTGGCCGTGTCAAAAAGCTGTGGCGTGGCTCCACGTCGGCCACCACGGCACGCCCCTGGACTGGATCAATCGCCTCGACGCAAACCCGATCACCCACGTAAACGGCTTCCCCCCGATGGCTGAGCCGAGTGCGGCGCGTGCAGAGCAGCCGCCCTGGACATCCGTCAGGTGCAGCATCCAGCTCGACCTCCAGGTAATTGGCCTGAAGCGCCACCACCATCCCCACAGCGACGGAGCTGCTGGTGTCAGCCACCGCAGATCACCTCGATGGTGACGGCATCCGGCGTTTGATCAACACACTCAACACGATGGCCGGCATCCCTCAGGCCTGGAAGAACCATGGCTTCAGGCTCACCCCGATCGAGACAGACCTCAAGGCAGTCACCGCTGCTCATCTGCTCGAGGGTGAGCTTGCAGCGAATGAAATTCACCGGACAGGGCGTTCCCCGCAGATCCAGGGAACGCCTGCTCATCCCTTCTGACCAAACAAGCGAGCGAACAGACCGCTGTTGTGATGGTGGTGCTGCTTGCCACGGGCGGAATGGTGACCCGCCAACTGCTCCAGGAGCTCGCGCTCCACATCGCTGAGCCGCTTCGGCAGGTCGACGCTCACCGTCACGCGCTGATCACCCCGAGCCACGGGATTCCCGAGCTTGGGAATGCCCAGGTTCGGCAGGGTGAGCACCGTGCCGGGCTGAGTGCCGGCAGGGATCTCCAGCTCCTTGCTGCCATCCACGGTTTCCACCTCGATGGTGTCTCCGAGAATCGCCTGGAGATAACTGACCTTCACCTCCGAAAAAATGTTCAAACCATCCCGCTGCAGCCGTGGGTGATTGCGAACGGTGAGGAAGACGTAAAGGTCACCGGATGGGCCACCCAGGGGTCCCGCGTTGCCTTCGCCCGAAACACGAAGCCTTGTTCCGGTGTCCACCCCGGCAGGAATGTTGATCCGCAGCTTCTTGCGAACCTGTTTGACGCCCTGGCCACCACAGGACCCGCAGGGATCCGCAATCACCTGACCGGTCCCTGAGCAATTGGGACATTCGGCGACTTGGGTGAAGCTGCCGAAGGGGGTCCGGGTGGCACGGCGCACCTGCCCAGCACCGCCGCAGGTGCCACAGGTGGTGGGTCCACTGCCCGCCTTGGCACCGCTGCCGCCGCAGGTGTCGCAGGTTTCCAGATGCGGGATTTTGATCTCCTGCTCCTGACCGAACACCGCCTGCTCGAAATCGATCGTCAGGTCGTACCGCAGGTCATCCCCCTGCTGGGGGCCCTGACGCCGCGGCCGACCACCACCGGCACCGCCGGGTCCACCAAAGCCCTGGAAAAACGTTTCGAACAGATCCGAGAAGCCGCCCATGTCCCCCATATCGGGAGCACCTGCCGCTCCTCCAAGACCGGCTTCCCCGAACTGGTCGTAACGGGCACGGGTCTGGGGATCACTCAACACCTCATAGGCGCGACCAATTTCCTTGAAACGGTCTTCAGCGCCGGGATCCTTATTGATGTCGGGGTGGTACTGACGCGCCATGCGCCGATAAGCCCGTTTGAGGCTGTCGGCATCCACATCCCGGCTGACGCCGAGAAGGTCGTAGAAATCGGCCATCAGGCCTCCTCCACCGTCTGATCCGGTGCGGCCTCAGCAGGCGCTGGGGCTGGCGCTGGATCGGATGGTCCGGGACCCATCGACACCTTCACCATCGCGTGGCGCAGCACGCGCCCATCGCGGTGGTAACCACGCTGAAGCTCCTCACAAACAACATCCTCGGCGAACTCGCTGCTTTCCTCCCGCAGCACGGCTTCATGCAAGTTCGGGTCGAATTCCTGACCGACCACTTCCATCCGTGCCACGCCCTGCTGCTTCAGCACCTCCACCAGTTGCTTGTAAAGACCTTGGTAACTGCGGTGCAGCGCCTGGGCTTCCTCGCCTTCAGGATTGAGCTGCTGACGGGCCCGCTCGAAGTTATCGACCACCGGAAGGATCTCGGTGAGGGTCGAGCAAACCAGTTGCTGACGCATGTCGTCCTGGTCGCGGCTCTGGCGCTTGCGGAAGTTGTCGAAATCCGCCGCAATGCGCATGTATTGGCTGTTGAGCGTCTCGTGCTCCTGCTTCAGCAAGCTCAACTCCTGCTCGAGTTGCTGCATCCGCTCCGCAGGATCCACTGCTGCAGAAGCCTGTTCGGACGTCGCCTCGGGCGCATCAGGAGCGGACTCCGGCGTGACTGGAACAGCACCGGACGCAACAGTCTGGTCCTGCTCTGGGGTGGAGGCGTCGCCGCTCATGCTGACCGCTCAGGGATTGCTGTCTAGACATGTTGAAGGGCAACGCTCACCTCCCACAAGCTGCGGAAGCCCGCACCTCGGTCGCCACGCATGATTCTGACGCTGCCCACCCCCGATGCCGGCGACACGGCGCGGCAGCGTTTCGCCCTTGAATTGCTGTTGCAGCAGCCGGTTCCGGGGCCGGACCAGCTGCTGGCAAGTCGCTACCTGCTGGAGGAGGCCCTGCCGGATGTGAGCCCAGAGCGTTGGCAGGTGCTTCAGGCCATGCCGATCGCCATCAGTGCTGACCAGCTCGACATCGCGATCCCCAGCCAGTGGCGAGACGAGGAATGGCAACACCTGATCGATCAGCTGCCGGAACAAGACCGCACGATCCGCCTGCACCCGGCCATCGAAGCGGATCTGCAGCAGGCCTTGCATGCGGAGATTGAGGAAGCAGAAGCAAGTAACCCTGCTCCAGCCGAACCTGCTCCAACCGGAACCGACAGCACCCTCGATGTGAATGCTGAGTCCTTTCTCCACGACTTCAGCCCCGATGGGGTGCTGGAGAGCGACGAGGACGCCCACCTGGCTCGGGAGGCCATTGACCTGGAGACCAGCCTCAACGACGCGGACGCCTCGCCCGTCGTGACGTTGGTGGACCGAATCCTGCTGCAGGCCATGTCAGTGGGGGCCAGTGACATCCACGTGGAACCCCAGCAGAAAGGGTTGCGTCTGCGGTTTCGCCAGGACGGTGTGCTCCAGCAATACGTTGAGCCGCTGCCCAGTCGCCTGGTGCCAGCGGTGACATCCCGGTTCAAGATCCTGGCGGATCTGGACATCGCCGAACGGCGCCAAGCCCAGGACGGCCGGATCCGGCGCAAGTACCGCGACCGGGTGATTGATTTCCGTGTCAACACCCTGCCCAGCCGCTTCGGTGAAAAGGTCTGCCTGCGCCTGCTGGACAGTGGAGCAACCCAACTGGGGCTGGACAAACTGATCGACGACCCCGACGCCTTGGCCCTGGTCCGAGAGCTGGGCTCCAAACCCTTCGGGATGATCCTGGTCACCGGACCAACGGGCTCCGGCAAGTCGACCACCCTCTATTCACTTCTCGCCGAGCGCAACGATCCGGGCATCAACATCTCCACGGTGGAGGACCCGATCGAATACACCCTGCCGGGCATCACCCAGTGCCAGGTGAACCGAGACAAGGGCTTCGACTTCGCCACGGCTCTAAGGGCGTTCATGCGCCAGGACCCGGACGTTCTGCTGGTGGGAGAAACCCGTGATCTCGAAACCGCCAAAACAGCGATTGAGGCTGCCCTGACCGGTCACCTGGTGCTCAGCACCCTGCACGCCAACGATGCCCCCAGCACCATTGCCCGCCTGGACGAAATGGGCGTGGAGCCCTTCATGGTGTCGGCATCCCTGATCGGGATCATTTCCCAGAGGCTGCTGCGCAGGGTCTGCTCCCACTGCCGCGAGCCCTACCGGCCGGAGGAACGGGAACTGGGCCGCTTCGGGCTGATGGCCAGCCGGGAGGCGGATGTCACCTTTTACCGGGCGCATCATCACGGCCCCAACGAAGAGGTCTGCCCCCATTGCCAGGGGAGCGGCTACAGGGGCCGCGTCGGCATCTATGAAGTGCTGCGGATCCAGGAGGACATGGCCACCGCCATCTCCAAGGGCGCCAGCACCGATGTGATTCGTCAGCTCGCCCTGGAATCAGGAATGGTGACCCTGCTCGGCTACAGCCTCGAACTGGTGCGACGGGGCGAGACCACGCTTGAAGAGGTGGGTCGGATGGTGCTGACGGATTCCGGGCTGGAATCCGAGCGCAGAGCCCGTGCCCTCAGCACAATGACCTGTGAAGGATGCGGCGCCGGTCTGCAGGAAGGCTGGCTCGAGTGTCCCTATTGCCTGACACCACGCCACTGAGGAGCCGGTCATGGATCTGATGATCGAAGACCTGATGGAACAACTGGTGCAAGGCGGCGGCAGTGATCTGCACCTCGCCACCGGTCAACCGCCCTACGGCCGCTTCAGCGGTGAACTGCGTCCGATGACGGACCGACCCCTGGCCGAAGAGGACTGCAACAAGCTGATCTTCTCGATGCTGAACAACAGCCAGCGCAAGACGCTGGAGCAGACCTGGGAACTGGACTGCGCCTACGGCCTCAAAGGCGTTGCACGCTTCCGCGTGAACGTCTACCGCCAGAAAGGCAGCTATGCCGCCTGCCTGCGGGCCCTCGGCAGCACGATTCCCAGCGTTGAACTGCTTAACCTGCCTCCTGTGGTGCTGGAGACCAGCGCGCGGCCCCGGGGACTTGTGCTGGTGACCGGTCCGACAGGATCCGGCAAGACCACCACCCTGGCGGCCCTGCTGGATCACATCAATCACACCCGCAGCGAACACATCCTCACGATCGAAGACCCGATCGAATTCGTTTACCAGAGCGACAAAAGCCTGGTGCACCAACGCCAGCTGAACGAAGACACCCGCAGCTTCGCCAATGCCCTGCGCGCCGCCCTGCGAGAAGACCCAGACGTGATCCTGGTAGGTGAGATGCGGGATCTAGAGACAATTCAACTGGCCGTGAGTGCCGCCGAGACCGGACACCTCGTCTTCGGGACCCTGCACACGAGCTCCGCGGCCCAGACCGTGGACCGGATGGTCGACGTTTTCCCACCGGAGCAGCAGACGCAGATCCGTGTGCAACTCTCGGGCAGCTTGGTGGCTGTGTTCTCCCAGACCCTTTGCCGGCGTCAAAACCCGACAGAAGGACAGTTCGGTCGGGTGATGGCGCAGGAGATCCTGATCAACACCCCCGCCACCGCCAACCTGATCCGCGAGGGAAAAACAGCCCAGCTCTATTCCCAAATCCAAACGGGGGGAGAACAGGGCATGCAAACCCTGGAGAAAGCCCTGGCCAACCTGGTGCTCAATGGGGATGTGTCCCGTGCCGAAGCAATGGCCAAAGCCAGCAAACCGGGCGAATTGCAGCGCTTGATCGGTGAAATCTGAACACAGGAGATAAGCAGCGATGGCCGCCTTCATTGCCTCCTATTCCGGTCCCACCGGACAACCGCGGACAGTGACGGTCAAGGCAGCCGACCTGGCTGAAGCCAAAAAACTGCTGCGCCGTCGGGGCATTCGCGCCGAACAACTGCGGCCCGTCAGCCCCGGGAACAGCCAGGACACCAAAGTCGATGGGGCCGACGCGGGAGGTCTGAAGTCGATCGACCTCAACCGCCTGTTTGAGAAAGCGCCGGGGGTGAAGGAAAAGGCCGTGTTCGCCAGCAAGCTGGCAGCCCTGGTCGATGCCGGCGTGCCGATCGTGCGCAGCCTCGATCTGATGGCGACGCAGCAGAAGTTGCCGATGTTCAAACGCGCGCTCACCAAAGTGAGCCTCGACGTCAATGAGGGCATTGCCTTAGCAACAGCCCTGCGTCAGTGGCCGAAGGTGTTTGATCAGCTCAGCATCGCCATGGTGGAGGCCGGGGAAGCTGGCGGTGTACTGGATGAGGCCCTGAAACGACTGGCCAAGTTGCTGGAAGACAACGCCAAACTTCAGAACCAGATCAAGGGAGCCCTGGGCTATCCCGTGGCGGTGCTGGTGATCGCGATCCTGGTGTTCCTGGGAATGACCATTTTTCTAATCCCAACCTTCGCTGGCATCTTTGAAGATTTGGGCGCGGAACTGCCGGCCTTCACCCGACTGCTCGTTGATCTGAGCGCACTGCTGCGTTCCTCTGCCTCGCTTTATGCAGTTGGGGTGATCCTGCTGGCGATCTGGATGTTGAACCGCTTCTACGGGACCCACAACGGTCGTCGAACGATCGACCGCCTGATGCTGAAACTGCCGCTCTTCGGTGACCTGATCCTGATGACGGCGACAGCTCAGTTCTGCCGGATCTTCAGTTCGCTCACGCGGGCCGGTGTGCCGATCCTGATGTCCATGGAGATCTCGAGCGAAACCGCCGGCAACGCGATCATTTCCGATGCGATCCTTGCTTCGCGGAGCATGGTTCAGGAGGGTGTGCTCCTGAGCAATGCACTGATCCGCCAGAAGGTGCTGCCTGACATGGCCCTGAACATGCTGGCCATCGGCGAGGAAACCGGTGAGATGGACAAGATGCTCAGCAAGGTGGCGGACTTCTACGAAGACGAAGTCGGCGCCATGGTCAAAGCGCTGACCTCAATGCTCGAACCCGCGATGATCGTGGTGGTGGGCGGCATCGTGGGATCCATCCTGCTGGCGATGTACCTGCCGATGTTCACCGTGTTTGATCAGATCCAGTAAGCACTGCAGCGATGGCCTGGCCCGCCAACCAACCGCCGCTCCAGCAGGCCTGGAAATTAAAACCGCCGGTCACCCCATCCACATCCAGCAGTTCACCCGCCAGGTAGAGGCCGGGGCAGCGGCGGCTCTCCATCGTGGCCAGGTTGACGTCCCCCAAGGCGACACCGCCGGCGGTGACGAACTCCTCTCCAAAGGGTCCACGTCCCTTGATCGACAAACTCTGCGCGCAGAGCAGCTCCACCAATTGACGCTCCGCCTTGATCGGCAGATCGGCCCAACGGCGTTCTGACTCCACCCCAGCCATGCTCAAAAAGGCTTGCCACAACCGCCGCGGCAAATGTTCAAAGGGCTTGGCTGCTGAAAGAGTTCGCCGCGCCTGCTCCTGCCGCCATTGCTGGAACCGCTGGGTCAGCCCCGAACGCCCCAATCCAGCACTCCAATCCAACTTCAGCTCACCCTGGTAGCGGTTCTGATGCAGGGCCCTGGCGGCAAAGGCGGAGAGGCGCAGCGTGGCCGGACCACTCAGACCGCGGTGGGTGATCAGCACCCGTCCGGTCTGACGGAAGCGCTGGTCGCCCAGTTTCAGATCCAGGCCCACATCATCAATGGCAATGCCACTGCAGGCCGTCAGGGCCGGTGCCTGCAGCGTGAGGCTGAACAGCGATGACACCGGCGGCACCACCTGGTGGCCAAGGGCTTCCGCCAGTTTTCGGCCACTGGGATGCCCTCCCGTGGCCAGCATCAAGCAGCGCCCATGCAAAGGCTCCAGGCCGCGGCCCTCGAGCACAAAGCCACCCTCGGGCTGAACACGCACCTGCTGCACCATCGCCTTCGTACGCAACTGGACACCCGACGCCCTTGCCGCCTTCTGCAGGCAATGGATCACCGCCTCAGAACGATTTTGCTGCGGGAACATCCGTCCATCGGGTTCCTCCACCAGGGTGAGCCCGTGCTCGTCAAACCAAGCGATCGCATCCCCGCAGGCGAAGCGACTGAAGGGCCCCCGCAAGGGTCGACTGCCGCGGGGGTAATGCGTCGCCAGTTCACGGGGGTCCCAGCAGGCGTGGGTCACGTTGCAGCGACCACCCCCACTGATGCGCACCTTCTGGAGCGGCTCTGGCGTACCTTCCAGCACCAGCACCTGCCGAACCCCATGCTCCGCAGCAGTGATCGCTGCCATGTAACCGGCAGGACCAC
>Ga0213866_10002226_pt1 | contig 13856 bp, 15 predicted proteins | sample PICome_11_FD_160079 | JGI IMG/M metagenome (GOLD analysis project Ga0213866, IMG submission 160079) | Coastal seawater microbial communities near Pivers Island, North Carolina, United States - PICO284 | ecosystem: Environmental > Aquatic > Marine > Coastal | place: USA: North Carolina...
ACGCCCATTATCCGTAAGCGCAGCAGCCGTCAGGTCGGGATCGTCGAAAAGTAGAGGTCGGGCATTATCGTCAGGGGCTATCGCGTGGTGGCCGGGGATGGCCTTGACGGAGATGTTGTCGATTGTGCCTTCAAAAGAGGAAGACGTTAGTTGTATAATCCGCCCTGAAGAGTTTGTTGTGACAAAAATTTCTCTGAGGGTTCCGGTAGCCGTAACATCAGCAATTTTAGTGCCTACCGCATCAACCCATACCTGAAGAGTTCCAGCAGTTACCGTAACGTCCGCAGTAATTTCGTAAGCCACCCCCGCTGTCCACGAGGAATTTTGATAGACACTGAAACCGTATGATCCCGAAGATGCAGTCAGCACTCCTCCACTAATCGTCCAACCAGTCCCCTTGGTCCAATCCGAGTCAGTATCAAACGTCCCATTAGTGACCAACTCCGGCTGGCTCTCTAGGAACTCCTCCATGCTTCCAGAAGCGCCAGATTTATCAAGCATGATCCCAACAGGATCGCCCACCACGGGCTGACCACCAGATCCGTCCCTACCTACGCGAAGCGAAGTCAGATCAGCAGGGTCGTAGAAGACGTTGGTGTTGCTGGCGGCTTCTTCTCCCGCCAGCAAGTTATAGAATTTTCGGCCTAGAGACAGGACCAGTTGGCCCATACTCATAGATAGGTTTAGTCCAAGCCTCATTTTGTCGCCTTAATACAGCGCCACCATGTCAGTCGCCGTAGTTCCTGTTGAGTAAATACGGGTAACCTGTATTGGAAGAAAGCTGCCGGCTAACACACCGGTAAAGGTAATGGCGGTACCAGAGTACGCCATGTCAACTTTGATATCACCAGCACCCCCGACATAAACACCCCGGGTAGGGTTGAAGGTAGTACTGTCGCTCTTCGTTACAGCATTAGCCGTATGAGCGGGCGCTGTCGCGTCCGCTGTACGGTAAGAAGGATTCGAAGCCATTAGCTAACTCCCTATGCAGCAGCTGTTGCGCCTGTGTCTACGCGGATCCAGTTAGAACCATCCGAGAAAACCAAGTTGCCTGTGCCGTTACCTGCGCTTTCTGCGGCCTTACGGGCGTCAGAGGCATACGCTACAACGCCGGCATTTGAAGCGGCAGCAGCTGGAAGGGTAGCAACAGTGTAAGTGGTGACTTGAACGAAGCCGGTGAAACCGTTGTTAGATACAACTGGTCCTGAAAAAGTAGTAGTAGCCATGAAATCTCCTGTCGGGCTAAGTCAGCCGCACCATGCGACTGTCAGGGATAAATCATCATAGCTTGTGTTTTACAAAAAAGAAAGGGGCAGCCGCGTCCGGCCACCCCTTCCCAAATAAAAACCGCCGGAGCTTATGCAGCGCCCGGTGTGCCAAAGACGCTACGCCAGTCGGAAACACCGAAGGAATAACGCTCACGCGCTTTAAAGCGCATGTTACCGGTGTCGAAGTCACCTTCCATTGCCGTTTTGATTGGCGAACGGTTGAAGTACTTGAAGCCGTTAGGCGCATCAGTTTTGATGAAGAACGCATCGCTATCTGTGAGGAAGTGATTGACGCAGATACCGTCTGGAATCATTCCCATAGATTTCATAGCGTTCGTGTCGTTGTCCGCAGTTCCCGGACGCAGCGAAGAGTTGACGATCCGCTCTGCAACGAATTGCAGTTCTTTCGGGATAATCAGTTTCATGCCACGAACCGCGATCTTCAGACCACGCTCGTCAGTCAGACCAGCAATGTCGATCAGCATTTGCTCAAGCGAAGTTTCGTTGAGGTCTGCTGCAACAGACAGAAGGTTGCGCTGGTTACCCGAAAGAGACGGGTGAGCCGCTGAACACAGAGCTGCACCGTCGCCAACAGGGCTTGCAGCGCTGAACGCATTGTTCAGGATAGAAGCAGCCTTGATTTGCTTTGTCTGAGCCATAGAACGGGCCAGAGCTTTGGTGTAGCGAGAAGCCAGACGATCATAAAGATTGTCTTCGATAGCTTCTTCTGTGATCGAGAACGCAAGTGCGATGGTCTCGTGAGTGTAACGAGCTGTGTACGTCTCTTGAGCGTCATCAAAAGTGATGCCGTTGCCTTCCGGTTTAACCGGTGCAGTAGAGAAGCCACCGAGCATTACTTCTTCTTCAAAGGCGCGGTCCGAAGACTCTTCTTCAAAGATTTCAGCGTGCTCGTTCTCGTAACGATCATATTCCAATCCAAACAGTGCGTTTAGACCGGGTTCCAGCTCTTTAGCTAGCTGGGCGCGAGAAATAGCCATTATTTATTCCCCTTAAATGCCGGTTGTGATCGCAGTAGTTTGCGAAGCAAAACCACCAGCGTTGGAGTTGAAGTGAACGTTCAGACGCACAATCAGCGGAATACCTGCCGCTGTGTAGTCGCTGTTAGCCTCGTCATCGAGGATACCAACAATACGCAGTGGAAGAGTAGCCGTCGTAGCAATCGAAGACACAGAAAGCGCTGAGTTAGAGCTTCCGGTGTTTGCGCTGCCCGTACGAGCCGAAGTGCCGAGAGAAGCGTTTGCGAAAACTCCAGTCAGAGCAGTTGCTCGGTCTGTGAGAGAAGCGTCAGACGCAACCTTGAACAGTTGATTTGGGTTGTCCGCAACGAAGGCTTTGACAGGATGATTTGTGTCAACGCTTACGCTGTTTGAACCGGGCCAGTAATTAACAAAGACTGGTTTCTTTGTTACGGAATCTACGTATTCCACACCCATCAGAACACCCAACGGTTGGACAGTGCCACCCGATGTCGCACCAGCATGATCGATGACGCCGGCAGAAGTCGGGACACAGATCGAGTACTGATAAATGGGGTTCGTGTTGTTAGAAGCAATCTCGTACTGAGTTACACCAGTAGAGTTTACACCGCTTCCAACAAGCCCGATAGGACGGAGACCGTAGGCAGTATTAGCATTTGCCATTTTAGTTCTTTCCTATTAGAGCAGCCCTAGTTTTTGGGGCCGCCAAAAGTTACACGAGATTGACGATCAGGTTTGCTAATCGTCATGGTTGAATGAGAGTTCTCGCGCATCATGTCGTGGTCCACCGCTTGCATTTGGTCGCGACTTTTAGAGTCGAAATAAGCAGTTCTTTCTGCAATGGTTTCTACAGGCAATCGTGCAAGAATTAATCCACCTACACCGAACACACCCTCGTATTTCCCAGACTCAATGACAGGAAGTTCAAAATCAGGGTACTCGTCTTTACGAACAAGTTCCCAACCTTCCCGAAGTTTTGCACTAACGTTCTTAGTGTCGTCAAAACCACGCATCTCTGCACGGATCCAACGGTGTTTGAAGCCGTCTGGGGCTTGTGGTGCGTCTAACATAGACGGGGGAGCCCAAGGCTTTCTAATAGCCTGTTTCTCCCGGGTTTTGTTGGCGCGAGAAGTTCTGTTGACCGTAGTCTTTGCTTTGGTTTCTTCAGTCATAATCATTACTCCTTCACGTATTTCGCATATTCTTCAAGCGGCACACCCAGTTTTTTCGCTATTGCGACTTGGCTCGGGGTGAGACGAACCTTTCTTCCATTACTGCGCCCAGTTGATGTTCTAGAGGCTCCAGCAACCGTCTGAGCGGGTCGTTTGCTATTGCCGGAAAGCTTATGCGGAAATTCACCCGCAATACGCTTGTCAAGCTCATTATAGTAATCATCTGTCTGCGGGTCAAACCCCTCATCCTCGACGAGCTTTTTGTGGATTCCAAAGGCCGCATATGTCATGGCCTCGTCCTGTCCAAACCAGCTATTTTTAACAGCCCACTGCTCTGCTTTAGGGTCGGGGCGTTTAGGAGCAGCTTGCTGCCGTTGTTGCGGCTGTTGAGCATACTGAGCTTGTTGCGCTTGATAGTATTCAGCCTGCTGTCTTTGGCGATCCGCCGCCACCGCCGCCCGCTGCGCCCTTTCTTGCTGAAGCGTAAGAGCCGTAAGGGTCTTTTGCGCTTCCACCGTTTTAGCCGTGTCACCCAGATCCATAGCACGAGCTAAGTTCTGCTCGGCCTGCTGAATTTGAGTGTTTACGCGGTTTTGCACTTCAGACACATAACTTGTATCCAAAGCGTCCATACGCTGCTTGAGAGTTTGCGCTTCGTTTTGAACCTGCTTTGCGTAGTTGATAGCTTCCTGCTCTCTACGCTCGGCTTCTCTCATTTTCTTGGTAAGACGATCAATGCGCTTCTGTGTAGAAGTCTGCGCTTTGTCAAAATTGTCGTCTGCTTTTTGTTCTTCAACTACTTCAACCTCCGGGGCTTCCGTAGCTTCGACCTCGACTACCGTTTCTTCCGGTAAGTCCAAGTCCATTTGGGCTTCGTCACTCATATTTACCTCTAGATGTGATGGATGTCTTCCGGGTCTAATATTTTTGCCAATATCTCATCATCGTTGAGTATTCGCACTTCACCCCCGTCAATGGTGAAACGGGAACCGGCATAGCGGGCAAACATCACCCAATCCTTTTCCTTACACCACGGACCCGACGGGAATTTCTCTGTGTCCTGATAAGCGAGCGGGCCGACTTTTAGTACATACCCCGCTTGTGTGCCGATCTGGCTTTTTTCTTGCACATCATCCGGCAAGAAGATACCGCCTTCGGTCTTACCCTTACCACGGTATGGCAGAATCAATATCCGCCAGCCTGTGGGGCTGGGTAGTCGCTCTAATAAGGACTTACCTATCATATCTGGGTTTAGTCGCGGTTTTTCCGCGTAAGCTTCGGCAAGGTTTTTTACACCTTCTTCGATAGCTTTCAAATCTAGCTTTGTATCCTTAGTCATCGGATTGCTCCTGTTTATCTAGCAGGCCCTTGAGTTCCCGTTCCACGTGATTCAGGGCGTCAAGATTGCCCATAAGCTCACGATATTGCTCCATAGACTTGACGTTCCCGAAGACCATCAAATCAGCTACCGCTTCACGTCGTTCCTTAATTATTCGGAACACCGCTTCGGCAACATAGATTACATCCATTCACACCTCTCTTAAAACATCACCGTATGTGATATAATAAGACATATCTGCTTTTTATGCGATTTGAAAGTGCGGTGCGTCAATAAAAACACGTCTTTTTTGAGATCGGCGTAAATCTATGTAGTCGTTTCTTGCATCCTCCATGTCTTCGGTCCAACAACAAATGTCAGGAAGGTGCCAAGCACCACCCCAACAAAGCTTAACGCCCTCTTCTAGGGCAGCAGTATGCATTGCATCCGCAATCTTGTCGTAAAGGGGCATTTCCCACGACACCCGACCGCCCACATAAGCGACCAAATCCACCGCCAGCCCCTCTAAATGCTTTGACTTAAGGGTCTGGCTAGCGCCTTGTTCTACAAGCTTTTTTTGCTCCTCAAGGGTGCGAAGGCCGCAGGTGACACCAAAATCCACTGTCGTAAGAGTGATTGCTTTCTCTACAACTCTCACAAGATCGGGATGGACACCCTCTAAACGACCAAGACTTCTCTTCGAAAGCTTGAAGGTCATTGCGTCAAACCCTTTGTCTTCTCAAAAGTTCGTAGACCACCTAGTCCAAGCATACCAAGAAGAACCGTCATCAAGCTCTCCATCTCAAACTCAGGAAGAGGGGGCGTCTCAACTTGAAACATTGACGTCATAAACAAAGTAACAGGCAGGCCTACGAAGTGCCAAGCGAGGGCAATACCGCAAGTCCAACCAACAAAAGGACGCCAGCCCGCCACAAAAATATTCCGGCTCTGCGCTTCGGTCTTGTTTACCTCGATCTGGGCAATAGTAAGCTCTTGAGCATGTCTTTGCGCCATAGTAGCCACTTCGTGGGCTAAAAGAGCCTTTTGGTCCTTATCTTCAATAAATTTATCTAACAGACCCGTAATTGGGCCAATAAGTTGCTCAATCATTTCTTACGTCCTTCTACTCATCCAAGCGGAAACACCCATATAACCGCCAACAATACCCGCCATAGAGATGTAAAACATGCTCAAAACTTCAGACAAAGCATCAACACGTTCAATAGAAACCAATGGGCTAAATAGCAGCGCGGTGAACAAGTGAACCGCAAACAACGATACAAAAGCCATCTGTTTCTGAGCACGTAGCTTTCTTATCTGAGACTCCGTTTCCGCAAGCATTGTAGCCGCTACCGCCTCGTCGTCCGAAACCACTCCGTCTTTGTCCAAGTCGTATTCGTCAAACCTTTTGGACATTACTGACCTCGTTGTTTTAACAACTCACGTTCCATAGCCGAATCAATCCGAGCCTGCGTTTGACGCTCTTGAGCAGCCAAGCGTTCATCAAACTGCTTAGAACGCATTGCCAAGGACTGAGCATCCAGAGCGGCCTTCTGCTGATCCATCGCCGCATCATTCTGCTCGGCTTGTTGCTTGATAGCCAGTTCCTGCTTCTTAAGCTCGATAAGTGGGTCAGGCTGACCCGCACCCGTAAGCTGTGCGCTGATCTGTTGAAGCTGCTGCATACCCTGAGAAATCAACTGAGCAGTCATCTTTTCAAGTTGTAGCATCTGCTCTTCCGTAGCCGGCTGGCCACCAGACTGCTGAACCTGCTGGATCAAAGCTGCCGCAGCCTGCTCCTGCGCCGCCACCTTAACATGCTCCATAATATGCTTCTGCAACGCAATACCCACCGCAGGAAGCTGCGCAACCATAGGAGTATTAGCAAAGATAAGGTGAGCCATAATATGCGCCTGATGATCCTGACCCTCAAACACACGCAACGGTAAATTGTCCAAAACGTTAATGTTCTCTTGTGCAGGGTCCGTGGGCCGTGGTTCTTCGTCCGGCATCCGCTTCATAATACGGTCTACATCCGACACACCCAACGCGGTGTACATATCACGGAACACTTCGTGCATATTGTGAAGCTCAGGAGCCTGAGAAGCCAGCTGAAGCTTTGTCTGAGCCATAACAATACGCTGAGACTGACTAAACACATTCGGGTTGCTAATAGGCAACACATCAACACGGTCGTCAAAATCCTCTGCCATGATGGTCTCATCACCACCCTCGACAGAATAGGGATACTCCTGCGGCAAGCTTTCAGCCATCACCCGAGCAAGGATCTTGAACTCCTGACGCATCGCGTAGTGCAGGCGCTTGTGAACAGCGCTCATAACCCGCGCACCTTGCTCCAGCATAGCAAAGGTCGTACCAACAGCCGCCTGCTCGTTACCGTCGCCCACCTTCATATCAGTAATAGTCGCGAACCGCTGACCAGCCTGAACAACAAAACCAAGAAGGTTAAACAGCGTTTGGTCCGGACCCTTGAAAGGAAGAGGCATCAAGCTGTCGCGAATGGCACCGCCCGGCGCGTCAACGTCACGGAACTCACCGGGCTGGAGCGGATCATCGTCGTCTCTGATCCGTAGGCCACGGGCCTTGAAACCTGCTGGGAGGTTCGACAGCGTACCCGCATCAATCAACTGACGAAGCGCAGAAGTAGCTGTTCGGGACAATCCGCCAATCGTGTGAATAAGTCCAAGGCCGTAAAAACCTAGACCCGGAAGGAACTTATAGTGCGTGAAGTACGCAATTTTTTTCTTCTGAGGATCGTCTTCGCGATAGTTACGACGGATCGATAGAATAGACCCGTTGTCCTGAGATATGGTTACGACATAAGGTATCTTGATACCGGTAGGCTCGCCGTTATCATCGAGGTCTTCAAAACCCTCAATGTCCAAATCTACGTGGCACTCTAGCAGTGTGCAGTCATAATCAATCTGAGAGGGTGAAAACCCGTCAATGCGGTCTATTTCACCCTGAACAGCAGAAATCTCCGACTGGCCCGGAATAACGTCAACATCGCTGTAAAAACCCGATAATTGACGCTTTTTAAGGTCATTTAAAGACATTCTGAACACTTGAGTGATGTTCTGGCAGGTCTCTAGATCAGAGGTTTCATACGGTACAATAAGGTTTTCGGCCGGTACAAACTTACTAACGGCACGTCCTAGCGTCTCATCAAAGTAGGTTTTCTTGAAGCTGGAACCCGCCAGAGGCAGGTAAAACAGCATTTGGTCCATGTCCGGCGTGTAATCTTCCATTACATCGGTGATGTAATAGTTCATAAAGTTCTTTACGCGGCGAGCCTGAGCAGTTTTTGCACGAGTCTCCTTGCCCATAACAACTGTTTTGACAGGACCACCCGCAGGAAGAAGCTCATTAAAAGCTTGTGCTTGGAACTGTGTGGCAGCTTCCGCCAAAAGCGGGTGAGTTACACCTGACGAGCCTCGAAATGGTTGGGTGCGCTCTTCATAAGTGAAGCCGAGTAGCTCCAAGCCCTCGGAGTAAGCGTCTTCCCACTCCTGACGGCTTGATTTGTTAGCATCAAACTGAGACAACAGATCACTGCAAATAGCCTGAAGCTCTTGCTGTCCAACCTGATCTGCAATGTTGTCGTAAAAGCCACCCTCTACCATCGTTATTTCAATGGGATCAAAGTCAACCGTCACACCACCGTCTTCATCGGTGATGATCTCCACTTCGCCCGCGTTTTCGATATCCATCTCAGCATCAATACCGACCTGAGACCCGGGAAGCTCTAACTCGATTTCAGCCTGTAAGTCCAGTGGATCTAACTGCGACGGAATAGACGAATCCATCAAGCTGCCATTAGAGGTTGGAAGAGGTTTTCTAGCCACGAGATCTCCTTAAAATAATGATCCAACGCCTTCTTCAGCCTCTATTTGAGGCCTGTTGCGGCGTCTGGCAAGTCTTTCTTGACGTAACTGACGTTGAGAAGCACCGAAGCGATCCTCGTAAAGATCCAAACCAATACCTGATTCGGGGTCGGCCACACCTTCCATAACACGCTGCAGCTGTTGCAGAACAAGGTCATCTGCGGTTGCTGCAAGGTATGCAATGTCAACATCCCTCAAACCCGCTTGACGCATTATAGCAAGACCCGCAGCACGATTGCGGTCGTCTCTGGCAACTTCATCCTGACGACCAAACAAGCGTCCCATTGTGCCAAAAAAGTTTCTGGCCCGCTGCTGCGTTTCAATGCCGTACTGCTGGGCACCAGACATGGTGGTCAGGACATCACCCCGAGCTTCAATAAGCTCCTGAGCAGTAGGAAGATTAGGGCGACCGGCAGGAGTTCCCTGCAAGCTAGGATCATACCCCAGCTCAACTAGACGCTGACCAAAGGTCGGGTCCTCACCGTAAATGGCCGTGGACCGTGGGTCGCGGAGCTCGGCCCGATCTTCCGGGATGTACGGGCTATAAGCGCCTTCGACGGGTGCATAAAGGTCCTCGGCATACGGGCCTTGGAAAGTAGAGATGTCGCCCCGCAACCTATCGCGAAACGCTTGATAGAGGCCGCGCTCGTCTGGAACTGTTCTTTGTTGAATTATCTCAGCAAGCTGCGGCTCGTAAAACGATTGAATTCTCTCCGCGTCTCTAGCAAGCTGTGTCGGGTCTTTATAGGGATTATCCGCTACGGCAGGCAACACGTCTCGGGCTGAACTTCTTTCTAGGAAACCAAGACCTTTGACTCGGTCTAAGAGAAGTCGTTCGGCCGCAGCATAATCATTTTTCCACTTTGATACAAACTCGGCGGCCGTATCCTCCACAGTGCCTTTGTTGTTCACAAGCATGTCTCGAGCGCGAGAAGGTTCTATTCCCAGCTCATTAACATAAATATTGTATAAGTTAGCGTTAGGTCTATTCTGAGCGGCTTTCAGGACTCTCTCTGCTTGAGTGGCTCCCTGCTGATGATACATGTAAAGTTCATAAGGCTCTGGGTCTCTACCAAAGTCACTACGTATCTGGTTGGTGGAATCTACAGCAAGTCTGGCGGCAGCGTCTGCCGAGGCGGCAAAGTCGGTTCTTTTATCAATGATGTTGCCGGCTCTATCTATGTAGATAAGTCCATATTGACCTGCCGTACTACCATAAATACCAAACGTACTTCTTCTTCTGTCTATAGGTTGATACTTAAGGTTTGTGTAATCAATCGGCGCGTAAGACCCATCAGGTCTTCTTTCAGGTGGAATAACACCTAAAAACTTAGCCCAATTAGCTTTACCCCGCACACCCATCGGCCGGTCTCTTATGACCTGTGATACATGTGTATAGCCGGGGGAATTACCGATGAACTGTGCTCCCCCTAGAGCACTAGACGTCGATGGAGTCGCATAAGGATCAAAAGAACTTTCAATGAGGTGTAGCGTTGCTAGAAAATTAGGCGGAAGATTCTTTTCCTGACCCACGCGATCTACGTAAGAAACATAGTCCTGTCGGCTAATTACGTTGTCTTCAACCCAACGACGGCGTCTACTATTTGTATTTTTAAGCTGTTTTATAGCATCCGGCATTTCCGGAGGAAGCGCACTATTTGAATAAGTGAGTTCCGGGGCCCCTTCTACACTGTACCTTGCATCAGCAGTACGGGCATACAGATCCGGAGCATATTTCTTGATTAGTGGATCCTCATCAGAACCCTCTTCATAAACCTCTTCATAAAGCTCTTGAGTAGGGGTCGGTTGAGCTTGCTGATGCTTTATCTGGAAAAAAGGAGAAGCCCCTTCCGTAGAAAAATCGGTATAAGTTTCGGAAAAGGATGGTCTCGTAATATCGGGAGCAGTATCGGGAAAGACATCTTCCGGTCGAAGCCCCTCTGAGATACGAGGATACGGGTCGGATTGAACATATTCTTGAAAAGATAACCCAGACGGACCCGCATAAGCTGCTCCGGTGGGGTCCGGTCTACCCCCATCTGGATATAGAACCTTTGAAAGGTCTACCGGTACCTCAAGATCTCCGGCATATTCAGCCAGCCGATTTTCTTCGTAATACGGTGCCTCGTAAGACTCCAGAGCCTGAAAAGGGTCTGATGTGTCCTCCACAGCCGGGTTTCTACGAATAGGTGAGTAACTTAAATAATCTTCGTAAGCGCCTAGACCCGTGCTTCGGCTAGAAAAGTCCTCTTCTATGGATTCCGGGTAAGCGGCTCTGCCGGTCGGTATGTTGGATAATAGCTCGTTCAGTTTTTCGGGCCAGCTCCGAACAGAAAAATAATCGTCCGCGGGACTCGGACCCCACCGGACAAGCTTATAGGGAACTTCTTCAGACATTTAGGCACCTCTAGATAGGAGAAAGTAACTACCGGCGAGGTCCTACCGTGCTGTTGTAAATCTGGTTCTGCTCACGAGCAAGAGCAGCATTTTCTACCTCTTGGCGACGGCGATACTGAAGATCCTCTATTTTTTGTCGATTTATACGATCCGATTCACGGGCACGAGATATATTCATCAAGTTTTCTAGGGTCAGCTCTGCGCGATACTGTTCTAAAGGCTGCCTAAGTGCGCCGTCTTCTGTCACACCTCGGTAAAAAAACTGGCCCCCTTCGGTCTCGCCCAACTTACCATTACGCATCTCATAAGCAATGCGAGTGTCCGCTTCCATCGCTGCACGGGCCATGTCTTCCTCAGTCACATTGCCGGGAGGCAGGGGAAGAGAAGGACCAAGACCACCAAACATTTTCTGGATCAAGGCAGGAGGCTCATTTGGCATTGCCGGAGGAACCATATCTGGCGTGACCATACCACCCTCTTGATACTTCCGAACCGCACCACCATACCTAAAACGGTCAACAGGGTTTTCCGCCATCGGATCACGGAAGCCGCCTTGTTTACGAACGCGTTCGCGGTTTATAGGCTCAAACACGTTTTGTGTAGGAGTCTGCATCGGGTTCATTTCACCCTGACGGTCGGGGCGTGGGCGATACGCGCCGATACCCGCTCCGGGTCCTACATAACCAGACCGATACGCCGTTTCTTCCTCAGCAAAAGCATTGCGCATACCCGCGTCATACTCCTGCTTGCTGATAGCTCCCATTTCATACGCCCGACCAAGCTCTTGAATAATAGCGGTTATTTCAGCTCTGGTCTTAAAAGGGGCTCGGCTTCTGTCAGATCCGACACTGGTGGTTTGCATTACATTAGCTCCTCAGCTCAATAATAAGCCCTTACCTTTGTAGAGTTCTCACTAGGCTCCCAACCATCCGTAGGAAGCTGAATGAAATTACCCTGACGGTACCTCATAAGAGCTTGAGTCATACTATCAACAAGGTCATCATACTCGCCATTCGGGAAAGCTGCAACCTCTTCTATTAACTCCTCCGCAAACGCTTCGTCAGGAGCCCAGACCATCCCCGCCTCAAACAAAGGAGACACACTATGAACCCTCGTCAACTTGTCATTACCCTTAGAAGGCGTGAAGTTCACAACAGGTATGCCAACGTTCCGTAGTTCGTGGGTCAAAGGCAAACCACTCGCCTTAGCCTCAACAATGACGGTGTCGGGGTCCCAAAACTTCCACTGATCAAACGCAAGCTGCTTCAACTCAGGAAAATCCCACCGACCCTTCTTACTATCAAGCAGAATCAGATGGGGCCCCTCACCCTCTATAGGATAAAATACACCCCAAGTCGTAATCGCACTGAAATCCGCCGTCTCACGCTTGGAAAACGCCGTATCATAACTCTGAATGACATATTGTAGCTGAGGGACCGTCTTACCCTCCCACTTATTCCACCAATCACGAGGAATAATCGCATTCTCCTCACCCGTGGGGTTCTGCTGATACTGCGCATTCCACTTGCTCGGGGGAATAGATGCACGGACCGCGGATAAATCCTCAAGAGACCAGAACTCAGGCCAACAAGGCGTCTCATCATCAAAAATAGCAGGCAGTTCAATAACTTCCCACTGATCCGCCTTCGGATCTTTACCCATCTGCTTGATTAATTGACCCGTCATGTCCTTCTCAGACCAACGAGTTTGAACCAAAACAATAGATCCACCCGGCTGAAGACGCTGTCGGGGGCCCCCAGTGTACCAATCCCACGCATCCTCAAAACCATTCGCACTCATAGCCGTCTGCTCCGAGTGAGGATCGTCAATAATCACAAGATCACCACCACGACCCGCCAAGTTGGAACCCACACCAACCGCATAGTACATCCCACCAGCGCTCGTGTCCCACCGACCAGAAGCCTTACTGTCCGCAGCAAGCTTAACCTCCGGGAAAATCGTCTTGTACTCGTCACTATCAATCAAATTCTTAGTCTTACGACCAAAATTTACCGCAAGCTCGGTCGTGTGAGTCGCCTGAATGATCTTCATCTTCGGATTACGGCCCATCATCCACGCAGGAAACAGAAAAGAAGCAAATTCCGACTTCGTATGACGAGGAGCCATGTTGATTATAACACGCTTTAACTCACCACGGGCCACGCGCTCTAGCTTTTCAGCAATGATTCTATGATGACGGCCCGCGATGAACTCCGGCCAGACAGTTTTTACAAAAGTTAAAAAATCATTTTGGCAAGCTTCGTTCTTTTCCAGTAGTGCAAGCCGCAATCGAAGCTTTAATTCTTTCTCGTTGTAGTCTGATAGATCTTCTGGATTCATCCGGGGGACCCTAAGCTAAATATATGCGATAAGATGTCTTTTTATCATAGTTAACGTTCATATGGAATAACTCATAATTATTTGTGAGAAACATGGACCTTGCAGCCGTCCGACGAAGCGGGCGGGCCGAGGTCGGTATGCAAAAATGCATAGCAGGTATGCATCGGTGCATGACCCGATATGCCGGGGCCCCGGGCCAAGATTGCAATTATGCATGGCAGCTATGCGCGGTACTAAATTACCGGGTCAATAGTTGCAATTGCAACCAATTCCCGGGTCAATAGTTGCAATTGCAACCAATTCCCGGGTCAAAACTTTACCGGGGACCACGGATCAGGAACCGCGCACCCAGAACCGCGGATCAGGAACCACGGACCACGGATCAGGAACCGCGCCTAGCGCGGTAAGTTTTAGGGCTTGCGCGGCAGGGCGCGCGGCGCATGTTTCACTGTCAAAAA
>Ga0213866_10002228_pt1 | contig 13848 bp, 8 predicted proteins | sample PICome_11_FD_160079 | JGI IMG/M metagenome (GOLD analysis project Ga0213866, IMG submission 160079) | Coastal seawater microbial communities near Pivers Island, North Carolina, United States - PICO284 | ecosystem: Environmental > Aquatic > Marine > Coastal | place: USA: North Carolina...
CGTCGAGGCGAGCACATCCATCACGCTCGCTGTTCCCGTGCGCGTCATGTCGCCGATCGCGCCTTGCGCGGCGCCGACAATCAAATCAATCGGAGCGGAACGCGCCTGCATCACACAGCTCAGCCAGTGCGCGAAGTCGTCGCTGGGAGGCAGCATGCCGCGCAGATGCGAGAGGTCGAGATGCGCGTGCGCGTTGACGAATGCGGGCATGATGACCGCGTCGCCGTAGTCGAGCGTGCGCTCCGCATCGAAGTTGATATCGCCCGCCATGACCGGCGTGGTCAGATTATTCATGACGCCGATGCACGCGCCTTCGCGAACCTCGAAGGTGTTCGGATCAACGATGTAGCGAGCTTTGAGCAGCAGGTCGAGTGTGGGCATGAGGTGTCCTGAGTGCGTGGTCTTGGTTGAGCGCCCTCACAGCTTAGCTTGGCGGCCCGGTGTTGCTTTGCGATTTGCATAAGGAAAGCGCCCCACAACTTTCGCTGCGAGGCGCTTGCCAATTCTCGATGCGATCAACGAGGGCTACTCGCTGATCCCACTCACCACGATCACGTTGCCTTTGTTCTGATCGAACATTGAGCCGAGCTGCGTGATCCAAAGATCGCCGCCCTGATCGAAGGCGCAAGCCACCGGGCCTTCGAGCTTGGTCGCGATGGTTTCAACTTCAACCATGCTGTCAGCCTTGAGGGTGACGAGCGAGAGCGTACCAGGCTGAACTTTGTCGAGCGCCCAGTTGTTGTCGACCACGGCGTAAGTGGCATCAGTGCCCTGCACGAGGGCCATGCTCATCGGATCGTTGATGCCGTGCTTGCCCAAGTCGTACTGCGCGATCGGCTTCAGCGTTTCGAGATCCCAAAGCACCATCAGGCCATCGGCTACGCCACCAGCGCCAGAGTAGAGCACGAGCAGATTGCCTTCACTCGTGATCAGGGTTTCCATCGGCGAGTTGATCGCGATGTCGTGCTCGTCCGCGCTCAGCAGTGGCTTCATCTCGAAGGATGCAACGTCCATGTGAAGCACGAGGGTCTTATCGTCGCTGCCTTGGCCGCACACGTAAATGTTTGCGCCAAGATCGTCGGCGCACATGCCGCAGAGGTTGCCCTCGTTCGTCCAGCCGGCGTTGTGATCAGTGCTGACGGGATTGCTGAAGATCTTGCTCGCATCATCGGAGTAGGCGTTGCCGTCGCCGAACTTGCCGTCCTTCATGTAGTAAAGGTTGACGGTTTCCTGGCCGTCCTTCTTGCCGCCATCGGTGACGGCGAGGGTTTCTTCGTCCACCCAAACGGCTGAAAGCGGGCCAACTTTGAAGGCGTCAGGATTGCCCTTCCAGAACTCCGTGTCGAATCCGGTGATCGCCTCAACCAGCTTGCCGTCTTCGACCAGCAACACGCGGCCATTGCCGCTGTCAGCGATGGTCGGCGTGCCGGCTGGGGAAAAGCTGATGTCGGAGGGGTTGTTGAGACCTCCGTCGAAGGCGACGCTCACGCTGTAGCCTTCGCTCAAGCCGAAGCGCTTGCTTGCTTCGCGGGCGCCGGCGTCATCAGTAGAGGCTGCCTGGCCAGGCTTGTCAGCGGGCTTGGGCGTGTCTTTCGGCGGCGTGGTGTCGTCCGCCGCTTTCGGAGTGTCGTCGTTGTTGCAAGCAAGCATCAGGCTCGCGGCAATCAAGAGGGCACTAAGGGTGAGTCGACTCTGCATGTTTCTCTCCTACTCGGTATATCGATAGTTCGCGCGCTTCATCGTTTCCATGGAATGGGAAAAGCGATGAGGTGGTATCGCGTTGCATTCTAGCTTGGCTAGCAGATGCTCCGACGCGGAATGGCAAAAGGCGGGTGCTTTCCGGCCTAGCGTGGATCGTAGTATACTGTGGCGCAAGAGCCGCTTGCGTGCCGCAATGCCGGATGCGTGGGCTGAATCGAGAGGAAGAGCTTTGCCACAATCTCACCCTTCACAACCCGATAGTGACGCTGCGAGCGACGCGACGGACGCACGCTCTGGCTTGCGAGCAGCGCAGGCCAAGGAGCGCGAATCAGCTTTCGTTAGCGGCGTGCGCGCGGGGCTCAAGCGCGTGCGAGCGCTGCCGAGTCCGCTCGAAGGCACGCTTTACGACTTCGACGCAGAGCGCGAGTTTCACCGCGAGTTCGACGAGCGCGAAGAGGCTAAGCGCCAAGTGAAGCGCGCGGGTAACGTCGTGCGCGTAGACGACATGCCGATCCAGCGCGTGCTGCAGTATTCCATCGTGCGGCGCTCGCTCTTCTCGCAACCCAAGCCCAGGCTGAGCATCGTGCTGGGCTGCTGGTCGCCGATCGAAGCGCTGGCAGCAGGCCCGCTGAACGAGTTCGCAGGCAAGGGCACGCTCGATTCCATCGCGCACGTGCTGCGCGCAACGCTCGTACACGAACGGCCGGGGCTTTACCACTACGTCGCGGTTTGCTCGACGACTGGCTGGAAAGATCAGGTGTACCGCGAGCTGCCTTGGGGCGAGAATTTTAGCGTGGCGTTGGTGGAGCCGCGCGGGCCGGGCTGGGCGACCTTCGTGCCGCCGGATTGGCCGCCTCCCTTGGCTGCTGCGATCGAGCCGGAAGATCTCGACGCGAAGCGCGCGCGCGTGCAGAAGGTGATTGCTTCGGCTGTGGAGCTGACCGCGCCGGGTGGTCTTCTGTTAATGGAAGAGATTTGCGAGCGCGCTGTTGCTCCCCACGAGTTGGCGACGGAGACGGCGGTTGCCTGCTCGCAACGCGATCCATCGCTGGTGGTGGAGATGGTTGAGGGCAGTGTGATTGTGCGCAGACGGCGCCAGTAGAACTGGCATTCATGCCAGTTCAGGGCAGGGCTGGGCTGGGCTGGGCTGGGCAGTGGCACCGACACTCCTGTCGGTGCTGGCGCGAAGCGCCAGAGAGCTGAAGGGTGAGCGTCGTGCTCTGCTTGAGAATCTCGCATGAGGTTGCATGAAGTGGCGAGACCTGAGCGAGCCTGTGGGATACCGGCAGGAATGCCGGTTCCACTGCAACACTAGGGCGGCGCTGAAGCAGGGGCGAACTCGCGCTGCGCGCGAGCACCGACAGGAGTGTCGGTGCCACTGCACAGCCCCCTCCGCCCGCTTCGCGGGGGAGGACTGAGAAGCGAGCCTGTGGGGATACCGGCAGGAGTGGCTTGTCTGGGAAGCCGCTCCACCGATGAAATCGGGGGAGCTGTCGAGGCGCAGCCGAGACTGAGGGGGCATGATCGCGCAGCGATCAAAAGCGCTTGCGAGGCCACGTTTTTGCTGGGTTGGAAGCAAGGGGAGCCCCCTCCGACTTCGACGCTGCGCGTCTCAGCCACCTCCGCCCGCTTCGCGGGGGAGGACTGAGAAGAGGGCAGTGGGACAATGGCGAGCACCGACAAGAGTGTCGGTGCCACTGCAAACACAAGGGCGGCGCTGAAGGGCGAAAAGCGGTAGGCTGCGAAGGAAGTGAAGATTGAGCGAAAGAGCAAGGTAAGCAGAGCGAAGTACAGGTATCCGAGCAAGAGCAAGCGCAACGAAACGAGCACGACATGGGTCTCTTCAAAAAACTCTCCAGCCTCTTCGATAGCGAACGCCTGCCCGGCGAGGATCGCAAAGCCTACGCACAAGCGCGCGATCTCGACGACCTCATGCTCAAGCTCGAACAAAACCTGACCCGCAACGAAGTCATCCTGCGACAAGTCCGAGGCTCGATCAACCGACTCGAATCCAGCGAGCGCGGCACCGTCGACGCCATGCAGCGCGGCGAAGTCAAAGGCCGCGAAGTGCGCCTCGCCCTGCAAACCGTCAACCGCTACCGCAAGCAGCTCGATCTGCTGATCCAGAAGTCCGACATCCTGAACAAGAACCTCAATCTCAACCTGAATCTGATGGGCAAGATTGAGCTGATGCGCGCGATGGAGCTGAAGGGCGTAAGCCCCGAGCTGATCGACACGATCATTCTCGACTTCACCGAAAACGTCGAGCGCTACCAGACCAGCTTGATGGGATCGGACGCGATCACCGAAGATGAAACGACGATGCTCAGCGAGAACGAGCGCAAAGAGCTTGAGAGCCTGGAGAAGGAAATCTTCGGCAAGTCGGTCCACTACGCGCGTCAGCAAACGGACACGCAAAGCTCAACGCAGCAAACACAGCGCGACACCGACACGCAAGACTTCGAAGAGATGGCGCGCAAGCTCGCGAAGGAAGACGATGATCTGGACAGCGTGGACGACGAACTCGCCGCCAAGCTCGACCAAGAGCTTGCCGAATCACAAGAGTTGATCGACAAGCTCGAGGCGATGGAAAAGAGCGGCGGCAAAGGCCGTCAGCTTGAGCGCGAGTAGCTTGAGCTTCGCAATGCTCAACCGAAGGCGAGCGAGATCACGAAGGAAATCTCGAAGGTTGAAATCTTCAGATCGTTCGTCTTGAGCTGATTATCTCCGTCATCTACGTCAGCGTTGATCTTGGTCGTCATCATTGCCACTCGCGCGCCGATACCCACGTGATCGAAGAGCATGTACTTGGCGGTCAGAGAAAGCTCAATCAGCGTGCCTTCCAGCTTATTCACGTCTTCAGAATAGCTGCTGAGATCCGGCGTCTTCAGAATGTGTAGCGCGGGCTCGATGCCGATGCCGTATCCAGGGTAAATGCCAGCAAAGATGGCGATCGCAGGGATTGGCATCACTGGAAAAGTCGCGGTCTCCGTGCGCGTAACTTCGAGCATGGTCGTCGGCTCTGTAATAATTCCTTCGATCGCGAGCGTCATATCCAAGAAGGCATGCGCTGCGATCCCGACGCCGAGCTCAAAGCCCAGCGAGTCTGCGAGAGGCAGCACAATCAGGCCGATCTCCGCCGTGGCATAGCTGCCATCAGCAAGCGAATCGATCTCACGGTTTGCGATGAAGGTGAACTGGCCAAAGGTGATGTCGTAGGGCCGATTCTCCGTACCCTCCAGCTTGAACTCCGGCGTGTACGAAGCGCCAAAGCGAAGCAGACCCAAGATCATCTGAAAGCCAATGCGCGAGCCGCTTTCCTGATCCAAGCCAAGATCCTGCTCGGCATCGAGAGGCGTCGCATCAATCTGCACTGCGCCAAGATCACCCTGATAGGTGATACCGCCGCTCATCTGATACATGTTGATGCCGTAGTCGAAGTTGAACTGAAAGTTGGCTGATTCAGCACCCGCTTCGCTCTCCATCGCGTCGAGAAACTCTTGCTCCATCTCAGATGGAGTAATGAAGCTCGAACCAATCACGCCCATAGCCGCCAGCGGCGAGGCCGCGAGCAAGAGCATGAACGAAACGATTGCTGACAGACGCCAAGGGTGAAGCATGAGGATTCCCTCCGGGTTCGGTCGTCACCGATTCCAGACTCGCCGCCCATGGCGAGTCACTTATAAACCAGCGACCGTGCTTGCACCGAAGCATCTTACGCTGACTTCCAACCCTGAGCACGCCCAAACGCTATTTTGAGAGCAAGGGTTCAACCTTTTTGCATGAAAACGTGGCGTGAAGCTCGACGAATAGTTTGTTTCAGCGTCGGCTAATTGCACAAACATTGACGCAATGAAAGATTCTGACCCGCCAGTTGTGCCTATCAACGCAACAAGCGGCGCAGCGAGTTTCCTCGCCTACACCGCTTGTTTCAGCATCGATTGGGGAGAGGCTGGACTCTGCAGAAGATCAGGCAGTTCCGCAGAGCCCCTCCCCACGCACTGACCCGATGAGGATCAGGCACGATCGATGAGCTTGGCGTTCCTGCCTGCTACCAAGCTCTGACACCTCATTCGTCTGATTTTGGTAGGAGTTGAAGCAGAAATCTCGGCAAGAAGTGATCCCGCGATTGATCCGCGCTTAGTCTTCATTATTCGAGCGACGATTGCGCGGCCGATTGCCCGCTTCCGGCCTGCGGCGGCCATCTGCGCCATCACGTGATTCTGACGCGCCATCATCGCTAGACGAGGAGTCGCGATCTTCCCTGCTCCGCTCGCCCGCATCGTCACTTTCAGCAGCGCGAGGCAAGAAGGCCTGGACGCGAGGGTCCTCGTAGAGCTTGTCCGCATCATGCGGTGAGCGGCTAGAAATTTCGATCAACGCCCGCGCAGCCTGCGTACGAGCAACAAGATGTTCCATCCCGCTCAGATCATCGCGGCGAGCAAGCGCCCGCACCGCCATGATCAGCTCCGCGACCGAAGCGTAGCTCTGATAGCTCAAAATGGCAGCGATGTACTCGCGCTCCTCTTCGTTGCTCAGCCCTTTGCCCTCAAGCTTGAGCCTGCCTGCCAGCACGCGAAGATGACCAGAGAAGGCATCCAGCGAGAGCGCATCAGCCTGAGAAAGAAGCTGAATCCGCGCCCGCGCATCGTCGAGCAACTGCTTGTTGTTCTCGCCAAGCGCGTAAGCATCGTCGCGATTCGGATCGCCTTGAGCCATCAGCTCGGCAGCCTTATCAGCAAGCTTGTTCGCCTGATCGAAAGCGCCAATCGCAGCCAGCGCGCTCGCAGCATCCAGCGCATCGGCGACCGTCGCATCGGCCGGCATGAACTCGTCAACGCAACGCTGCACTTCGCTCTTCGCATTCTCGCTGAGCAATGAGCGCAGAAGATGGTGGAAGTACACACGATAAACGTGCGATGACGCAGCGCACTGCTCCTGCAAACTCGTCAGCGCGAACTCCACCTGCTCCATGCGATCCGCTTGGACATGCGCGATGAGCTGCAAGTAGTGCCCGACCAGCGTGTTTGAGAGGTAACCCTCCAGCACGAATTGGCGCTGGATGCGCTGCGCGAAGACATCAGTCTTCGGGTCGTAGCTCGGCATCAAATCGGCGTAGGCTTGGATCGCGCCCGGCAAATCGCCAGTCCACTGCAATGCGCGAGGCATCAGATTGCGAGCTTCCTGAAGACCATCGTAAAGCTCCAGCGCTTTGCGCAGATCAGCCAGAGGATCGGCGCCGAGCGTTGGATCAGGCTCCGCGTTCATCACGCTGCCAGCGCGTCCGAGGTAGCCGAGCGGATCGTAGGGAAAGCGCTCGACGTAATCGCTCCAAAGCTTGTAGGGAGCGCGCGAGTTGCGACGGGATTCATCTGAGCGTCGCGTGAACTCTGCCAGCGCCATGGTGACGAGCGGGATCTGCGGGCGGATGCGCTGGGCACGCTTGAAATGCTCCTGCGCGATCTCGTTCGCTTCCTTTAACCCGAAGAGATTGCCTGACTGCCACGACTTGACCAGCGTAAACACGCCGCTGAAAAGATGCACTTCCCAGAGCTCGCTCGCCCGCTCGCGCAGGCGATCCATGCGCGCTGAGAGTGCGAGCAATTCCTCGGCATAGGCTGCGTCGCCGCGCGATCCGCTGCGCGCACGGGCCGCTTCTTGCGAGCTATCCCAATCCAGCATGATGTCGGCTAGCTCGAAGTACGCGCTCTCTTCATCCGCCGCTGCATGAGCGCGCTTCAGAATCAGAAAGAACTCAGCCCCCAGCGTCGAATTCCGCTGAAGCAGCAGCGAGCGCGTAGCCGCCAGCATGGCTGCGTTGACCAGCGACGCGGGATCCTCGGGATCGCCGTTTTGCTTGCGCAGCTCATTGGCGTGCAGCAGGTCGTCCATTGCCTGGTTGATCAGGCCGAGCATTTCGTTGACGTGGCCGCGCCAAATGAACGCGCCTTCGAATGTTGGGTCGATCGCAATCGCGGTGCTCAGATCATCCTTCGCGCGCAGCCCGAGGCGATACGCGACGTCAGGATCAACGCTAGCGCTGGCGCGATTCACGAGGTCCGTCGCAGCGCTGAAGGGCACGATTGCCCGTGCGCGAATCTGTGCGCGATCAGCTTGGGCGAGCTCCAGCGCAGCTCGCTTCTCGGCTTCCTCTTTCGCCTTCTGCGCGCTTGCTAGCAGCGCGCGCTCATCATCAAGGCGCGCATCGGCATTCGTTTTGAGCAGCGCAAGCACCACCAGCACCGAGATCATCGCCATCACGAACACCGCAGCGGCGCTCGTTGCCAGCACGCGATTGCGGCCAGCCCACTTGGTCAGCGCCTTGACCGGCGGGTCGCGATATGCGGTGACAGGCTCGTTCTTCAGGAAGTGTTCGAGATCGTCGTCGAGTTCCTGCACGCTTTCGTAGCGATCACTCGGGCGCTCAGCCAGCGCTTTCATGGCGATCGCTGCGAGCTCCTTGGGCATCTTGCGCGCACGTGAGATTGCATCGACGTGAACGCGCGAATCATCCGGCAGGCGGCGGCGCTCAGCCAGCATCGCGATCGACTCGGCGGGCGAGCGCAGCTCATACTTTTGCGCGCGCTTCAGCGCATCTCGCGACGAGCGCGCGTGATAGGGCGGGACCAGCGTGATCATCTCGTAGAGCAACGCGCCGAGCGCGAAGACATCGCTGCGCTCATCAATCTGACTGACCAGGCCGCGCGCTTGCTCTGGTGGCATGTAGGCGGGCGTGCCGCTGATCGTGCCGTCGAGCGTGTTGATCGCGGCGTTGTTGTCAGTCGAGATGTAATCGGTGAAAGTCTCGGTCGAGCGCGAATCTTTCTCTTGCCGCGTGCGGACTTTCGCGAGCCCCCAGTCCATCACCTGCACTTCGCCGAAGCGACCGACCATCACATTGTCGGGCTTGAGATCGCGGTGAATGACGCCGCGCGAATGGGCAAAGCCGATCGCGTCGCAGATCTTCCTGAGGATGTCGCAGAACTTGAAGATGTCGAAGCGCTCGAGCGTGAGCAGATCGCCCTTGCGCATATCGTCCATCACCTCGCGCAAGCTGCGGCCTTCGACGCGCTTCATCGTGAAGTAGACGCGGCCTTCGGCATCCACGCCGATTTCGTGAACGGGCACGATATTCGGGTGCTCAAGCTGACCGGTGATTTGCGCTTCCTCAATAAAACGCTGGAGTGGCGAGCGGTCATCGCTGCTTGCAGGCGAGGAGCTTTTGCGCTTGGGCTCCTGCAAGATCTTCATCGCGACGTGGCGACGCAGATCGGTATCGATTGCGTCGTAGACGGTGGCCATGCCGCCCCGACCAAGCTCGGTGCGCAGGCGGTATCGCTCGTCGATCGAGCGGGCGAAGTTGCGAATCGCCTCGGCATCGGTGCGGTGACGGGGAGACTGATCGAAGATCGTCGAGGCAGGCCCGGCCACGGTGACGCGAGTGCCGTCGCTGTTCTTCGGTTGATCGTAGGAGTTACAGGCGTAGATGGTCTCGGCCACGGCGCGCTGATCGGCAGGCAAATCGAGATCCAGCATGTCGGCAAAAACCGAGCGGGTGCGCAACGCCATCCTGCGGGCCGGCGGGTTGGCCGACTGCTGATCGGGGGCTGGCTGTCGCGGCGTACTCGGCGACGTCATGCTAACTCCTTGCGGGAAGCTCCCGCGCGCGTGATGCTCAACGAATACAACGCGCAAAGGCCGCCGAGGTACCACAAATTCTCAGCGCTATTATAGCGCAACTTCGCTGATACTAGGCTTAGGCGTCCAATCCTTGCATTCTAAAGCGCCTGAGCTTTTGCAGCGGCGACTGCGGGCTTGCATCATTGGTGGTAGTTCGCAGTCAGAATGCTGGAAATTCACTTGAAGCAGGAATGAAGGAACTTACCCTTCTCTTCCCGCACTCAGCCGAGGTGGCGGAATTGGCAGACGCGCTAGGTTCAGGTCCTAGTGTCCTTCGGGACATGGGGGTTCAAGTCCCCCCCTCGGCACCAACGCATCAACGCTCGCAGTTCTCTGCGAGCGTTTTGCATTTGGGTAGGGAAATGGCGCGGGACAAGTCTGTTGATGGAGAACGGATCAAGAGCCGCATGGAGCGAAGCGGAAGCCCAAGCGATTTGGTTCTGTCGAGCGTTGAAGACGTGGGTGGGGCAGACAATCATGTCTGCCATCGCATTCTGATGCGATCATTCCTGTGAGAGGATGCAGACAGGATCGGCTTGTCCGAGAAGGAGTCCGGAAGTCCTCCCCCGCGAAGCGGGCGGAGGTGGCTGAGACGCGCAGCGTCGAAGTCGGAGGGGGCTCTCCTTACTTGCAACTCAGTAAAAACGTGGCCTCACAGGGCTTGTGCTTGCTACGCAAGCAGGCCCCCTCAGTCTCGGCTACGCCTCGACAGCTCCCCCGCGAGCGGGGGAGCACTGGCTTTCAGCACTTCGCCAGCATTCCCGGACAAGCCGTGATTGTCTGCCCCACCCTATTCCAGAGGCCTTACCGAATACACGAAATCGTGAATCACTCTAGTTTGACAAGAGAAGAGCCCCCTCCGACTTCGACTCCTTCGGAGTCTCAGCCACCTCCGCCCGCTACGCGGGGGAGGAGCTTCGCAGCTACGCATCCGGTCGGGATGAGGGATAGGCGAAGTATTCGCTCCTTTGCGAAGCGCTAAAACACAACGCCGCGCTCTTCGAAAAGAGCGCGGCGCGTGTTGGATACAGTCTGCTTGGCTTAGGAGCCTGCTACCTTGACGTTGCCCTGCGGCTGCGTGTACTTGAACACAACTGAGAGCTTCTTTTCCGGGTCGCCGGTCTGCTCTTCAATATCCATGTTCACCTGCGTTGCGGCGTCCATGGCGAGCGTGACGAAGCCCCAAGGAGCGGTCAGCTCAGGCGCTTCAAGCGAAGTGGCGCCGGTGTTGTGCTCGTTGTACGAGATCTCAAGCTTCTTCGCCTGCTTGCCCATCAGGTTGTACACCTTATGGATGCCGGCCACCAGCTCGTCGAAACTCCGCTTGTAGCCATCGCGAGCATCGCGGCCCTGCATGAGCTGCGTGAGCGTGCCAGCGTTGATCTGGGCACGACCAGAAGCTGCGGTGTCCACGCACACGTCATACACCATGATTTCGTTCTGCCACTTCAGGCGCAGCGTGATAATCGCTTCCTGCGGTGCGTCCGTCGGCATGGCGAATCCAGAGTCCGTCGGCAGGTCAGCAGCTTGTGTCTGCTCGATCTGCTTAAACTTCATCACCACAATAAAGAAGATGAGAAGCTGGAAGGTCACATCGATCATCGGAGTCAGATCGAATTCGACAGCCTCTGCCTTGCGGGGCTTTTTGCGGGGCATTGTGCTCTCCTCAAACCTGCGCTAGCAGGTGAATGCGTTGCTCGTGCTTCGGGGTCAAATCAATCAGCGCCTAGTTGTTGCGCGGGGGCTTGATCGAAACCCGAATCTTCTGAATCTTGGCTGCAATGCAGGCCTGAAGCACTACCGAAAAGTAGTGGCTCGGGCAGCGCATGTCGCCGCGAATAAGAAGGATCATCTTGCTCAGGCCCAGCTCGCTCAACTCACCCGTGCGGTTGTTGTAATCTTCAGCAACCTGGGTCAGCGGATCGGAGAGCTCTTGCACCGTACGGTACTCCATTTCCTGATTCGGCAGCGCGATGTGCCACCCATCAGGATTGAGATTCGCCGCTCCACCTTGAGGACCACCAACCGCCGAAGCGTTGTAGAGGTGGACCATGTAGGCGTCAGCCTCGGTGTCCTCTTCCACGGCGGTCTCAGCGATTGGCAATTCCACCTTCTTCACCGTCAGGGTGGTAATCGTCATCGTGAGAATGAAGAAGATGATGAGCTGGAACACCACGTCGATCATCGGCGTGAGGTCCATGCTCACTTGGCTGATTTTTCTGCGCTTGCCGCGTGCCATGTTTGGCTCCAGTAGCTTTGGGTCGTGAATCCGGGAGAGAATATCCCGGTGGCCTGCGGCCTCCCCACGATTGCTCGCAGGGAGGCTGAATCAGACCAGTCTCAGACACTGCTCATCTTCTATAGAAGAAGAGAGCTGCCTGCATGGATTGCTTAGGCTTCGACGTAGCCGCGCAGCGTATCCATGATTTCGTCAGTCACCATGTTGATTTCGTCGGTGATGCGAGTGACGCGGTTCGAGAAGAACCAGAAGCTCACCATACCCGGGATGGCAACGAGCAGACCCATAACGGTCGACATCAGGGCCAGACCGATCGAGCCAGCCACCAGCATGGGGCTCATGCTGTCACCAGCAACCGCCATCTTATCGAAGGCACCAACCATACCAGACACCGTACCGAAGAGACCCATCATCGGGCCAAGCGCGGCGACCAGCGAGAGCGGGCTGATGTGCGAGATCAGCTTGCCTTCTTCGACCACGATCTGTTGTTCGACCGCGTCCTTCATCGAGTCCCAGCCGCTGTGCATGCGCGAAAGCGGAGCAGCAACGATACGGGTGATGGGGTTCGGGGCAGCTTCGCAGTATTGAAGCGCGCCTTCAAGATCGCCTTCTTCGACGTAGCCCTGCAGCGCAGCGACCACTTCAGGAGCGATGATCTTGTCGCGAGTCACGTTGACGAAGCACTCAATGCTCCAGCCCAACATGAACATCGACGTCAGGATGATCGTCATCTGAATGACGATACCGAATGCACCGGCTTCAATGCCGATGATCTTCTCAAGCAGGTTGCCAGCGTGCGCTTGGTCTGCGCCGATCATCACGGCCGCGATAGCGGCGAAAGCCCAAAGACCTAGGTTGCGGTACGACTTCATGTCCGTCTCCATCTTCCAGACTGGATCCAAATTCGATTGCAGGACGCACCACCGGCGGAAGTAGCTCCGGGAGCGCGTGAACTTCGTACTCTCTCGCACCTCGAAAACAATCGAAGGTTTGAGTCAGCACGCGTGTCCGTCGAGTACGAACGGGCGCGCGATCATAACGGTTCGGGTGAAATCAGGAAAATATTCCCCATCACCTTTTCGTCATTCTTTCACACACCCACGACGACTCACCTCAAGCGCGCAGATGTGCGGGAAGCCACAAGAATCAAGCCTGCTTCACCGATGCAGTCCGACCACCAAGCGCTTGAAACTCAAGCGCGAGCAGGTCGCCAGCATTCGGCCAGGGGCGCAGTGATCACGCTCCCGGCGCTAGACCGGAAGTCACACTGAACACAAGGCTTGAATACGAATGTCCTCCCAATGGCATGAGACTGGTGCCAAGCGCTCTGTGATGCAAGAACTTCTTCAAAATTGCGTGACCCACAAGCAAGCATGCGTTACAAGAAAGCGAGGATGATAGCCTCAGCGTGCTCCGATCAGCACGCTTCGCGCAATTTGATGCGCAAGGCTCACGGTCACCTGGCGAAGCGAAGAGAAGCGATACGTGTCTGAATTGATCCTAGTCGTCGACGACTCACGAGAACTCCGCACGCTCCTCGGGATGCAGCTCAAAAAACAGGGGTACACCGTTGAGACTGCCGTTGACGGACAAGATGGACTCGAAAAAGCCGTCAAGCTCAAGCCGCAACTCGTCATCATGGACATCATGATGCCCCGCATGGATGGATTCACTTCCGCCAAAGAAATGCGCGGCCACAAAGATCTCGCGCACACGCCGATCATTCTCCTCTCCGCGCTCGGCGGTGAAGAGGACATCATCAAAGGCATCGAGTGCGGCGCCGACGACTACCTGATCAAGCCCTTTAAAGCGCCGGAGCTTTCCGCCAAAGTGAAGATGCTGATCCGCAAGAGCGCTGGCTTCACCAATCGCTCTGAAGACGACACGATTCAAACTGCTCCCGAAGATCCTGCCGTGCGCAAGTTCAAGGAAACGGGCAAAGTCATCTCCAAGGATTTCGCGGGCTTTCACATCGTCGAGAAAGTCGGGCAAGGCGGTTCCGGCACGGTTTACCGCGCGATTGAGCCGATGCACAACATGGCGGTGGCGCTCAAAGTCGTCTCGCCATTCATCTCGCGCTCGCCGGGATTCGTGGAGCGCTTCACGCGTTCGAGCGAAATCTCAATCAAGCTCGTTCACCCCAACATCGTGCGCTGCTACACGATGGGCGAGTATCAGGGCGTTCACTTCATCACCCAAGAATTGATCGAAGGGCCCGAGCTCGACAA
>Ga0213866_10002229_pt1 | contig 13843 bp, 16 predicted proteins | sample PICome_11_FD_160079 | JGI IMG/M metagenome (GOLD analysis project Ga0213866, IMG submission 160079) | Coastal seawater microbial communities near Pivers Island, North Carolina, United States - PICO284 | ecosystem: Environmental > Aquatic > Marine > Coastal | place: USA: North Carolina...
TCGGTGGCAGCAGCAGGATCTCTGCTTCATACGGGCTTTACCTGGAAAGCAGGTAGCTGTATAATAGCCACCTGCCGACAAGCCCTTGGCGTTTTGCTGGGGGCTTTTATTTTTCCTCATCGTACGCCAACCAGAATCCCAAAACCCCACATAAAAGACCAACGGAATCCAACCACTGGTCGGCGGTTATGGCCGCACATGCCAACAAAAAATACCCTGTTTTTTTTCTGTTCATCTCATTCCCTTTCGTTCTGCATTCACCATACAGGCCAGCTTCACCATACAGGCTAGCTTCACCATACAGGCCAGCTTCACCATACCGGCCAGCTTCACCATACAGGCCAGCTTCACCATACAGGCCAGCTTTACCATACAAACCAGGATCAATGTAGTTTTTTAACCCAGTGCGCAAACCTTGAGTAAGTTTCTGGGCGCTTTTTAATCAGTCTCTTAAGCTCATCGGCAGTCATGCCGTCGTGAGCCATTTCCAGAAAGAGCTTATTTAAGTCTGAGCTTTTTCTCTGTGCGTCATAGAACATTTGCGATTGTTTCTTTTTCATGTTCATTTTCCCTTCCTTCCATGCCAGACCATACCGCCCAGCTTCACGTTGGCTATCCTCATCAGCTCCTGCCTGCCACGGCAGGATGACCAGGCCCAGGTGGGCCAGGTTTCGGCTTACAGTTCAGGCGTTCGGAATATCCAATTATCATATGGTGGCGTATGGACCTGGCTGCCTATCGGCTGGCTGCGGTATGTTGCGTTTCCGTCAAAATCATAAAAGGCATACGCTAGTTGCGAATAGGCATGTAGGATCCGCTCCTGCATGATGTCAATTTTCAAGTAAGTAAGGTTGTGTCTGGTGCCGCGGTAGCGGACAAGGAACACAAAAGGATCGTCTATCTCGGCTCTGTTGAACGCATTGCCACATTCAAATTGTTCACAGGGACTGAGAGTTGTGCGTATCTCATATTCTGGGAGTCTTTTTTCTTTTACCCATTGGTGAACGTTCTTTTTGTTGATCCTCACCAGTTCCTGGTGGGCGTTCCTTTTTACAGCCTTCAGATGGTCTTCCTCAGACACTTTTCCGAAAACAGCATCCAGCCAGTCCAGTCCTTCATGATTTACTGTCTTTTCCATTTCATCTTCCCTTTCTTCCATGCCAGGCCATACCGCCCAGCTTCACATTGGCTACCATCGTCAGATCCTGCCTGCAACGGCAGGATGACAGGCCCATATGGGCCAGGTTTCGGATTTACGAAATTAAATCAAATCAAATTTGACCGCGTCTAAAATAGGGTCGTAGAAACACGCAAAAGATCTGTCAGATTCTTCATCACCATTTTCAGTGGGGAAGTCATCAGAGCAAAGTATCGAAATACTTCGATCTGCTAGCGTTGTGCATCCTCGACTTTTAAGATCTTCGATATGCTCTTCTGCTTGCTCGTCATCTATATCTTCATCAAAGATCATGCTGGTGGCATGATCCAATGCCTTCTCCATTGTCGGATAGTCGCATGTCACAAAAGATTTGCGTTTTCCATGTGTTTTGTCGTACTCAACCGCGACTGCGTAAATTGTTTTCATTTCATCCTCCTTTTGCGCCCGAAGGCGCGGAAAAAAAGGGACCGCATAAACCAGCTGATTGCTGATCAATGCGGCCCCGAAGAACCAATTATTCAGTTTTTTGTGACGGCTATTCGGAAAAGTAACCAATGGTAGATTTTCCGTCCCTGCGCGCTTGAGCAAGCGCTTCTTTGGATATCCTCCAAACGTAAAACCCACCATCTCGGGTTCTGTGGCGCGCGCGGAAAACCCTTCGAGCGTCTTCCAACGCGTCAGAGACTACCCAAACGGCCCTGTATTCTTTGTCTGGGATGTTCAGATCTAGCGATTTGGCTCCGTATGAAGCCATGCAAGCATCATCAAGACCGAAGGGACCTTGCGACATGCGAGCCAACCAGAGCTCGAAGCCCTTGCCTGTAAAACTTCTCCCAGCAATTTCCTTGGGGAGTCTCGGAGCTGGGAGGATCTGGCTGATCCTCTCTTCTAGGAACTTCAAAGCCCTGATGACTGGAATCCTTAACCCGCGTTGGGGAATCTCTTCGGCGCTAAACGCCGCCGGAGTCCAGCTGCCCGATACGTTGAACTCAGCCCGTCGGCGTTCTTTGCTCACCCAGAAATGAGCCCGTATCTCGCCTGCCTGCCTCAGCACGAGGCAGGATTGATCCAATTCCCCATTGAACAATGGGTATTCGAGGGACAAGTCCCTCAAGTGCCCCTGGAGCACAGAAAGATCTGCCCGATCTTTCTTTGGGGCAGAATCGAACTCATCACGAAGCTTTTTCAGCTCCGCATCTTCGCGGGCTTGCTCGGCCTGCCATTTCAGGTGCCATTTCCACAGTTGGCGCAGACTATCGATCACTGCATCATTGACCATGACTCCAAAACACTCAACTGACCTGTTGAATGCTCTTTCAGTGACCCCGATCTGCCTAGTGATGCAAGCTGAATGTCCACCCTCATGTGGGCGAACCATATCGCGGAAGAACTCCGCGCTCTCAGGTGCTTCTTGGACACCTTGGCACCATGGCAACGGAGCATGCTCTGTGGCCTGCCATTGTCCGGCACGCTGGCGGAAAACGAACAAAAGAGATCCATTGTGCGGATCCCGTACAGTCCAGACCTGCTTGGCCTGAACTCCTCCGTTGACATTAAAGTACTCATTTTTCTTTTCCACAATCAATTTAGCCATGACTGACTCCTTTGCGCCAAAGGCGCAGAACGCACGAAAAGCCCGACAGGTGATTGACCTGCCCTGCTGATGAATCGCGCTTGTGTTTGTTTCGATCATGTTTCAATCATCGTCAATGCAAATCGAGCTGTCAATGCTTTTTTTGTATTTTTTGCAAATAAGGCCATTTTGAGCATGGAGGGGTAAAGAATTCTGTTTGTGCCAGACAATGCATACATGCGTGCGTGCGTGCGTGCGTGCGTGCGTGCGTATGCGCACAATGGGCGTGACAGTCTGTGACGGTCGATTGCTTTTTTTGAGTTTTTTTGCAGAATGTGATTAAAAACCTGCATTTCGACTGTGCACGATGCACCGCTTAGAGGAGCCGAAAAGCCTTTATTGGTGCGGGTCTTGGGGACTGCATACATGTGTATTGCTATTTATTTATTGTTGATCAGAAAAAAAATAGTATGAATTTTGGGTTTATAGTTGACTTGGCTTGAATTTTTTTGCGATACACTGCGATACACTTTCGTAGACGCCCATGAATAAAGGGCTCGCGGGGTATAAAAAATCGAGTAAGTGTAATGCACCCAGCGATACACTTTTACAGAAACTGCGCAAAATGGGGGTCAAAAAACACGTTTTTGGGCCATTTTTCGGCCTGACGACCACTGTCATTAAGTGTCATATCGACCGCTCCATTCTAGCACTACAAAATCTGTTAAATTTCAAGCAAATGCGAATACACCGCGTTTATGCAAAACAGCTTGTGATGCTGGTCTACAGTATTGTTGCAGTGTATTGGCGTTTAGCAACTATGTTTTTGCATTGCCGGTGGAACACAGTTTGCGCCACAATGGAACACAACCAGCTTACCTGGCGCTGGATGTAAAGTGACATATTCTGATTGCTGATGACGCCCAAAAAAGGCTGAAAAAAAAGTGAAAAAAAAGCGACAAATTTTACAGAAACAATAAAAAAACGGGGTTATTCACAATGCACCACCATGCCCGCAAGCCACTATTCATGCGGGTTTACGGCTGCATAGGTATTTTTGTACTACGATTTTGTGAATAAGTCCAGCCAAGGAAGTCCAGCCAAGGAAGGAAGTCCAGCAGGCGGTGGCACAAAGAATTCTTTCCTTCCTCCATGCATGCCGGATTGCCCGGATTGCCCGGCTGCCTGCCTGCCTGCCTGCCGCTTGCCCGGATTGCCCGGCTGCCTGCCGCTTGCCTGCCTGCTTGCTTCGTTGTCTGGCAATCTTTTCTTCTTCCTCCATGACCGCCGACCGGCCAGATCCCCCCCCTGGGTTCGAGATTTTGGCCAGGTGGGTAATGTAATATATACTCCCCCCCACACCTCCATTTTGTTTTCCATTCCCTCCCCCCCTATGTTCTGAATTGGCTAATGGGTTAGAATGTTGTGTGTGGGTATATTTTTGAGTTGTGTGGGGCTGCATAAGCTGCATAGGTTTATTATCAGGAGTTTTTGTGTCGATATCTCAGTCTGACATTATTTCCCGTTTTTACTCTGACCCTCTGGGTTATGTTCGTTTCATGTTTCCTTGGGGTGTTTCTGGTTCTGCGTTGGAGTATTTTGACGGCCCTGATGATTGGGCTATTGAGTCTTTGCGTGTGATTGGCGATGAGGTTAAGGATCGTCGTTTTAATTTTCGCGATTCTGTGGATCCGATTTTGCATGCTGTATCGAGTGGTCATGGTATAGGCAAGAGTGCTTTTGTGAGTTGGTTGGTATGTTGGTTGATGGATACTCGTGTGAACTGCAAGGGTGTTATTACGGCGAGTACTTTGAATCAGTTGGAGAAGAAGACTTGGCCTGAGATATCGAAGTGGTTTGGTTTGCGTTTGGTTGGTTCGGATTGGTTTGAGGTTGTGACGAGTAAGAACAACTTGTCGGTATTTCGTGTTGGCAGTCGTGAGAGTTGGTTTTTCAGTGGTTTAAGTCCGAACGAGAAGAACAGTGAGGCGTTTGCGGGTCAGCACAATGTTGATTCGAGTTCTATATATATATTTGACGAGGCGAGTGGTGTTCCTGACAAGATTTGGAGTGTTGCGTATGGTGGTTTGACAGATGGTGAGCCTCACATGTATGTGTTTGGGAATCCCACGAGGAAGAGTGGTGAGTTCTTTGACATTTTCAATGATCGTTTGAAGCATCGCAAGTGGATTATTCGTAAGGTTGACAGTCGTTCGGTTCGTATAACGAACAAGTCATTGTTGCGTGAGTGGGTTGAGACTTACGGTGAGGATTCGGATTTTGTTCGTATTCGTGTCCGTGGTGAGTTTCCGAGTCGTGGTTCTACGAGTTTGTATGACATGCGTGATGTTCGTCGTTGTGTTGAGAACGGTCGAGATTATTTGTTGTGGTTGAAGGGCCGGGTGGGTAAGTCTGGTGAGTTGTTGGGTGTAGGGCCTGACGTGGGGGCGGGTAATTTTTACGTTCCTCCTGGTGAGGAGGCTTTGCGTGGATCTTTGGACGTGAGTCGTTTTGGTTCGGATTCGAGTATTTTGAGTTACCGTCGAGGTCGTGACTGTGTATCGGTTCCGTGGAAGTTTTTTGATTCGATGGATTTGGTTGATTTATCGGATTATGTTTTGCGTGATGCTCGTTTGGTTGGTGCTGATTGTGTGATGGTGGATGCGATTGGTGTTGGTGCGGGTGTGTTTGACATTTTGAATCGTGGTGGTGGTGGGATAAGTTTTTTTGATGTGATGGGATCTCGTGAGAGTTTGGAGAAGCGTATTTATGTGAACAAGCGAACGGAGTTGCATTTCAAGTGTGCGGCGATGGTGAAGTCTGGTTGTTATTTGCCAGACAATGAAGATTTGATTCGTGACATGGAGGCGATGACGTTTGAGGAGCATTCGGACGGTCGTTTATTTGTGTTATCGAAGAAGGATTTGCGCCGTGAGTTGGGTCGCAGTCCTGACAGTTTGGACAGTTTGAGTATGAGTTTTGACCGTGAGGGTTTTGCTCGGATGTTGCGTATGGGTGATCGTTTTGACGGTTTAGCTCGTCCGCCTATTGGTTCGTGTGGTTGGATGGGGGCTTAGAAAGCCGGGTAAAGCCGGTCGTACCAGGGCTTAGAAAGCCGACGCGTACGTAGTAGAACTGCGAAGAGGCGCCGGGCGTGTATTAGAGCTGCAAGAGCCGGCGCGCACTCAGTAGAACTGCGAAGAGGCGCCGGGCATAGTGGGTTTATTGTACCACATTTATTCGGTTGGTTCAAGGTCGCGCAACGGGTCAGTGGATTCTGCTTGTTTTGTTTCGATTTCTCCCCAGAAGATATTTTTCCTTGCTTGCAGCAGCTGTTCTTTTTCGGCTGAGATAGAGTTTTCTTTTTCCTCTTTGTAGTAGCCTTTGAGTTTGGCGAGTTTTTCGGAGTAGTCGCCGAGTGTTTTGAGCAGCACGGCGGCTTTTTCGATGGGCAGTTTATCTGTTTCGAGTGCGATTTGGATTTTTTCGGAGATGGTGTTAAGTCTGTTGACGAGGATATCTTTGGAGACTTTTGCTGCGGATGACCTGGCTTCGATTTCTTCTTGAAGGACTTCGATGACTTTGGGTTCGCAGAGCAGTTTCATTACTTCTTCTTCAGAGAACCCGGCTTTTTTTGCTGCTTTTGTTATGGAGTTTGACTTGGCGTATTCCCTGCACATTTGGATGACGTGTTCCGAGATGACGCAATAGGATGCGTCTCTTTTTACTTTCTCGAAGTTGGATTTTCTTTTGTTGAATGGAACAAGTGCTTGTGTCATGTTATGATGCCATTGTGCGGGTTATTTTTTGTGCCATATTACAATAATATCATGGCTTGTTGTTTTGGGCCATTGGGGGGGATATGTCTGCGTCTATCAAGCGTTTGAACATGAATGGCGGTGCTGAGTTACAGCTTCCTGCTTATTCTGATGCTTTGATTTTGGTTGCGAACACGGCCAAGAGCTATACGGTTCCGGCGAACATTACTTCGATTTGTTTTGTTCGTGGTCAGATTGGGACTTATGCTTTGTGGGCCAACTTCACTGGTGCGACTGCGGTTATTCCTGCTGGTGATGTTGTGGGTGGTGTGAACTCTATGGCTCTTATTGACGGGGTTCACTATCAGGTTGTTCCGGGCCAGGTTATCAGCATCATTTGTGGTCAGAATAACGTAGTTTCTCTTCAGGGATACGGACTGACTTTGATATGAGTTTTGTGTGTGTTGATGAGAGGCGGCCAGTGCGATGAGTGAGAAGAAGTGGTCGGAGTATACTGAGGGAAGGCGGCCAGTGCGATGAGTGAGAAGAAGTGGTCGGAGTATACTGAGGGGAGGCGGCCAGTATCATGAGCGAGAAGAAGTGGTCGGAGTATACTGAGGGGAGGCGGCCAGTATCATGAGCGAGAAGAAGTGGTCGGAGTATACTGAGTCGGAGTTTCTACAGAAAACCCGTGATCGTCTTCATTCCTCTTTGACATACGACATTGATTCTCGTTACAAGTCGATTGAGGATCGTCGTTTTTATTCTGGCGAGCAGTGGGACGAGTCGGCGAGGAACATGCGTGAGGCCCAGGGTCGCCCATGTCTTACGATTAACAGCATGCGTAAGATGGTTGAGATGATCGTTGGAGATTACAACCAGAGCCGCATTCAGTTCAAGGTTATCCCGGTTGACGATGAGTCCAAGAGGGGTGCGGAGCTTTTGAACAAGGTCTGCATTGACATTCAAAACAAGTCTAATGCGAGCTATGCTTATGACTGGGCGTTTCGGATGGCTGTTGCTTGTGGCCGTGGTTTTTGGCGTGTTACTCCTGAGTATGATTCGGATGACAGTTTTGACATGTCTCCCCGTGTTAAGCGGATTGTTGATCCTTTGATGGTTTCGATTGATCCTTATTGCAAGGAGGCAGATTTTTCTGACATGCAGTATGGGTTTGTGATTGAGTCGATGAGTCATCAGGATTTCAAGGATGAGTTTCCAGACAAGAGTCCTGAGCTTGCGGGGCCATTTTTCACGCCTTCACTTGGCACAAAGGCATATAACCTTTACTTCTCAAAAACGGACAGGGCTTGTTATGTGGCCGAGTATTTTTGGACTGAGCGCCACAGGGACACCCTTTACGAGGTTGAGATTGGCGATGAGGTGTCAGATGCTTTGGGTGAGCCGCCACAGGTAATTACTGTTTTTTCCTCTGAGTACAACCGCCTTAAGAAGGACGGTTTGATTTTGCGTGTTATTCGCAAGAGGGAGACAAAGAGGAAGGTGGTTATGTGGTCAAAGGTTTCTCAGGGTCAGATTCTTGAGGAGCCAAGAGAGTTTCCATGTGACTATATTCCGATTGTTTTTTGCCCTGGTGCTGAGGACATTACGGATGGTTCCAAGGACTATGTTTCTTTGGTGAGGGATAGCAAGGATTCTGCGAGGGCTTACAACTACGCTCGTTCTGCGAGTGTTGAGAACATTGCTCTTACTCCGAAGGTTCCTTATCTGGTTACTCCTGAGATGATCCGTGGTCATGAGGTGGACTGGAACAGTCACAATGTGGCCCCGAAGCCATATTTGATGTACAACCCGGATCCGATGGCCCCTAATGGCATTCCTCAGAAGGTCAGTCCCCCAGATGTTCAGGCTGCTTTGACTACAGAGGCAAATCTGAGCATGCAGGAGATGAAGGTTACTACGGGCATTTATGATGCTGCGATGGGTCAGGTTACGAACGAGGTTTCTGCGAGGGCGATTCAGGCCCGTGAGAGTGGTTCCATCAAGTCAAACTTTGCGTTCTTTCGATCTTTGGAGCGAGCGATTGTTTTCACTGGCAGAATATTTGTGAGCATGATTCAGAAGTTATCTTTTGATGGTCGTAAGATTCTTGTTCAGAGTGATTTATCTGGCGAGCAGGAGATGATTGAGCTGTCGGGAATTGACGATGGGTCTTTTAATGTGACGATTGACACAAGTCCAGAATATGAGACTCAGAGGAAAGAGGTTCTTGCGAGCCTTTCGGCTTATGTTCACCAGTCACCGAGGCTTGCTGAGGCTTTGTCTGATATTGTTGCTGAGGCTTCAGACTGGCCTGATAGTGACAAGATTGCCGAGAGGATCAGAAAGACTTTGCCGCCTAACCTTCTCTCTGTTGAAGAGGCGAGCAAGCGGGCCTTTGACGATGCTCAGATTGAGCGGGCTGTTTTGATTGCAAGGCAGCAGGTTCTTCAGGATTCTGGCCAGCCCCAGGATCCGAAGGCCGAGGCCGACATGATGAAGCAGCAGATTGAGATTCAGAAGGCTCAGATTGATTTGCAGAAGGCCCAGGCGGATCTTGAGATTCAGCGTTTGAAGGTTGTTGAGCAGGCTGAGAAGACGAAAGAGCAGTCTACAATCACAGACCAGGAGGCGCAGGGTCATGGTTTTAACAGCAAAGAGTTTGAGCGTAAGATGACGCAGAAGTTAGCTAAGATGTTGAGATCTGGCCGTCCACAAGAAAACGAAGTGTTAGCAGTGGACGAGATAGAAATGGAGTAGTATAATGACTGATACGGACAATCAGGTAAATCCGGTTATTGATGACATTGTGGATTCATCAACCACAGAAGAAGAGACAACTGAAGAGGTAGAAGAAACCGAGGAAATTGAGGATCAGGACGAAGAATCTGAGGAATCTGAAGAACATGAGTCAGATGAACCAGAAGAGGAAGAGTCTGAAGACGATGCTACGGCTGAGTCTGAGAAGACGAACACCCAGAAGCGTTTTGACAAGATTACCGCCGAGAAGAAAGAGGCCGAGCGGCTTTTGACCGAAAGGACAAATCAGCTTCAATCCTTCCTCTCGGAAGCACACAGGAACGTTCCGGTGCCGGTTAGGGAAAACTACAGTTCGGATGCCTCTTATGAGGGAGCAGTCCTTAATTACAAGATGAGTCTTGCAAAAAAGGAAGATGCTGGAAGAAGCGCCCAGGAGTTTGTGAAGCAAACTTTGGCAGACAGGTTTGGGAGTATCGTTAAAGAGGACAGGAATGCTCTTGTCCACTTGAAGGGTATGCCAGCGGAATTTTATGAGCTTCTGGCCATGTCAAGCAATCCCGTTGAGATTGCGGCGGCCATGAGGGATCATTCAACCCGCGAGCGTATTTTGAACCTGCCTCCACATCTTTTGGGATCTGCGATCTCACAACTTGATCGGGCTTCTGTTCCGACAGGCAAAGAGCCTGCTGGCAAGAAGCCAAAAAAGAATGTCAAGCCGGGTGGCAAGACATACAAACCGATTAAAGAGTCATCTACTGGAAAAACTTCTCAGTCCTTTTCCAAGACAAAGGTACCAACTGGCCGTGAGTTTTTAGCAAGCCGGGGGTACAAGAAGCGATAGCGGATTGAGAAGATAGATTAAAGGAGCTTAATTATGGCTAATACCTTTTTGGACGTAACACTTCCCGCTGCGATTGAGCGGATGGCTGCCAGGGTCAACGCCCGTTGTGTTCTGGCAAAAAAGGCATTTATTGATTATTCGGAAGATTTCAAGAAGTATGGTGATACCATTCAGACTGAGCTTCCAAACTATTTCACTGCTACAAACTTTTCTGGAACTACCACCACTTCTGACTATCACAATCAGAGTGTAAACATCCAGATGAACCAGCTTCCAGATATTACGTTTGAGATCACTGCCAAGCGCAAGACCTTGAACCTGGAAGATTTTGACAAGCAAGTGACAATGCCAATGGTTGATGGAATTGTTTCCTACATTGAGCGTGTTGGATACAATCAGATTTACAAAGAAGTTTGGAACACCACTGGAACTGCTGGCACCCCTCCAAGCAAGTATGCTGATCTGATCAACGCGAAGACCTTTCTGGACAAGTTTGATGCTTCCCAGATGAACCGGTTTTTCATGCTTGATCCTTTGGCTTATAACGCTTTGGTTTCCAACCAGACAAGCGGCCTTGGAATGCTGAATGTTTTCAATGAAAACGTAAGCAAGGAGCTGTTTGACGGGTATCTTGGTGAAAAGGGCGGCATGGAGCTTTATCAAAGCAACTACGTTCCGATTCACACAGCAGGCAACGTAACAACCACTGACACAATTCAGGTAAACGTAAACTCTTCTGATGACGATACTTCGATTTCTTTGAAGGGTTTTGACGCATCCACTGGAAGCCTGAAGGCTGGTGACGTGTTTACGATTGCCGGGGTTTATTCTATGAACCCTCTTACTCGTTTGAACACTGGTGTTTTGCAGCGTTTTGTTGTGACATCTGATGTTACTGCAAACAGCGCCGGTGTTTTAAGTGCAAGCATTGAGCCACGTATTGTAAGCCCTGCAAGCACTTCGGCTTACCAGCAATATATTTCTGTTTCCTCTCTGCCTCTTCAGAACGCAGCGGTTACAGTTTTGACTGCTGGTGCTGCTGATGCTCAGACAAGCCACCAGAACATGCTGGTTGGGAACAATGCGGTTGCTTTGGTTACTCGCCCTCTGGCTTTGCCTGAAGGTGGAGTAAAGTCCTATCTGACCACCTACAGCGAAGAGACTCCGATTCAGTTCCGTGTGACTCTTGGCTATGACATGAGTACCAAGAAGGAGATCATGTCTGTAGATTGTCTGTTTGGATTCAAGACAATTTCGCCTTGGTTCTGCGCCAAGCTGCTTGGTTAATTTGTTTGTATCTGGCCAGCCTTCTTTATGTTGGCTGGCCTTTACTTTGAGGTGATGATGTCTGAAAAACTAATTCTTTACCACAAGGACAAGGCTTTTTCTGGCCGTGTTGTTTTTGCTTCTGATGTTGAGCGCCTTATGTCTGAAGGCTGGGTAACAAGCCCCGCTCATTTTGCTGCTCAGGAGACGGTTGATGAGACCCCAAAGGCTTCAAAGAAAAGAAGAAAGAAGCCAAGGGAATAGTGGTTTGTGTGTGTGGGGCAAAGAAGCCAAGGGAATAGTGGTTTGTGTGTGCGGAAGAAAAAATAATCCTTTATCACAAAACAAAGTCCCCTATGGGAAGTGTTTGCAATCAATCTGATTGTGTGCGCCTTTTTTCTTCTGGGTGGGTAACAAGCCCGGTATATTTTGATGTTCCAGACCAGGATCCGAAGAAGATTCAGCCAAAAGTTGAGAAAATTCTAAATAGACCAAGAAAGACTCATGATATCCTTCCATTAGAGGTTGCAACAAAAGAGTTTCTTGAAATAGAAGAGGTTTGATATGGCGCTTACGGCCTATGATGTTATCAGGCGAGCATTGATGAAATGCGGGGCTATTGATCCTTCTCAGCCTCTAAACTCTCAAGAAGCTTCTGATGGCCTTCAGATGCTCAATATAATGCTGTCTGAATGGTTCATGAACTCTTACATCAAACAAAAGGATGAGTTGGATTTCAGCATTACGCTTGAGACCGACAAGATTTCTTTTGGCGTCAATCCATACAATACATGCTGCAATGAGGAAGAAGCCGCCAAGCATATTTCCGATATCAATCCGCTTCAGATATTGAATCTGTTTTACCGTGATGACAACGGAATCTATCTGTCCAATGAAATAGAGATGGTGAATCGCATTGATACTGAAAAGTATCGAGTAAACAGCGCATCGACAAGATGGCCCGCTATGGCGTCATACCAGTACGGCGATCTGACCGGAACAAGTTATCTTCACTTCTCCATGCTTGTGACCCCAACTCTCAACCTGAAGATGTTTTATCTTCGTCCTCATGTTGATATTGAAGAGGCTGATCTTCATTCTGCCTTGAACCTTCCTTCCCAGCATTACAATACGATTATTCTTGATCTTTCAAGCAGGCTGGCTGCGGACTATGGCGGCCAGTTAAGTGCTATTGATATGATGCAGCTTGAAAAGTCCAGAAGGGAGCTGATGAACCTGAGGTCTTCTCCAATTCCTTTTGCCAGCTTTGATTCCGGGGTTTCCACGATGGGCCGCAATGCCAACAGAAACGGCGCAACGGTTCCGTTTTACACGAGGCCGTTTTAATGCCGATTGTTGAGATTCCTTTTAACGGTGGAGATGCTGTTGCCAGGGCGCAGTTTTCAAACTTCCAGAACCGGATAAACCTTTATCCTGAGATTGAAACTGCTGGAGCCCGTAGCCGGGTTGTCATGTATGGAACCCCAGGGCTTGAGCTTCTTGTCCGTCTTGAGATCGGTCAGGATGTTCGGGGAATGTGCTTTGGGAGTGATGGCAACATTTATGCTGTTTGCGGGACATCGGTTTACAAGGTTGTTCCGTCTACTGGTGTTCTCACCAATCTTGGAACTGTTCCTGCTGGATCTTATGTTCAGATGGCAACAAACCTTACGCAGGTTATTATTGTTGGTGGTTTTACTGCATCCTGGTATGTGATAACGCTTTCAACTGGTGTTTTGTCTGTCGTTACGGGTGGGGGATATCCAAGCCCTGAAACGGTTTCCTTTCTTGATGGTTACTTTATTTTGAACAACAAGGGAACTGGGCAGTTCTTCATCACCGGCATTAACGATGCAACGAGCTTTGATATTCTTGATTTTGCTACGGCTGAGTCAAACCCTGACAGCATTTTGAATGCCTTTGTGGATCATCGTGAGCTTTGGTTGTTTGGCGGCCTGAGTGTTGAGGTTTGGTACAACTCGGCATCATCGACAGGCTTTCCGTTTGAGAGGCGTTTGGACGCCATTCTTGAGGTTGGTTGTGCTGCGAAGTATTCAGTAACAAAGATTGATAACACCGTCTATTGGCTTTCAAATCAGTTTACGGTTGTTAGGGCGAACGGATATTCCCCTGAGATCATAAGCACTACTGCGTTGAGCAATGAGATATCGGGATATTCTGTAAAGGAAGACGCGATAGCTTATGGCTATTATGAGCGTGGTCATGCGTTTTATGTTCTGACGTTTCCCTCTGAGGACAAGACGTGGGTATTTGATGCATCGACTGGTGAGTGGCACAAGAGGGAGTCTGTTGGGATGGGCCGCCACCTTTCAAACTGCCTTGCCTTTGACGGCAAGACAAACTACATTGGCTCCATAAACGATGGTGCGATATACAAAATGTCTGAGGCTTATGGTTCTGAGGATGGTCGCAAGATAAATCGCGAGATGACAACTCCATACATCCATGATCGTGAGATCCGTTTG
>Ga0213866_10002230_pt1 | contig 13842 bp, 6 predicted proteins | sample PICome_11_FD_160079 | JGI IMG/M metagenome (GOLD analysis project Ga0213866, IMG submission 160079) | Coastal seawater microbial communities near Pivers Island, North Carolina, United States - PICO284 | ecosystem: Environmental > Aquatic > Marine > Coastal | place: USA: North Carolina...
GGCCTTTCTGGAGGCAAAATGCACAATCGCCTCTTTGGTTTGGGCGCCGCAGAACAGCCCGCCCGTACAGCGGGCAACCGCCTCGCCCTCGGCTTTTTTCACCGGCGATTGGCACACCGGACAACATGTCGGAAACTCAATGGAAATAGCAGTAGCTGGCCGCTGCTCCAATACCACTTTGACAATTTGCGGAATCACATCGCCGGCGCGGCGCACAATCACTGTATCGCCGATACAAACCCCCAGACGCGCAATTTCATCGCCATTGTGCAAGCTGGCATTGCTGACCGTCACACCGCCGACAAATACCGGCTCCAATCTGGCCACTGGGGTTACGGCACCGGTGCGCCCTACCTGAAACTCTACATCCAACAGCTGAGTAATTTCCTCTTGGGCGGGAAATTTTCGGGCGATCGCCCAGCGCGGCGCTTTGGCAACAAAGCCGAGGCGCTTTTGTAGGTTCAAATCGCTAACTTTGTAGACAATGCCATCGATATCATAATCCAGATTATCTCGCTGGGCCGCCAACTGCTGATAGTACTGTTCACAGGCGGCAATACCCTCGACTAGCTGAATATGCCGATTGACAACAAATCCCCAGCGGCGCAAGTTTTCCAACATACCGTAATGGCTCTCGGGCGCCGTATCGGCGCCGTACTGGCCAACACTGTAGGCACACATCGCCAGAGGACGAGAGGCGGTAATTTTTGAATCCAGCTGGCGCAAGCTGCCAGCGGCGGCATTGCGCGGGTTCACAAACAGTTTATCGCCAGATTGCCGGGCCTTATCATTGAGTTGCTCAAAGCCCTGACGGGGCATATAAATTTCACCGCGCACCTCGAGTAAATCAGGGACATCATCGCCTCTCAGGCGCAGCGGAATCGATATAATGGTTCGCACATTAGCGGTAATATCCTCGCCTACCGCACCATCGCCGCGGGTGGCGGCACGCACCAACAATCCCTGCTGATAGAGCAAGCTTACCGCGACACCATCTAATTTGGGCTCGCAGACATAGGCCACTTGGGTCTGATCATGCAGATTTAAACGGTCTTTCACCCGCCGATCAAAATCGGCCATATCATCGGCGGAGAAGGCATTGTCGAGGGATAGCATAGGAACTTCGTGGCGAACCTGAGTAAACTGGGTCAACGCCTCACCGCCCACCCGCTGGCTGGGGGAATCGTCAGTTCGCAGCGCCGGATACTCAGCTTCCAGTGCCTGCAGGCGGCCCATCAGCTGATCGTACTGGCTATCGGGTATAGTCGGATCATCCAACACATAGTAGGCGTAATTGTGTTGATTTAACCCGTCCTTGAGTTGTTGATAGGCCTCGAGTACGGACTGTGGAATATCTGCCATCTAATAATGCCGAAAGTGTTGGCCTAGTGCTGAAAAGCGACTTTTTGCGCTCTCTGCCGGTAATGATCAATGGTCTGTTTAGTCATTGAGCTGCGCGACTCATCGAGAACATTCAACTGAAGCTGTGCCGCCAGCTGTTGTGCTGTCTGCAACATCAAATCAAAGGCCTGCAGTGGTTGCTCTAACTCCTCGGGGGTCATAAACAATGTGACACCGGCGCATTGGGTATCGCCCAGTGTATTTAGGTCAAAGGTGCCGGGATTGCGTAAGTTGGCCATACTAAACAGCACCGGCCCACTACCCTCCTCATCCCGATGACGGTGAAAAATCTTCATCGCACCGTAGCGCATATCCAAGCTGACCGCCTGATCGAGCAATAATTGCCCAGAACAGCTTTCATCTTTATTGGCCACCAAGTGAATCACCAATACCTCTTGAGCAGCTTGCGATTCACTATCAACGGGATTCTGCTCTGGACTGGCTGATCCTGCAGCTGACGCCTCAGCGGCGGCAGTGCTCTCTGCGGTATTTTCAGTATCCAGCAACAGAGAGCCCTGTTGAGGCTTGGACTGTGATTGCGAAAAGGTTTGTGGCGGCGTTGAAGGGTCTTTGGACACTGTGCCTTCACCATTGCGCACACCCACCACGCGAGAGCGACCCGAGGGAAATTGACTCTGCTCAAAGGGATCATCCTCTGCCTCGGGATAATTGGATCGCTGCAGGTCGCGGGACGACATCTGCAACTTTTCATAGCGGTTGCGTTTTCTGCGGCGCAGCAGATCGAGCACAATGGCCAAACAGACCATCACTGCCACCGTTATTACAATTGTCTTTGGTGCCAAATCCATGTTTTAGAATACTCTTATCTCGCTTTGAGACGACAAAAAAACGATACTATGCCCTGATTGGATAGTTAAATCCTACTCAATCGTTCCCTGCGGTGCAACAACCCGGTATTCGAGTAAAAGCCTCATTTTATCAATCGGTTAAACAGTTCCTACCCAGCTCTATGCGCCAGCGAGTTCGGCCGCCTGGTTGACATCTACCGACACCAGACGCGAGACACCCGCTTCATGCATAGTCACACCCATTAACTGATTTGCAGCTTCCATGGAAATCTTGTTGTGAGAAATAAAGATAAACTGAACCTGATCCGACATCTCCTTGAGCATCGCCGCATAGCGCCCCACATTAGCATCATCTAGGGGTGCATCGACCTCATCCAGCATACAGAAAGGCGCCGGGTTCAGTTTGAAAATTGAAAATACCATAGCGATGGCGGTCAGCGCTTTTTCGCCGCCAGACAGCATATGAATCGAGCTGTTCTTCTTGCCCGGTGGTCTGGCCATCAATACCACCCCGGTATTGAGCAGATCATCACCAGTCATTTCTAGATAGGCATTGCCGCCACCAAACAACTTGGGAAACAGTTGCTGAATATGGGTGTTAACAAACTCAAAGGTCTCTTTAAACTTGCTGCGAGTCTCGCGATCAATTTTTTGGATAGCACTCTGCAGGGTGCTCAACGCATCCTCCAGCTCGGCATTCTGTTGATCCAAATAGGCTTTGCGCTCAGACTCCAGTTTGTACTCGTCAATCGCCGCCAAGTTAATGGGGCCCAAACGCTGAATTCGATTGCTCATCAACTGCAACTGCTCCTCCCAATCCTCAATCAGCGCATCCTCCTCCAGTCGCTCCAACACATCCTCTAAGCTCTCTTGATGCTCGGCTATCTGACTTTCCAGCGTGCGACGCAGGGTTGCGGTCTCCTGAGCTGAAATTCGCTGCTGCTCCAGTTTGGCCTGTTGCCCCTGCAGTGCCTCGTCCACCTCAGTGCGCAGCTTCTGCTGTTCACCCATACTCTGTTCGGCCGCTTCCACTGCCGATCGGGCATCTGCCAGTTCAGTCTCAACACTGAGGCGGGATTGCAGCGCTTTCTCCAATTCCAATTTGTGGTTTTCAGAGGGGTCTTCTTTAATACTAAACGCCGTCTGCAACTGATCGCGGCGCTCCTGTAGCCGCTGCACCTGAACCTCCAGGCGCTCGATACCCTCGCGAACTGATGCCAACTGAGTAGTTAGAGATCGCTCACGCATAGCCAACTGCTGATGCTGATTGTGGTCGTTATTCGACTGTTCTCGGGCCTGCTCTAATTCGGCACGGCACTGATCGCGCTGCTGAATTAAAGTCTCGCGTTGAACCGAATCCGCTTCCATCTTATCGATCGACTGCTCTAGCAGACCGCGTGCAGCAGATAGGTTTTCCTGTTCAGTCTCGGTCTGTTTCTCAACCTCTGCCAATTCCTTTTCAGCCCGTTGCTTTCGATCCCTGTACTGTTCAATCTGCACTTCAAAGCCGCGCAGCTTAGAGCGCAACTCTGTGTAGTGGCCCTGCTGTTGCGAAATTGTCGAGGCGATCTCCTGAGCCTTTTCTTCAAGGGCTTTAAGCCGCTGCTCACTGGCGTCGCGTTGCTGTTCGAGCTGGCCAATTTGCTCAGCACTCGCAGTTAACTGTTGTGTGATGTGCTCTAGTTCCTGTTTGCGCTGCAAGAAACCCGCAGTGGCATCTTTGTCTCGGGCAACACGCAGCCAATTACTACCCAGCCAAATACCTTCGGGAGTCACCACCGATTCCGCGGGACTGAGCGAGGGCTGAAGCTTTAACGCGTCAGCGAGGGAATCAGCCGCGTAGATATTGCACAGTAAACTCTGGGCACTATCACCCTGAACTAACTCAGCTAGGAGTCGCGCCTTAGATGAGGAAGCCACAGTCTGGTTGCTCGAGGTAATCAACAACAACTCACCCTTATTGAAATCATTCAATAGATCCATGCTGTCGGCAATACTATCCACGGCGATCGCCTGTAGATAACTGCCCAATACGGTCTCCACCGCCAGTTCCCAACCAGCGGCAGGCGTTAATTCGTCGGCCAATCGCGGTGCTGTAGACAAGCCCTTCTCAGCCAGCCAGTTTCTCTCATCCTCATCGCCCATCGCCGCCTGCTGCAGTGCTTCAAGAGAGACCTGACGACCCTGTAACGCCTGCTGGTTAGTACGAGCGCTATTGAGGTCGGCATCAGTGATTTTTTGCTGATCTCGCAATGCATGGATTTCGCGACTGTTGTCCTCGCGCTGAGTTTCCAAAGTATCCCGAGCCAACTCCGCTTCAGTGAGCAGCGCTTGCACAGTGGCCATCTCCTGCTCCGCCGGACTGGCCTGAAAACTACTGGCCTCCGAGGAGAGATTGGTCTGACGCTCCTCAAGACGCCGCAACAGCTGCTCTAAATGCTGTATCCGCGACTGCTGAACCTCTGCCTGTTGCCGCGGATCAGCGGCCTGTTGGGTAAATTCATCCCAAGTTTTCTGCCAGCTCTGCATCGCCGCTTCCGCCGACTGCAGCAGTGCCGAAGAAGCGCTCTCCGCTTCACTGGCAGTCTCTAACAGTGGCTGTAGCTCGCTGTACTCAGCCTCCCAGCCCGCCAGTTTGGCCCTGTCGCTGACCAAGTGCTGTTCCGCTTCACTGAAGTTGTGCTCAGTCTGCCGCAGATCCTCAGATAACTCCTGAGCACGCTGTTGTGCATGTTCAATGGCCTGCTCAATGCGCGTCACTTCACCGCCAATTTTGTAATAGTTGGCTTGAATTTCATTAAATAGATCGGTGGATTGCGTAAATTTATCCCGCAGCTTTTCCAGCTCGGTATCACAGGCGCTGCGCTGGGCAATCAATTTTTCCTGCTCAATTTCCAACTTGCCAATAATCTGCTTCTGTTCCCCCGCTGACTGATCGTACTGGCGCCAGCGCAGTCCCAGCAGTTCGGCAGTCAACTGACGCTCCTGCTGCTTGTATTCAGCGTACTTCTCTGCGGCCTTAGCCTGACGCTCCAGGCGCGCCAACTGGCGACCCAATTCATCGCGAATATCGGTCAGTCGCTCCAAGTTTTCCGTGGTTCTCTGAATCCGCGACTCGGTATCACGGCGTCGCTCTTTATATTTAGAGATACCAGCCGCCTCTTCGATATACACCCGCAACTCTTCCGGCTTGGACTCGATCAGCCGCGAGATCATGCCCTGCTCAATAATCGCATAGCTTCGCGGCCCCAGACCCGTACCGAGGAAGATATCGGTGATGTCACGGCGGCGACACTTGTTGCCATTTAGATAATAGTTGGACTGACCATCGCGGGTAACCTTGCGCCGGATAGCGATCTCGTTGTAGGACGCATACTCACCGACAATACGCCCCTCAGAATTATCGAACACCAGCTCAATTGACGCCTGACCGACCGGCTTACGAGCGCCAGAGCCATTAAAAATCACATCCGACATCGACTCGCCACGCAGATTTTTTGCCGAGCTCTCGCCCATTACCCAGCGGACCGCATCGATAATATTTGACTTGCCGCATCCATTGGGACCGACCACGGCACAGAGATTACTGGGGAACTGAACATTGGTAGGGTCAACAAAGGATTTGAACCCAGCCAGTTTGATTGATTTAAGCCGCATTATAGGTCGTTCTTATTTGAGCTGATTAATTCACAATAGAGTTAACTTAGGTAACCATACCTAATTCTACACAGTATACCTAGCTCACAAAACTATTAATCTATTTTTTGCTGCGAGAGCGCGCAATTGTGTTCTGAGAAAGTCAGAATTTCGGGCTTAGTCTTGATGGGAATTTGAATGCACTACATAAGATGACTGAGGTTACAATCTAGCTAGCTATAACAGCTGAAGAACAGCCCAGCGCTGAAAATTGCTTAAAACGTTCGAAGGCCAACCCCGCGCCCTGCAGGCGCGGGATTGTCCATTGATACGAGAATTTGAGCTAACCCTAGTAGGGCATTAACTTCAAAAACCCAAACTTGCCGTTATCCACAGCGACAATTAGACCACCGTCACTAGTATAGGCTATAGCTTCTCCGGCCCAATCCTCACCCCCATAGCCGATAAAAGTGTTCTCCCACAACAAGGTACCATCGGGAGAGTAGCGTAAAATATAGACTTCCCATTGATCGGAACAACCATTCTCGTTGCAAGCACTGTAATTCCAGTACTCATCACCGGTACCAGCGACAACATATACATCGCCATTTGCACCAATTGTTAAGTCCCACACCTCATCATGGATATATCTGGGATCAAACCCTCGGGGGTTACCTCGACGCTTTTCCCACAACGTATCGCCAGACTGATTAAGTTTCACTGTGTAGGTATCCCAATTCTGCACCCCGGAGAGCGAGTGACCCGCTAGATAAATAGAGCCATCGGCCGCCACGTCCATAGCAAAGTTATGATCCGGTTGATCACCGCCAACCACGCGATACCAGCTCAGATCAAAGCTATTGCTGTACTTCAGGACACCGTAGTCTTCTGCTCCCGCAGTCAGCCCAGAGATGATATAAGAATTATTAAAGATCTTGATTCGGTACGGGTGGGCGAGATACTGGTTGACATCCTGCTGAGATAATTTGTTGCCCGACTGGTCAAAAAACACCACCAAGCCCTGCCCTCCTGTGAAGAAGGTGTTGTTGGGATCATCGGCGGAATGGTAGCCAACACCGACAAAACCACTGGCAGTCTGGATCAAAGATTCAAGGGCATCACTTCCCCCCAGGTCGTACTTTTTCTCAATCAGAGTATCTCCAGAAACCTTGTCCAACTTGATCAGGACACTGTCTTGACCCTGAGAGCCCACCACCCAGTAACCATCGCTCGTTTCGAGAACAGAGTTGCCCAAGTTATGTCCGGTACTGCCAAATTCCTTTTGCCATAGCAATGCACCGTTCTGATCAACCTTTACAACAAAAATTCTCGCTGAGTTCGGCAACATGCCTGTCTCTCCAACTTGGACAAAACCGCCATCTGCCACCTGAGTTATGTAATGGCCATGAGATTCCGCCTGAGAGCCGCCGTAATCCCAGAACCACTCCCTGTACATCGAAACCGAATTCCCATTAGAACCGATATCTGGGGCTGTAACTACATTGGAGTGATCGCTGCAAGAATCCTCCAACCAGAATGCCCAAGACAACCACCAAGGCTTGCTCTTACAGGCGAGGATTTTCAGTTGTAATTCGTTCATATTCCAACCTTTGTCCGCGTAGTTGTAAGAAGCCGTTGTCCCGGAGGTAGATCCCAGTTCCCGCCAAACGCTCCCCATATAGCCCTCGACAATATAGTATTCGGCATCATCAGCCGCGCTCCATGTGAGCGTAATACTGGTTTGCGACTGGTCGGCAGTAACTGTCAAAGTCGGGGGTTCAGGGGGCGGTGGACTCAGCGCCAGCACGGCAGTGGCATTCGCTAGAGCCCACAGTATGCAGACGCTTATCAAGATATTAAACGCTGATTTACATTGGTTAGACTTTACTATCCCTGTACTACAAATTTTCATCCGATTTACCTCTTAATGTTTATGCACTTTGTATAGTTTGCATAGATTGAACCGATTAAAATGTGTTCTCGATTGAACTAAACATTAGCACAGCATAGTGGAGGTCATAGCGCCGATTTTAAAAACTATTTGGTCTCAGATAATTATCTTGGGGCTTGTTAAATGGGCAGGTAAAAGACACTCAAGGGATTTTGAGGTAGGTGGAAAAAGGCTTTGTGTGCAGTTGGCTTAGACATTCAAACTATATACTTTGTAAAAGATAGCAATTTTCATTTGATACACTTTGAGCTATAACTCTTCGACGAATGCTATACAGTTTTTTCGGATCGAATACTGATAAACAGAAGAACATTTCGATAATTGACTTTTCTTGATCATGATCTGAAACTTCTTGTTGATGCTATGTTATAAATTATGCAAAATAAAGACGTTGCAAAGGGCATTTTTTATCGGGAGAAAACTAACTTGGATATCCCGTCTATGCAACCATAAATAAATAGACCATGGACGGAGTTTATTATGAAAGGATTCAATCCCCTATTCTTCCTATGTATTTTAACTTTTGTTACTGCCTGTGGCGGTGGAAGCTCCAACAACACCTCGGCAGACAACAATGCAAAAGAAAATCCTGTTGAACAGAAACAAAATACCCCACCTGTTGCAAATGCAGGACAGGATAAAACTCAAACAGAATCTCTCCCGGTAACCTTGTCAGGCAATGCGTCCACTGATACTGACGGCACAATTTCCGCCTACGCATGGAGGCAAATTAGTGGCACACAGGTCAGTTTATCGGATAGCGATAAAGCTGTGGCCACCTTTACTGCACCTCTTGCAGACACCGAATTAACCCTTGAATTTGAGTTGCAGGTAACCGACAACTTGGGTGCTTCATCAACAGATAAAGTGTTGGTTACTGTTATTCCCAACTCACCGCCGCCAGAGGTTACTATTGAATTCCCTCCATCTGGCAGTCGATTTTTTGGAGATTATATTACTGTTTCGGGTACTGCTTCCAAACAGGGTGGCATTGATGGGACTTCAGTGAACGTCAATGTTGGCAATTCTAATGTGAGCGCGCAAGTTGATGCAGATGGTAACTGGCGTGCACAGAATGTTCCCCTACCTGAAAATCTTTCAAATGTTGTAATTCTTGCAACAGCCACGGATAGGGTTGGTCAAACAGGCGAAGCGGAGACAAAATTTGAAAATATTCCAACATTAATTCGAGCACGATTTAGCCTCAACCCACAACTGCCTAATATGCTTTATGCGATCGAAGATACAGGGTTTAGTCATGACAGGATTATAGCTATCAATCTTGAAACAATGGAGCGTCAGTTACTATTACAATCTGATTCTCCATGGGGCGGTAACGGAGCAAACTTTGGTCAACTGCTATCGGCGGATTTTGATTCGCCAAACAATCAAATTGTGCTTGCTGATTGGCATCAACGTATCCATACCTTTAATCTTTCGGAAAACCAACTTACCACATTTGAGCTTGCAGAAGAGGACCTTGGAGAAAGTTCAAAGCCCTATGACATAGTAGTTGATAGTGAAAACAATAGAGCATTTTTTGTAGACCGTTACGACCCAGCCTTGGTTTCTGTCAGTCTTACCAATGGCCGCAGTACAATTATTTCAAATAATTCGGGAACTGGTACTGGTGTATTATTCAGTGAACCGCAAAATGTGGCGTTAGAAACAGTTAGAAACAGAGCACTGGTCTACGATGATATCTTGGACGCGGTCCTTGCAGTAGATCTGTCAACAGGCAATAGAAGTGTTATAGCTAGCAATACGGTTGGAACTGGCAATCCGTTAAACGCGATCAGATCATTGAAGTTTGATTCGGGCAAACTGATTGCGCTTAGTTGGCCATCCGTAATACTCGAGATCAACTTGGAAAATGGTAATCGCACTGTAATATCTGATGGATATGGAGAATCAGAACAATTTTATTACGCTCCACAGTTATTAGCCGATACAGCCAACAACAGATACTTGATTAATGGTTTCTCTGATAATTTTGGTGCCAACGATAGTGACGCTGTTGCTGCCGTTGACAAAGATACAAAAGAACGAAGCATTCTTTTTAAAGAAACCGTGTCTTCGGGGCCAGAGATGGATGGACTAGCCGTCATGGCTATCGATCCTTCGACAGGTATTGGTTATATATGGGACAGAACTAGTCGGAGCATATATGAAGTTAATTTGTCCACTGGGGAACGTAAACTCTTTCCAATGGATGATAGTAGTCTTCTAAATCCGTCAGATATGAAGTTAGATAGATCCAATAATCGACTGTTAATTGCAGAGCCAAATCATAAGGCAATTATTGGCATTGATTTAACTACTAGATCTATGTACTTGATCTCTGGCAATTCTGGTGAAAGCACTCCTAAGTATGACTCTCCAGTATTTCTGGCTCACAGTGAACAAACAGGCAAACTTTATGTAGCAGATTTGGGTTTGAAAGCTATTTTTGACGTAAATCTCAACACTGGCACTCGATCAATTATTTCGAGTTCAGACAAAGGTGCAGGTCCTGAGTTTAAATCTTTGACCGCAATGGCAATTGATGATGACGGGTCAACGATTTATCTAGCTGATGAAGGAAAAGGTAGTACAGTCGAGCATGCTCTTATCGCTATCGATACTAGTACCGGGGATAGAGAAGTAGTCTCAAGTTACCGCATAGGTAGTGGGTCTTACCTAAATGGGACTAACGGTATTCATGTATTATCAAACACTAATCAAGCGCTAATTGTAGATAATCAAGTTATAAAGTTGGTTGACTTGTCTACAGGAGATAGAACGATTTTGGCAAGCAACACGGTGGGGAACGGAGAGCAGCTTCTAAACATGCGTGAAATAGCGGCGGGGGCAAACGAGAATATTATGTATGCTCTGAGTAGCAACTATGAGGCTATTTTTGCAATTGATCGGTCTAGTGGCGACAGAGTGATTATTAGCAAATAAGCAATGGAAAAATTTACCTAACATTCATGTTATCGCCAATCGAGAAATTTAAATATGGGGTAAAAAATGTCCAGCATCCATTTCTAAGGCCACTTGAAAAGCAAAATCACAGGTTCAGATAAGAATATTTAGCTGCTGCCTAGACACAATACAACCTTTCATTAGGCAAATCCTGTGGGCATAGCCGGGACAGATAGCCTGTACTTTAGAAGCTTTATTGTGTGACTCTTAGCACTATTTTCAAGCTGAAAATCCAACTGAGGGGGGCTAAGCCACTCTAGAAAAAAGTCGCACAATGGTCATATTAACGGGTTCTGAAACATAAATTACGGTTCAAAGTGGCACGCAACCTACAGAGGTTAGCAAGACCATAGCTTGAATCTAGGACTTATTACTGGAGTTATGAGTTAGTTAAATAGGCTTATCATCTGATATTTTCCCTGTTTCTAAGTCATTATCCTTTTCATTGGGCTCGATATTCTCTGAAATTCTTCTGATGTGTTGATCGATATCGAAATAACTGTCCTGAATATAGACACCCTCTTCCTTGATAAACTCTAAAATATCTAGCGAAACCTGATAATCAGGCAATACGCGTATCAAGAGCTTAATAATTCCATCAATGCTTTGCCTCAAATTATCGTCATTGCAGAATAGAAAAATAGCTCTAAATTCGGTCAACGCCTCAAAAACCCTAGGATCATTAATTCGCATTAGACTGGTTAGTGTTTCTAATAATTGCTGTTGCCTAAAAAATAAGTATGAGTATATATCTTGAACCATGGGCACATAGGCTGGCATTCTCAGAATAAACTCATGTTTGTAGGGCTGAGTAATTTTCTTAAATTGGCTATTTATAAATTGAGCCTTTTCCTGATAGCTACTAAAGGTAGTTACCCTAGCCTGCATCCACATAATATATTGCATAGGATCGCTTCCGGGCACTGGATCTTTCAGTTGCTCTTTAAGAAAGTCGCTGTCTCCTGATACATCTAGCCCGTCAGCTGATTGCGCTAAAAATCCCAACATACTCTGAGTCCTTTTTCTGAGTTCTTCGTTGGTTATGTGTTGCTGAATTTCTTCCGATAAGGACCCAGAGTAAGGATCTTTGCCTGCAATAATGGCTGTATTCGTATAACTATCTAAAATTGCTATTTTTTGTTCAGCATTCAAATCATCGACATACTGGTGGTAGAGACTCTCTATTTCTTCTGAAGACAGCAGAGAACTCTCTCTGCCAATTACATCATCTCTGATTTCGGGATTCTGTATCATCTTAGATACTAGCTCTTTGATTTCCTCATGTTGTTCAGAGGTAACTTCAACCATTTCTCCATTTTGATTCGTGGCGTAGTACATATCGAAGAATAAAAGTAGTAATTCGTCCCTCAGATCAGGGTCACTTTCTCCTACAATAAGCTGGTAAAACTCTCTGTGGTAACCAATTAGAATGATATTGTGATCTTCGACGAATTCTCTTAATGCCTCCCATCTATCTTCAGTAGACTGGCTGTTCATTCTTGCAAAGAAGTCCACCATAAACTCTTCTGAATTCAGGTTTTTACTTACATCTGTAGGACTAGGCTGAGTATCCAATTTTCTCCCAATGTCTATTAATGAATAATCACTTCCAACTTGGTCGTGAACGGACGCAACCTCAACCATGCTTTTATGCTCAGATCCTACCTTCTTGAATTGAAGATATATCAACATTAATACGGCGGCTACCACTAGAAGTACTGGTTTTTTATTTCTCATTAACACTCCTTAAATTATGAAAAGCAGCACTGACAAATATCATCGGTGCTGCTATCCACTGCTAGCGTTGGCTAGGCATACGGTTGTATATGTATGATGGAGTCAAGAACCCTGAACTTATTATTACCCCACCAGTCAAATAGATACTATTGACAAATGAATCACAACGATAAAAACCTGGATTAGGTACTCTTCTCACGACTTTACCTGTTCTTCGATCCTTGTAAATTATACCTCTCGAGTGCATGGCCTTTGAAAATCTAGTGTATTTTGCCCCTATCTCAAACATCAATTTAGCATTGGGCAAAATGTAGTCATGCAATCTCCAACTGTGCTTACTGAAATCAAAACCTCTCCAATATCTGCCCCCCCAGTAGCTCGAGGTTTGAATGCTTGATAGAGGATTGCTGAATAGACCGCTTTTACGATATCCCCAACTAGAAGTGCGTTTACTACTTAACATTTCATATATCCTGCCACCATATTGCTCCATACCAATATGACCAAGAGAAGCTCCTATGCGCGTGTCCAAATCCCGAGCATGAACATCACCTGGTGCTGAGTAAATATTACTAGAGGTTAACAACAAAACACCTGTAACAAACATCAAAAAATTTCCTTTTAAATTAATTTTCATTACCTTTCTCCAAAGTTTAAATTGATAAATTTGGAAGTCTGACAAGCTGTTGTTCTAGCCAAACATCCAACTACTTTAGATCGCAGATGATTGTTATCTGCGCTCCGAAGTTCATGATGTGCATACAGATAAATGAGCAACTATTACAGGAGACCGAGGCGGGTATTGGAAGTGCTAGTTGTATCACAGCCATTGGCCTGGGCAGTAATGCAAATAGCGAAAGTGAGGAGCTTCGAAAGCAATTGATACTTTCGAGAGGTTTTGAGAGTAAGTGGCGCCATAATGCGCCGAAAATCCCAGCTAGAATTCCCTGCCGGCTTGCTTCCATTGCTTTAATCCATTTTCCAATTCGAGCTGACTGATAACTGCGCGGTCACTACAAATAGAAGATTGACCTAATACCTAAGAGTGCTATTACTCGTGTTTTATTATCAAAGACATTAACTAATGTATGTCCTTTAACTAACTATAAGAATAGAGCAGTAATTTGTTTTTACAAAAAAATATCGACAAAGGATATACGTTGGAAGGGAGGCCAATAATTAAAGCAGTTAGCTTTATTAGTATGAGCTCAGTTACGGTCGCTGCTGGGCAATTTTAAGGGCTATTATTGGCAGCTCTTTTGTCGCTTGTTTTAACAGCAGCTTATCCAACTGAACAGCATCGGAGCTAGCCTCCCAATCACCAGACTGAGGGGTGGCGGA
>Ga0213866_10002231_pt1 | contig 13842 bp, 16 predicted proteins | sample PICome_11_FD_160079 | JGI IMG/M metagenome (GOLD analysis project Ga0213866, IMG submission 160079) | Coastal seawater microbial communities near Pivers Island, North Carolina, United States - PICO284 | ecosystem: Environmental > Aquatic > Marine > Coastal | place: USA: North Carolina...
TCCTACTCGTACTGATATGAGAGCTATTTGTGATGTGGGAATCAAAAAAGTAATTTGGTTTCCTTATCATGAAAAAAGTGATAATAAAGATTATATTGTCACCGAAAAAGATATCGAAGATGTAGAAGAACTTGCCAAAGCAGGAAATGTTAAGTTGGAAAAGTTTGATGGCAATCTTAACTGGATGAGAGATGCAGCAGAAGAGTGGAAAGCAGCAGGGGTATTCAGTTAAACAGGTCAGGAGGATTAAATGCCAAAAATAAGAAAAGTCAAAAGTCCTGAAGAAGAAGAAGAAGAATTGGAGGAACTAGGAGAAAAAAAAGTTCCTCTAAAGAAAAAAGAAGGTCCCCCCAAATATAAATTTCGCTATTTGGCTTCAATTCAGGATACAAAAAACCCCAGTCTTTTTTTTGATTTTAGTGAAGATAGTTCTTTAAGCAAATTAAAAGAAAAAGTCGAAAAAGAGATTTCGGAAGTTTTCGAAAATGAAGGCTCAAACTTAGGGGGAATAATTCAAGATCGAGAGTCTTTGATTTGTTTTTATCGTTACAATTTGCCTCCTAGACCAGAAGTTGCTATTGATGGTAGAGGACAAAGAAGAATTGTTAATAAAGAAGAAATAACAATAAGAAAAAAGACTTGGATCAAAGAAGAGTAGTAATTGCCATATATAAATTAGTCATTTGTTTATAAGGAAATACAAGGATAAATATGGCAGGATTAAGAAATTTATTGAGACAACCTAGCAGTTCATTTAATTACAATACACAAGGATGTGGTTGTGCATCTACTTGTCCAGACAAATTTGGATGCCCTTCAGATCGATGCCCTGATTTTACAATAAAAAGACACGATACGCAGCCTTCATTTAGAGTTGAGCTTTCTGATTGTGATGGCCCTCTTGATTTAAGAGGGCTAGTATTAGAAGTCAATATGTGGGCAAAAGCTAAGCTAAAAAAAGCTATTACGGTGTCTGATGATTACTTTAGATTAGCTGACGATATTGGCTATGAACAAATTATGGTTGGCGATATCATTGTTATGGATAGAGCCAGATTGCCAGAGCACATGTTAGTAATTGGTTTCGATGAAACAAACAAATTTGTGCAGGTACAAAGAGGATATAATTCTACAGCAGCATCTTCTTGGAAAAAAGGTTCAAGTTTAAAAATATTTAGAGTTATGAATGCTCCAGCAGTTACAGAAACAATTTTAGAAGATATTGAAAATGTAGATGGAACTATTGATGAAAATGTTTTAACTCAAAGTTTTGCAACATATGAATGGAATGCAGAAGATGTTTGTTTGCCGGGATGTTATTGGCTTGAGTTTAAATTATTAAAAATGATTGATCTCACGTTGTATAGTCCCGGAAATAAATGGTGTGGACCAACACATACTCAATCTGGTGGATTTTATTATACAGGAACAATCCCATCTGACAGTTCTATGTTGTTGTCATATGATTCTGTAAATGATGAATTTTTATTACCAGCACCAAGTGAAGTATGGACAGGTGCAAAACATTTACAGTCAGATGATAATTATTATACTGGAACAACACATAATGATGGATCTGTTTATTTAAGTAGAACAGGCATTCCTTCAGAAGACAATTTGTGTTATACTAGTAGTGGCAATATTGTATTGACTACAGCAAGTATAAATTCAGTGTCAATTATTCCAAGTTTTACAGGAGCAGGATTGACACCAAAGGATTATGGTTGTACTTTAGGGGTAGGAGTTGAGTGGGTCAGAAGATTTCCTTCGGATGACGAAGGGTTTCTTATTAAGATAACTAATTCTTATACTCCTGAATAATTTTTACAAAATGGGAGACACCTTAAATGAATGTTTTTGAATTTCTTATAAGCCAAGTAGAAAATACTGGAATTAAGCATATTTTTGGTGTTCCCGGAGATTATGTGCTTGAACTTTATTCTAAATTTTCTAAAAGCAAAAAGTTAGAAGTAGTTAATTGCACAGATGAAAATCATGCAGGTGCAGCAGCAGATGCATATGCACGTGTAACAGGTGTTGGTTGTGTAATGGTAACTTATAATGTGGGTGCTTTGAAAATTGCCAATTCTGTTGCTTGTGCATATGCAGAAAGAAGCCCCATGATAGTCATTTGTGGTTCGCCCGGAATTAAAGAACGTCAAGAAGGGATGCTTTTGCATCATATGGTGCGATCATTTGAATCACAAAAAGAAGTTTTTGAAAGATGGACTTGTGATCAAGCTGTTCTTACTAATCCTACTACTGCTGGATTTGAAATTGATCGTGTAATAGAATCAATGCGTGTAAACAAAAGACCAGTTTACATCGAAATTCCAAGAGACGTAGCCAAAATGTCTTTGACTTATGATGTTTACAAGCAAGGTACTCCTGAAATTAAAGATAGTGATCCACAAAGTTTGGAAGATTTGTTGGAAGAAGTAATTACTTTAGTGGATGGTGCTAAAAATCCAGTCATTATGGCAGGAGTTGAGATTGCCAGATTTGATTATGGTAAAAAATTAATTGAATTTGCAGAACACGCAAATATACCTGTTGTAACTACCTTGTTAAGCAAATCTGTTATTAACGAAAGACATCCTTTGTTTAAAGGGGTCTATTGTGGAGATGGTAGTCAAAGTAGCACAAAGAAAATAGTCGATGAATCCGATTGTATTTTGATGCTAGGTGTTATGTTGACAGATATGACACTTTCATTTAAGCCAACTATTTTTAAGAAGAAACAAACTATCAATATTGGAATTAACAGTCTTGAAGTTAAAAATCATTCTTATAAAAATGTAAGGTTCGATCAGTTTTGTGAAACATTGTTTGATGTAAAGCTTAAGAAAAAGTCTGATACTGAATTAACTGTTTCTCCATCTATGCGGGAATTTAAATTTAATCCAGAAAAAGACAAAAAAATTACTTCGGCTAGATTCTTTTATAAGATTAATTCTATCTTAAATAAAAATATGGCTGTTTGTGCTGATATTGGAGATTGTATTTTTGGAGCAAGCGATCTGGTTATGCATCATGCAAACCATTTTTTAGGAAATGCTTTTTATACAAGCATGGGATTTTCTATTCCATCGGCTTTGGCGGTTCAGTTAGCTATGCCAAAAGTAAGACCAATTGTTTTAATTGGAGATGGTGCTTTCCAAATGTGTGTTAGTGAGTTGAGTACAATTATTGATCGTGGATTAAATCCAATTATTTTTGTACTGAACAATAAAGGATATACTACTGAAAGATACCTTTTAGATGGTCCTTTTAATAACATCAGAAATTGGGAATATCATAAAGTTGGAGAGATTTTTGGCAATTGCCAAGGATTTAAAGTCACTACTGAGGAAGAATTAGAAAAAGCAGTAGCTATTGCTCTTGACTGTTCAGAGCCAGTAGTGTTAAATGTAGAAGTTGATCCCAAAGATACTTCTGTTGGGCTAAAGCGTTTAACAGAAGGTCTAGCAAAAAAGATTTAACAGGAGATTTTTATGGTTTTATTGTTGAAAGAAACTAATGTCTAAAAGTTCAAAACAAGAAAGAACGGTCAAAATTAACGAACAAATTAGGTGTCCTAAAGTTCGTTTAATTAAAGATAACGAAAACTTAGGAGTTGTAGAAACCTACAAAGCAAAAAAAATTGCAATTTCTGAGGGATTAGACTTGGTAGAAGTTTCTAATAATGATAAAATCCCTGTGTGTGCCATAATGGATTATGGGAAATACAAGTACGAAAAACAAAAGAAGATAAAGAAAAATAAAGATGCATCTTCCGTTGTTAAAATCAAAGAGATCCAATTAAGTCCTGTAATTGGTTATGGTGATTTGGTAGTAAAGGCCAACAAAGCAAAAAGCTTTTTGGCAGAAGGCATGAAAGTCCAAATTACTTTAAGATTCAAAAAAAGACAAAACGCTCATAAAGAAGTAGGTTTTGAAGTAATTCAAAAATTTTTAGAAGAGTTAAAAGATGTTGCTTTAGTAGACATGCCTGCTAAGCTTCAGGGTAATTGTATTCGTTGTCGAATTGAACAAACAAAACAGAATAAAGGATAGAAACCTTGTCAAGTAAAACCCAAAACGAAATTTTTGAATCAAGAAAAGCAGAAGTTGAAAGAGTTCAGAAAAAAGCTTTAGCTAATATTTTTGAAAAGCCTTCTGAAACAATGAAGATCAAAGATGTTAAAAATAGTATTTTGTCTGAAATTCAAAAAACAAAATATACTTCAGAAATCGTTGAAGCTGCTCTTGGAATTAAATTGGGTTCAAAGTTATACAGCTTTGCTAAATCAATTGATTTAGATCATCCTTTGCTGAATACTTTGTTTAAGGGCCAACTTTTAAATGGAGAATTTTCTAAAGATTGTTGTGCTTTGCTCGATTTGGCAAAATATGCGGTAGAAACTAAATCTCGTGCTGCAACAAGAATTAAGAAAATTTTACCAAAAAATTCTCTTCATCGTGATATTGAAAAATATGTAGACGATCCTAGTGTTAATCAATTGCATGTAAGGTTGGTGGCAGATCAGGCCGAAAGAGATAAAATTCGTGCAACCAAAAAGGCACAGACTATTAATGTTAATTTAATTGAAAAAAGAGGGGTTGAAATTTGGAGAAACGAACATCCAACTTTTTTCAATTATTCAAGAAATGTCAACATGTACGAAGAGGAATTAAAAGAAGTACAGAAAGAGTACGATCATTTTATGAGCCTTCGTTGTGAAGATTTGGCTCAACAAGTAAAAGAAGAAATGGATAAATTGAAAAACCAAAACCAAGAAAAGTATTTTGGTTTTAATAAGATTTCTATGACAAATGCTGCAATTGTTTTGGCTAAAGTTCATGGGTACAAAATCACTCATGACACAAAATCAAATGGCAGAATGTGTAATCAAAAAATCATAGCGTCTAGGGATCTTTTTGGTGATTGTTCTAATTTCTTCTTCAATTCAGTTGGAGAAAATACGGATTATACTTGGTTCGGATTTGAACCAAGAAATTATACAATTATGGAATTCAGGGAATTTAATAATATTCCTCAGAGCATGGAAAAATTAATTGCTCATTTAGAGAAGTTCCCGGAAATTAATGGCAAACCGTTATTTGACCATTATAGAATTATGATCCCATCGGTCAGATATCCATCAACTTCTTCTAGTCAGTGTAGCTACATTGATAATGATAAAAATCAGGTCGATGGTCCTTTAGATAAAGTAAGAAAAGAATTAGATATGATTCTTTTTGAAAAAGGATTTTATTCACCAGTTTTACTTGGAGAAAAAGACGCTGATAGTTATTTTATTAGTTATTTCGTTTAAAATAGTTTTTTAAAGGTTTTGTATTATGTCTGAAGTTTATTCTGGTTGTAATTATATAAATGGTGAATGGTGTGAGCATAGAGCAGGGTTTACTAGTTTAAACCCTGCTACAGAAGAAAGCATTGGATGGTTTCCTATGTCTAGTTCTAAGGAAGTAGACAGGGCTGTTAAATGTGCTTCTGTTGCACAAAAAGAATGGAGGAAAGTATCACGTATCGCTCGTGGAGAATTGCTTAAAAAGGTAGCACAATTAGTTGAGGGAAAGTATTTTGACAAATTGTGTAAAACAATCTCTTTAGAAACTGGTAAAAACTATAATGAATCAATAGCTGAAGTCAATGAAGCTTTACATATGGCAGAATATGCTTGGGGTTGTGCCAAGCAACCCTATGGACAAATGATTGCTTCAGAGATAGCTGAAAAAGACTCTTTTATGCTTAGAAAACCTAAAGGAGTTATAGCTATTGTTAGTCCTTGGAATTTTCCTGTAGCTATTGGTGGTTTTTGGAATGCCGCACCTTCTCTTGTTGAAGGAAATACAATTGTCTGGAAGCCTTCTGAAGATACTCCTCTTTGTGCTCAACTGATAACAGAAATTTATCATGAAGCTGGCGTTCCTGCTGGTGTTTTCAATTTAATTCATGGCGATGGTTCTGTTGGTAAAAATTTAGTTCATGCTGATGTAGATGCGATATTATTTACAGGATCTGCTGAAGTTGGAAGATCCATTAGACAACATTGTGCCGACACATGGAATAAAACCTGTTGTTGTGAAATGGGATCTAAATCAGCCTGTATTGTTTTCGAAGACATTTGGAGTAACCAAGCATCTAAAAATATGGTTCTTGATGCTTGTATAGCCAGTTCTTTTAAGTTGTCTGGACAAAGGTGCGTTTCTTCGGGGAGACACCTTATTCATAAATCTATTTATGAAGATTTTTGTTCTGAATTTTCTAAAAGAGTTTCTAAAATTAAAACAGGTCCTTATACAGATGAAGAATCTTTTTATGGGCCACTCATAAATAAAAGTCAATTGGATAGGGTCGCATCTTATAATGAAATGGTCAGAAAAGATCCAGAAGCTGAAGTTCTAAATGATGGTGCTATTCAACATAAAGGCTATTTTTCATTGCCATTTGTTTATAAAACAAATTGGAGAAATGTACCTTTTCTTAAAGAAGAAGTTTTTGGTCCACACGTAGCTTTAGTTCCATTTAGTGATACCGAAGAAGCCATTGAAATTTATAATGACACAGATTATGGATTATCTGTTGGTGTATTGACTAATAATCATAATATTGCTAAAAAGTGTAGAGACGAATGTGAATATGGAATGTGTTATTGGAACGGTGGTTCTATAGCAGCAGAATCACATTTGGGTTTTGGTGGCGTCAAAAAATCAGGAAACGGATATTCCAGTGCAGCTAGAACTTATCAGGCTGTTACTCATGAAGTAGCATGGACAGTTAATTACCTTGATGAAATTAAGTTTCCTCAAGGTATGAAATAATTTTAAATTTAATATTATTGTATATAAAAAAATAAATAGTGGGAATTATGAAAAGAATAAATATAGAAATAGACAAACTCAGAGATCTTTTAGCTCAAGCATATGAAGAAGGTTGGTGTGGCTCTAAAGACCTAGCTTTAAATGTAGCAGAAGATATTCTTGGCGAATTTATAAAGACTTGTGATTTAGAAGAAGGTCTATATGAAGAAAAATTTGAAATGCGACCAACAAGATATTATACAGGTACTGCATCTAATTCTAATTATGTAAACGCAAGTAATCAAACAGTTGAAGTTTACTACGGTGCAACAGAGCCTAGTCAGGATTACCCTGTTGAAGAAGATGGAGGTCAGGCCCAAGTTGAAATGGATGTAGAATCTTCTGATGTGGCGGTTGAATCAGTTCAACAACAAGATCAACAAGTCAATCATGGACAACAAATAACATTTTCTTATTCTTATGAAAATGTTATTCCTGAAAGTCAGGTTTAAACATGAATAGAGGAGTATCTATGTTGACCACAAGTGGCCATAGAATTGAGATGATAGACGATTATGTTACACATAATAATGAAGAATTGGATTTGAAAATGAAATTTAATATAGAAGAAGCAAAATTAAAAAATCTTTTGGTGCAAGCATATGAAGAAGGCTGGTGTGGATCTAAAGATTTATCTGAAAGTGTAGCAGGAGAGCTTATAAAAACTTTTAAAAAAGAAAACAATATAAGTGATCTTAAGTTGAGAAAAAAGAAGAAACTTCCTAGTTCAGCCTATAGAGGAATGGGAAGAACCTCGGCTACTTATTTTGATTTAACAAGTCTTGATGGGAATGGTTGATTATGGGGTTTACTTTAGATGATAAACAATTAGAAAAACTTTTAATTCAAGCATACGAAGAAGGCTGGAATGGTTCAAAAGAATTAGCCGAAAATAGTGCTGAAGAAATCATTGAAAGTTTTAAAAATGAAACAAAAAAATCCAAAAAGACTTCTGAATCATCATATATTTCATGGAAACTAAGTAGCAAAAGTCCTTATAGAAATTATATTTATAGTGCAAATTCTGGAACATGGACGACCACGTCTTCAAGTGCAGCATCATCAACGTCTTCTTCATATGGATATAGTGGAGATGTATCAGAATATTAATTTTTAAATACTATAATAGTTTATGGATAAGCAATTAATATTACATGCTGATGACGCTGGATATAAAGAGCATATAGATCATGCTATTTTAAATTCATTGAAACAGAATATTGTTCAATCTTGTTCTGTTTTGATGGATAATTTTCCAGATAAATTTTTATTTAAAGTTAGAGATTTTGATTACGATGTAGGATTACATTTTAATTCTCCTAAAACAGATTTTTTGTATCATATGGATGCTCAATACAAATATATGGCCAAAAGAGATGTAATTCCAACTCATATAGATTCACATGGAGGAGCTATATTTGTAATCCCAGATATAGCCAGAGCATATATAGAATATGGAGAATATAGAAATACTCCTATTTTAGTTCCTAAAGCAAAAGAAGATACAATTGCAAGATTTCAATCTTTGGGCTTAAATTTGTCAGGATTTGACAATTATCACGGCTTTAGAATCGATGATTTTTATGTTTTGTCTATGTTGGGTGGAGATTCTTATGAAGAGAAGAAATATAAATTTTTATATTTATTAGACAATGTGCAGCCCGGAATTACCCAAATAGTTCTTCATATAAGTTCAAATCCTGATTGGAAGAAATGGTATTGGGAGTGGAAGCTTTTTGAAGACAAAGATGTTTTAAATAAATTAGAAGAATTTGATTTAACAAATTGGAAGAAAATCAATGGAAAATAGTGAATTAATTTATTACAAACACAAAGAAGGTGTCTGTTTTCGAAAATTAAGATACAGTGATTTAAATTCTTTAATAAAAACGAAATTGAGTTCTTGGCAATATACGCATGGCTTTGATATAATTACTGAGAATTCTCAAAAGAAATGGTTTGAAGAATTGGAATCTTCTGATAACAACTTGGTTCTTGTTGGAATGTTGCAATCAGAAATTGGCGGCAGGCCATGTTATGATTCTTGTGGGATAGCCACTTTTTATAATATAGATCGACACAATCGATCTTTACAAATAGGTGGCCATGTATATCCAAAATTTAGAAAAACTGGTGCTTCTATAAAAGGTTGGTATGCTGGAATAGACTTTGCATTTGAAATGTTGAATATGAATAGAATTTACGGAGAAGTCTTAGAGACAAATATATCAGCACTTAAATTAGATGAAGCCACCATGAGAAAAGAAGGAATAAAAAAACAGGCAGTTTATCAAAGTGGCAGGTATTTGGATAGCCATATGTTTGGACTATTAAGAGATGAATGGATTGAATCAGATCGTGTTAAGTCTTATAATGGCACTTGCAATTTAAATTTAAAAATTGATTAAAAAGAAGCTTTTATTTCTTCAATTAATTTTAATCCATATTCTAAATCTTCTTTATGAAAATTTCTGTCTATATCTTCCACATTTTTTATTTTTTTTATGGTGTTTATTTTTAATCTAGCACCATATAAATTCCCTTCAAAATCTACTAAAAATAATTCTATTTTTTCGTTAATGCAAAGCCCACCAAAGTAATTCTTGTTTTCATATTCAGTATGAGCAATATATAATCCTTTTTTTGGTAATTTGCCAGAAATGTCTTCTAAATTGGCAGTAGGAAAGCCAATTGTTCTTGCATATCCATCTCCATGTACTACTGTGCCTTCAAAGGTGTCCATTCTTTGATCTCCGGGGTTATTTTTTCTAATGCGTCTAATATTCTTTCTAATCCTTCATCGCTTCCTGCGTAAAAAGAGACCATTTCAGCTATGGTTTCTTTATTGATGCCTTCTTGTGTCATTTTTTTCCAATTTTCAACAATAATTTCAAATTTTTTCTCTAATTTATTGTTTTTATAAAGATCGTACCAATTTCCCCATCTGCCACAATAAGCATTTCTGCTAATCATAGCTTCATGTCCTTTTATGGCTTTACTTACTAATTGTTTATAATTTCTTAAAGGATAATGGTGTCTATATATTTTTTCTGTCCTTAATATTTCGCCTTCTATATTATCCATCCAGTGGTTTCCATGATGTATTGATATTTTTTCAGAAGGTCTATGTAATATTTTTGTTTCTTCCATTACAGATTGTATTTCTTTCATGTCAAGAAAAAATCTTTGTGCAATGGGATCAAATTTGGGATCGGATTTTATTGGAGGGTGTATGTATGCAATGGTAGAAGCAACACCATTTTGTTTTATTTCATCTAAATATTCAAAACCATTCCAGAATTCATCGGCGTCTAAATGCACAATCCATTCTGGTTTAAATTTACATGCATAATGAGCCATTTTTGTTACGTGTTTTTCTTGATGATGAGTTTCATCTGGTTCATCAAATACCTTAAACACTTCTTTAAAACTATGTGCAATTTCTTTCGTTTTATCAGTTGAATTGTTGTCTGTTATTATGAAAGCTTCTATGCCTAAGCTTATATGGTGTTTTATTGTGTGTTCCAATATGTCTTCTTCATTTTTGACTAGCAAAGTAGCCAAAAGTTTAGGTTTTTTATGTAATAGGTGCATGCAATTACTATAGTAATTTGTATAGAGGATATTTTATGGATCAAAAATTAATTTTAATACTTTTAACGTACTATAACAGACCAATTTTGGTCAGAAATGCTTTGAATAGTATTATTAAAGCTAATGTATATCATCAAAATTGGAAATTAGTATTTGGAGATGATGCTTCGCCACATCCGGGAGAACCAATTGTAAAAGAGATATTGGCAGATCATTTAGATAAAGTACAATTTATAAGAAGAGAGGCGACTGTAGAGGAAAAAGTAAAGTCAGGCATTACTTTAGGTTCTTATGGAAATGAAATTTTAAAAAACACAGATGCAGAAATAATTGTTACTTTAAATGACGATGATGAATTAGAACCCAAGTATCTTTCTAATTTAAATTATTTTTTAACAAAACATCCTGAAGTATTATATTGTTATTCTAATATTCATCTGTATAATCCTCTATTTCAAAAATCTGAAGAAGTTGACAATATAACAGGACATTACAATCAATATTCTGGTCCAATTAATTGTTCTGGTAAGTGCGATGGTTCACAAGTTGCTTGGAGAATTTCTTGCAATAAAGATTATGGGGTTTGGTTTGCTGAAAATACGTTAGACGATAACAATATGCCTTGGCTTAAAAATACAGATTCTGATTTTTTTGAAAAGCTTTATGACAAATGTGGACCGGCATATTGTAGTGGCTTTATATCTCAATATAAAGGAATCCATGATTATCAGTTGGTATGGTATAAAAAAGCTACTCCAGATGTTTTGAGAGAGCATATTGATAAAATTAACAAATTAGCAGGAGAAATATTGTGAAAAATCCTTATGAAATTTTAGGGGTCAAAAAAGATGCTACAGAAAAAGAAATAAAAAAAGCTTATAAAAAACTAGCTATCAAATGGCATCCTGATAAAAATCCAGAAGATAAAGAAGCTGTAGAAAAGTTCAAAGAAGCAACCTATGCTTATGAAATATTAAGCGATTCTAAAAAGAAAGCTGAATATGATAGATTTGGAACAGTAAGAGGTAACAGAAATTCTTATGCAGGCAATAGAGATTTTGATTTTTTTGGCAATTTTGATTCTGTTTTTAATCAATTTTTTAGAAATAAAAATCAAAGAAGAAATTCGCAACAAGGTAGTCATATTCAAGTTGTAGTTAAAGTTACTTTGAATGAAATTTTAAAAGGATGTATAAAAGAAATTAAATATAACAGAAGAGATAAGTGTGAATTTTGTCAAGGAAATGGAGGCAAAGATGTTGTAATTTGTGGCGATTGTGAAGGAAGAGGATTTACTTTGACACAAAATGGACCTTTAACAATCCAAACTCCTTGCAATCACTGTGGTGGAATGGGAGAAGAATATGAGAACAAATGCGAAGAATGCAAAGGTTCTGGGTTAACTAAAAGTAAAGAAAAAACAATTAGTATCAAGATTCCTCCCGGAGTTGAATCAGGAATGCAATTGCATTTTCAAGGCCAAGGAGAGCCAGCAAAAGGAAAAGGTATGCCGGGAAACCTATATATTTTAATAAAAGTAGAAGAACATGAGTTTTTTGAAAGAGGGAAAAATGGAGATTTGCACTGTGTTATTCCCGTTACTTATTCTCAACTTGTATTAGGAGATATTATTAAAGTTCCTACTTTAGAAAGTATAGAGCAATTAAATGTGCCTCCAAGTACACAATCAGGGACCAAATTTAAAATTAAATATAAAGGACTTCCTAAACCGGGAAAAGAATATAAAGAATCTAATTTGGGAAATATAGTAGTTGAAGTAAAAGTCGAAATACCAGTTGATGTTACGGATGATTATAAAGGAGTTGTTGAAAATTTAGTAAAATTAGAAAATGAAGATATGATGCCTAAGAGGAAGAGATATGAAGAACAAATGGTTAACTATAGCAAAGATACAAAAAATTAGAGACAATCAAAAAAAGCTTTGCCAAACCTATAAAAATATATTAACAAATATAAATTCAGAAGATTTAAGGTTGGCTGCTGCCCAAGTGCTAGAAAATGAAAAATCTCTAAAATTAAGTAATACCATGTGGGATTCAATAAGATCAAAAACTATTGTAAAATTGTTTGAAAAAATAGACATAGAAAAAAATAGTTTTGCAAATAAGAGAAATATGACTAATAGATTAAATTTTGTTGGTTTAAATGAAAATAATCAAGTAATTGTCCTTGATAGTGGTGAAGAGAATATTTGGAAAATATCTCCTACTTCTAAAAATATTAATATCCCTTTAAGATCAAATAATACAATAAAAAGTATAACAGCCTATGAAGATAAGATTTCTAATTTAGTTGCTATGAACTTGACGTTAGAGATATTGGATCAAATTAGTTATGATTTAGATAACCTAATAGGCAAAAATCATATAAAACAATATTATTTTTGTATTCATTCTTTTCAAATAAATAAAGAAGAATTGGCTAAAAAAACTTGTATTGGATATTTGCCGTTCATAATGAATTATGTCAAGATAGCGGGTTTTTAAAACATGAAAATATTGTTTATAGTAGACCGACCAAATTGGGCTTGGGATATTAAAAGTCAAAATATTTCTAAAGTATTGAACAAAGAATTTGAATTTAAAATAATTTATGAAAAAGATGTTTCAGGTAAATTCAATTCTATAGATAAAAAGCATTTTTCTTGGTGTGACATATTAGTAGTATACGGTTTATACCAGAGCGATCATTATCTTAAAAAAAAATTAGATAAAAAAATTAAAATATGCCAAGGAATATCAACTTGTGATGAAGTCAAAAATAAAAAAGATGAAGATAAGTTAATTGATATATCAAATAAAGTTGATGCTATCTTTGTGCATAACAAAAATCTTTTAAACAAATTTGAAGATAAAATTTCTAATTTGTTTTATTGTCCTAATGGTGTAGACACTGAAGTTTTTAAATCTTTTAATCCTATAAATAAAAAATTAAGCAAATTAACATTAGGTTTTGTAGGTAATTCTAAAAGTAGAAATGACAAAGGAATTTATGATATCATAGAACCAGCTTGCAAAAAATTAGAAAATGTTAATTTAAAAGTTTTAGATTTAGCAAAAGGCAAAGTTATTTCTTATAAGGAAATGCCTGATTTTTATAATTCAATAGATTGTTATTTGTGTGCTTCAAAACTTGAAGGAACTCCTAACCCTTGTCTAGAAGCTGCTGCTTGTGGCAGACCTTTAATTACAACAAGAGTTGGCAATATGCCAGAATTAGTTTTAGATAATGAAAATAGTATGTTTGCTGAAAGAAGTATTGATGGATTTGTGGGTAAAATTTCTGAGTATAAAAACAATAGAAATAAATTAATTGAACATGGAAAAGAAATACAAAAAGAAATAATTTCTAATTGGTCTT
>Ga0213866_10002232_pt1 | contig 13841 bp, 16 predicted proteins | sample PICome_11_FD_160079 | JGI IMG/M metagenome (GOLD analysis project Ga0213866, IMG submission 160079) | Coastal seawater microbial communities near Pivers Island, North Carolina, United States - PICO284 | ecosystem: Environmental > Aquatic > Marine > Coastal | place: USA: North Carolina...
GCGTCACCGGCATCCCCCCGCCGGCCAGGCTCTCGGATCGTCCGTTACCAACACCCGCGGCGTAGAACAGAGGGAAGTCCGTGAGATTTCCTTCGACCATGGCACCCACGAAGTGGACCGGTACGTAGCGGCTGCCGAAGCGAATGGCTTCTGGCCGCGCGACGGATCCCTGAAGCCACAGACCGTGATGGAACTCCGTATTCCAGTATGAGATCGGCGTGTGGTAACGGCCCGCCGAAATCTTCAGCCGGTCGCTGAACTCGTACCGCAGAATCGCACGCTCCATGGCCAGCGAATAGCCAGAGCTCCTCGCAGTGATCGAGACTTCGCCGAAGAAAACCAGATTCTCCGAGAGCGTGGCGTTTCCGTGGGCAACGGTCTGGCCAAGCTTGAAGCCGTCCGAAGCGTCGGCGTCGGTTGCCTGGTACAGGACGTCACCGAAGATGAAGGCCTGGAACGCCGGTCCGCCGGCTCCGGGCGTTTGCCCGGCGACGGTCACAGGCGCATAAAGCGCGAATGCGATGCCCAGGAGGATGGGCCTTGATCTGGTGATGACGTTCCCCGCGACCTGGAGTGACCCGTGATACGTTCAGTTGCGAAAGTAGACGGGTGGGTGGGCCGGGGCTACTGCGGTCGAGAGACTCCCGCAGGAGCGTGCGAATCAACAGATTACGCCTCTCAGGTGATAGTATTTAGCGGAGCGCGACCATCACAACTTCGACGCTATGACAGACGAGACGTCCGATACCCCTACCGGTGACTCTGCCGGACCCCGGTCTCCCGAGGGAGAGCCGCGCAGGAACTTTCTGGCCGGACTCGCAGCAATGGTGATGGGAGCCGTTGCCTCTGCCGTTCCGCTTGCTGCAGGTGCCACCGCGCTGCTCGACCCGCTGAGGCGGCACACGGGCGCCTCGGACATGGTGCTCGTCACACGCCTCTCGGCTGTGCCGACCGATGGTGCGCCGCAGAAGTTCACGGTCACAGCCGACCGCACCGACGCCTGGGCGACGTACGCCGACACCCCGATTGGTGCCGTGTATCTGCGCCGAACAGGCGACGATGTCGTGGCGCTGAATACGGTATGCCCGCATGCGGGCTGCTTCGTCGGGCTGGCCCCGGACCGCTCCCGTTTCGCGTGCCCATGTCACAAGAGCAGCTTCGACCTGGACGGCGTCGTGAACGATCCGGCGAGCCCCAGTCCTCGCGACATGGACGTGCTCGAGACGGAGGTGCGAAACGGCGACGAGGTGTGGGTTCGCTTTCAGCACTTCCTTCCCGGTCGTGAAGACAAGACCCCGGTCTGAGTGGTCCTATGAGCGAACTACTGAACTGGCTCGATGACCGGACCGGGTACCGCGGCCTCCTGAAGGGCGCGCTGTACGAGCACATCCCGGGTGGGGCACGCTGGCGCTACATCTGGGGAAGCACCCTCACCTTCGCGATGTTCGTCCAGTTTGTGACCGGCATCGTTCTGTGGGCGGCGTACAGTGCCAACGCTCAGGGCGCGTGGGAGAGCGTCTACTTCATCCAGAACCAGATGGTGGGTGGTTGGGTCCTGCGGGGTATCCACCACTACATGGCGCAGGCAACGATCGTCCTGCTCCTGCTTCACCTCATGCAGGTGATGATCGATGGGGCGTACAAGGCGCCTCGCGAGGTCAACTTCTGGTTCGGACTCGGCCTTCTCGGCCTGGTGCTTGGCCTCTCGCTGACCGGCTATTTGCTGCCCTGGGATCAGAAGGGCTTCTGGGCTACGAAGGTCGCAACGAGCATCGCGTCGATGACCCCCGTCGTCGGCCCGGCCATGCAGCAGCTCCTGGTCGGCGGGAGTGAGTACGGACACCACACACTGACACGCTTCTTTGCTCTTCACGCGGGTGTGCTTCCGGCTGGTGTCGTGGCCCTGATCGTAGGGCACGTCTACCTCTTCCGACGCCACGGTGTGAAGGCGCCGAAGGATCATGCGGACAAGCCGGCAGGGATGTTCTGGCCGGACCAGGTGCTGAAGGATGGGGTCGCCTCGCTTATCGTGATGGCGACGGTGCTCGGCATTGTTCTCTGGACCGGTGGCGCTCACCTCGGGGCCCCGGCGGACCCCACCGAGCCGTATTCGGCTGCGCGGCCCGAGTGGTACTTCCTGTTCCTCTTCCAGTGGCTGAAGTACTTCCCGGCCGGCTGGGAAGTGGTGGGCGCTCAGGTGATTCCGGGGCTGGCGTTCGGGCTGATTGCCGCGATGCCCATCATCGGGAAGTGGCGATTGGGGCACCGACTCAACATGGGGATCGGCACCGCGCTTCTGGCGGGTATCGTCATGCTCACGTGGGTCGCGAAAGTAGAGGACGGCTCTGATCCCGACTTTGTCGCTGCACAGATCGAGGCAGAGGCGGCAGCGCACCGCGCTGCGGAGCTCGCGGCCTCACCGCGTGGCATTCCTGCAGCTGGGGGGCTGGCGATGCTGCGTGCGGACCCGTTCACGCAGGGTCCGCGGATCTTCGCGGCGAGCTGTGCCAGCTGCCATCGTTTCGAAGGGCATGACGGATTGGGTTCAGTGCCGGAAGAAGAGCCGACCGCTTCGGATCTGGCAGGCTTCGGAAGTCGGGCGTGGCTCGAGGGGCTCCTCGATGCCGAGCGTATCGTCTCGCTGGAGTACTTCGGTGGGACGGCCCATGACCGCGGGCGCATGGCGCGCTTCGTGACTCGAGGGCTCGCGCAGCTCGATGACGCCGAGCGCGTCGACCTCGCGAAGGTCGTGCTCGCGGTCTCCGCAGAGGCCGGACTTCCGTATCAGGCCGAGAGCGACGAGGCCGAAGCCCAGGTCATCGAAGAAGGGCGGGCGCTCATCAGTAGTGAGGCGATCAACTGCACGCGGTGCCATACCTTCGGCGACATGATCGGGGACGACGACGTTCCGGTGCTGACGGGCTGGGGTTCGCGCGAGTGGATGCTCGGCATCCTCCACGACCCATCGGCGCCCCAGTACTACGGCGAGGATAACGACGGGATGCCGCTCTTCGGTGTGGACGAGATTCTCACGGAGGTACAGATGGGGCTGGTCGTGGACTGGCTCCGGCGCGACTGGTATTCGGAGGACGGGAACCAGTAGCCGCGAGGCGATCTCTTCGGCTGGAAACAAAAGAGGGCCGCCCCCACCTGGGGACGGCCCTCTTTTCGCGTGCTGCCAGCGAGCTCTACGCCACGGGTGCGTAGTCGAAGCTCGTCAGTTGTTGCTCGCACCCTCAGTGATCCAGGCCTTGATGATCGCGAGTTCGTCAGCGGGCATCGGGTCGCCGTCCTCCGGCATGTCGCCAGAGGCGATCATGTCGACCAGGAGGCTACCGTCGGCGTCGCCAACTTCTACGACCGTACCGTAGTCGGATCCGGCCATGAGTCCCTCGTAGCTGTCGAGCTTGAGGCCGAGCTCAGCGCTTTCTTCGCTGTGGCACTCCCAGCAGTACTTCTCCATGAGCGGCATCACCTCGGTAGCGAAGCTGACTTCCGCGTGGCTATCTGCGGAGGTCGTGGCCATGACGCGCGAGCTATCGGCGTCCGCCTGCATCGCAAGACCAATCCCAGCCGACACGGCGAGGGCTGCGAGGACGTCGGAACGAAGCTTCATTTGGGAACAGTCTCCTGATTTCGATGACGGGTACATCGGAAGTGTTCTACGTGTGGTGCATCGACGCGGTTCCCCATGAACGGGGGTCGATACTCTCCAAACCCATCTGGGTCAGCCGTTTGCCGACGCGAACAGGTCCGTGGATATGTACCGTTCGGCAAAAGAAGGCAAGACCGCGACGATCGTTTTGTCGTCCATCCCGTCGCGCTTCGCGATCTCGATCGCGGCCCAGATCGCCGCGCCGGCGCTGATCCCGCACGGGAGCCCTTCGGTCTTCGCCGAGTCACGTGCCATCGCGAAGGCGTCCTCATTGACCACAGCCATCACTTCATCGACCAGCTCCATATCCAGGATCTCGGGGATAAAGCCTGCGCCGATGCCCTGAATGGTGTTGCCCGGCCCGGGCTCCCCGCCGGCCATGACCTGGCTCGTCGCCGGCTCCAGGGCCACAGCGTGCAGCTTCGGATTTCTCTGCTTGAGGACATCCGCCACCCCCGTGATCGTCCCTCCTGTCCCGACCCCCGCAACGAACACGTCTACCTTTCCGTCGGTGTCGCGCCAGATCTCTTCGGCCGTGGTGCGGCGATGGACGTCGGGATTCGCCGGGTTGGTGAACTGGCCGGCCTGCACCGCACCCTCGATCTCTTCGGTGAGGCGGTCAGCAGCCTTGAACGCACCCCCGATCCCTTCCTCTTTTGGAGTCAGCACAACCTCGGCACCGAGGTGTTCAAGCATCCGCACACGCTCGACGGACATCGTCTCGGGCATGGTGAGGACGCAGCGGTATCCGCGTGATGCAGCCATGAATGCGAGTGCGATTCCGGTGTTCCCAGACGTCGGCTCCACGATCGTTGAATCGGAGTGGAGCACTCCCCGACGCTCCATGTCCTCGATCATCGCGACGCCGATGCGATCCTTCACGGAGGCCATCGGGTTGAAGAACTCGCACTTGAGCAGTATGTCCGCGGTGACGCCGTGTTTTTCCTTCAGGCGTGGGATACGGACCAACGGCGTGTCGCCCATGGTGGCGGCGAAGGTGTCGTAGATTCGACCGCGGCCGGGACGGTGACTCGTCATGTGCGGTGCTCCTGAGTTGAATGAGTGCGCCTGTTTAGTGTACAAAAAGTGGTGCGCCGCCGGATCATTCGAATCGCCCCGGGGTGGTTCTCGTCGATTTGATGGACCATAGTCACAGCCCACTGATCGTCTCACCGGAGCCTCCATGTTGCCCCTCCGTCGCACAGCTTTACGCCGCTCGGCCGCCACCGTTCTTATCACAGCGACGTTCGCGTGCGCGCCCGCCGCCGACGAAGGTGCTGGATCGACTGAGTCGTCGACGCAGGGTGTCGAGGGTCCGCGTGTCGCGCTGGCACCTACCGGCACTGGCGAGATGCCGCCCTCGATTCTGGGGAATGGAGGGACGCTGGACGGAGCCGACGTTCGCTACGTCGATGGAGACGCCGCGACGGTCGGGTACCTCGCGGTACCGGAGGGTGAAGGCCCCTTCCCTGCACTGATCATCATCCATGAGTGGAACGGGCTGGTCGACCGTGTCCGTCAGGTCGCGGACGACTTCGCAGCCGAGGGGTACGTCACCCTGGCAGCGGATCTCTACGGCGGACGGACCGGGAGCAACCCCGACGAGAACATGGTCCTGGTCCAGGAGGCGATGGGTGCGATGCCATCGGTGGTGGCCAACCTCGACGCCGCGGTCGCGTACCTCAAGGCACGGCCCGACGTGACCGGCAGGGTCGGCGCGATGGGCTGGTGCTTCGGTGGAGGTATCGCACTCTCCTTTGGGCTGGACGGGGAGAGTCACGAGGCGACAGCGATCTTTTACGGACGCCTGGTCGACGATCCGGAGGTACTGGCGGGTATGGACCACGAAGTCTACGGCACGTTCGCACGGCTCGATCGTGGACCGTCGCCCGAGCAGGTAGAGTCGTTCGAGGCGGCGCTGGTCTCGGCCGGCATCGACAACGATCTGCATATCTACGACGACGTGAACCACGGCTTCTGGCTACACGTCGATCAGGATGTCGACGCACGGGGTGCGGCTGCGCTGGACGCCTGGGAGCGGTTGAAGAGCTATCTCGATCGCACGCTGAGGGAGTAGCGGGTCAGTCGCCGGAGCGTAGCCTGCGCCGCTGGTCGCGGCGTTCCTTCCTCCGGCGCCGACGTGCGTCACCCTTCTTTTCGCCCGGGTGCCGCACCGTGATCTCGACGCCTGCCATCAACGCGACGCCCGTGATGCGGATCGTTGGGGCCATCGGGTCAGGGATACCTTCAGCCGTTCCTGAGTGGTCGAAGCCGCCCAGGAGGGCAATTCCGTGGCTCTCTACGTTGACCCCCGGCGGGACGATGATTTCGACGCCGCCCCACATCGTCCACACCTGGACCTCTGTCACCCCCGGCGCCAGCGCCGCTTCGCGGAAGTCGAGTTCCGTGCCGCCCAGGACCGCGATGGCGTAGTTCTTACGGGCAGGTTGCCAGTATCCGCGGCGGCTACTTCCCCCCATGATCGCGACAACGACTCCGGAGTCCTTGACCTGGGCCGGAGAGGCGATTGAATACCCTGGATTGGGCGCGGGTGCCTGATCGCCATCCCGAGTGGCCGGCAGATTGGCTCCGGGAAGGTCGGTCAGTAGAGCCGTGAGGTCGTCGGAAGACTTCGCGGCATGCGCGAGATCCAGGCGACGTTCAAAATCCTCAATTTCGAGCACGTCGTTGGCGAAGTGCTCCATGAGTTGATCTATCGTCGTCTGCTTCTGCCCCGGGGGAGCGCTGTCCCCATCGCCCTGAGCCATCTCCGATCACTCCTCGTCGGGCCTGCCTGCGACCGGAAAGTAATCTAGTGTGTGGAGTCTATGCTGGCGTACCGAAGGCAACGCGCCGATGTTGTGCATCCGTTTCACCGACACCGAATCCGAAGGAGTGGGCTATGCGCACGCAGTCGTCAAAGAGGTTCCTTGTAGTGGCCCTCGCAATTGCCCTGGGCACCGCCGGATGCGCTTCTAGCGGTGGTGGTGGTGGAAGTTCACGTCCTGCGGGAGCGACGAGCGATCGGATCGTACAGGCTGAGCTGGAAGCGATTCCGCAGATGAATGCTTATCTCGCGATGGAGCGTCTTCGTTCCAGCTGGCTGCGCACGCGGAGCGGCGACGCACCCGCGCTCTACGTCGATGGAGCTCGTCGCAGCAGCATTCAGGAGCTGCAGTCCATCATGTCGAGCGAGGTCGGGAGGATGGAGCGACTCAGTGCGGCCGACGCAACCAATCGCTACGGGACCGGGCATGCAGGTGGCGCCGTTCTCGTAACGACCCGCTAGACGAGAGAGCGGGCGAAGCGCTCGAGCACGCGAGCGCACACTCTGATCTCCTCGACGTCGATCCACTCGTCGACGGTGTGAGCCTGCTCAATGCTTCCCGGGCCGTAGCATACGGCCGGAATGCCCGCCTCGTTGAGGAGTGCCGCGTCTACCCACGCGGTCATTCCCTCGACGCCGGCGGGCGTTCCTTCGTCTGCGGCGGCGGCGAGTAGCCCCTGTACGAGGCGGCCGTCGATCGCCACCTCCGACCCCGGACGCTCGAGTGTCTTTCGAAGCGTCGCGTCCAGCGAGGGTTCTCTACTGCTTAGCGCCTCCAGCACCGAGCTGAAGTCGGAGACCACGTCTTCGGATCGCTCGCGGGGCATCGGCCGGCGCTCGATAAGGAGGGTGCAGCGGTCGGGATAGACGGATTCCGCGGAACCGCCGGATATGGTGCCGGCGTGGAACGAGCCGTGCTGCAGGAGCGGGTGCGCGGGCCGCTGTCGGAGCTCTTCGGAGTATCGGTCCAGTGCGGCCAGGTAGAGGCCCGCGTGTCGGATCGCGTCGATGCCGATGTCCGGCCGGGAGCCATGTGCGGCCCGCCCTCGAAAGTCGACTTCTAGCCAGACGAAGCCTTTGTGCGCGGGCATGACCCGCAGGCTCGTCGGCTCACAGACGAGTGCCAGGTCCACTGCCGTGTCCAACTGGGCGACGAAGTCCGCCATCCCGATACTCGCGTACTCCTCGTCGGCCGTAAGGGCGACGATCAGATTAGGGCGCGGACCGGTCTCGGCGAGGCGCCGCGCTGCCGCCAGGAGGGCGGCTACACCGCCTTTCATGTCGCACGATCCGCGCCCGACCAGGCGGCCATTCTCGACGGTCGCTGCGAATGGGTCCACCGTCATCCCATCGACGCCGACGGTGTCGAGGTGCCCGTTCAGAAGGAGCGTGGGCCCCTCTCCGGCCAGCCGGGCGATCACGTTCGGGCGACCCGTCTCAACCTCGTGCACCGTCGTGTCGAATCCCCACTCGCTCAGAAGCTCAGCCGTCACCTCTGCCATGCGTGCCTCGCCGTCCCCACCTGGTGAGAGCACCGGATTGACGGATGGGATCGATACCAGGAGGCGTGCAAGAGCGACGGGGTCACCGGCACGCACGTCGGATGTCGGAGTGGTGGAGTGCACGGTCCGTCTCGCTTTTGGATTGGTCAGTAAGAGAGTGGGGTGAGCCTGCGACAACGTCGGTCGTGTGCTCGCGTGAAACCTGCGCGCTCCAGTGTGGTATTGACAGGAGCGACAGATGACGCATCATCGGTCGCTCGGACCACTAATGGAGGGAGCGTCGTGAAGAACTTCGCAGTAGGGCTGCTCAGTGCAGCCGCGCTGGCGACGACGATTCTCCTGGTGCGTCAGCAGCGCGAATTGGAGTTGAAGGGGATCCGCCTGGTTCCGGCGGGCGAAGCTCAGCCCAACGTCTCGCTCGAGCGCATTCGGGAGCTCGGCCTATAGGGCCGAACATCGTCCGAGCTGTAAGAGAAGAGAGCGGCGGGGGTCTCAGACCCCCGCCGCTCTTTTTCTTTCTCGTGATTTCGGGCCGTAGCCCGCGATTCTACTTCTCGAAGTGCTCGCGGTTCTTTTCGACGAAACTCGTCCACTCGCCCGGGACGTCGGTGTCCGGGAAGATGGCCTGCACCGGGCACTCTGGCTCACACGCTCCACAGTCGATGCATTCGTCAGGATGGATGTAGAACTGATCCCCGCCCTCGTAGATGCAGTCCACCGGGCAGACCTCGACGCAGCTGGCGTCCTTGGTCTCAATGCACGGCTCGGTGATGATGTATGTCATGGCAGCGTGAAGTCCCAGATGTGGTACGGCGTCCAGAAGCTGTAACGACCGTGCGGGACAGGTCAAGCGTTCCGCTCGTTCGCTTGTCCTCAGCGACAGATCTGTACGAAATCCGGTTTCGCGTCGTATGGTTCCCCTGAAGTTCCGAGTCAGGGCTCGGAAGTGCGTGGGATGAGGAGGAGAACTGTCATGCGAGGCTTAGGAGCATTACTCGCCATCACCGTTTCGGTGATCGTGGCGGATGACGTTCGTGCACAGGTCGGGACCGTTCATGGCATGGTGTGGGACTCTGTCGTGGGTGAGCCACTGACCGATGCCGCCGTCTTCCTGTGGGATACACCGCACCAGGCGGTGACCGACGCCGATGGTCGGTTCCGAATCGACGGCGTGCCGCCGGGCGACTACGGTGCCCTCTTCTTTCATACGCGGCTCGGAGAGATGGGCGCTTCCCCGGGCCCGATCACGGTTCGGATCGAGTCGGGGCAAGAGCATGAGGTCATGCTCGGCACACCGTCGATGCAGACCCTCCTGTCGATGCAGTGCCTGACGGCGGAGCGCCGCGAGCATGTGGGTGCGCTGTCGGGTCGTGTGTCCGACGCGATCTCGCAGGTGGGCCTCAGTGGTGCGCGCGTCACCCTTTCGTGGCAGGAGACGGACGTACGGGAGCCCCGCACCCTCGAAGCGTGGACTACGACAGACGGGTGGTACTCGACCTGTGCCGTGCCCGCCGACGTGCCGGTACTGGTGTCGGCGGACTACTACGGGCGGCAGAACGTACGCAGGGAGATCCTGGTCGGAGAGAACCAGTCGGTCGAGACGTCGATCGCCCTTTATGAGACAGAGCCCAGCCGGATCTCGGGAAAGCTCGTGGACCGTACGTCGGGCAACTCCGTGGAGGGCGCGGAGACGTGGCTCAGAGGCACGAACTTCCGAACGCTGACGGACAACCGTGGAGCGTTCGTCTTCGAAGATGTCCCGCCCGGGACGTATATGCTGATGACGGACCACCTCGCCTACGGAACCAAGATGGACACGCTGTTCGTGCCGTATGGTGAGCGGCTCGCAGTGGAGATGCTCCTCGACAATCGCCCGATCGAGATCGCCCCTCTGACGGTCGTGACCGACGCACTACCGGTTGAAATCGACCGGCGGCGCGGCGGCAACGTGATTACGACCGCTCAGATCGACGAGGTCCGACAGACGTCCCGCGACGCGTCGGACATCCTCCGGTCCCTCCATCAGCCCGGTGTGATCGTGAGGCATCAGTCGGATGGGTCGATCTGTGTCGGTTACACCAGCGGCCAGGTGCGAATGTTCACTACGGGGTGCGTTCCGATGTTGGTGTTCATCAACGATGTCCGGGCGACGGATCCGAATCTGGCGCTTCGAATGTCACCCGATGCGATTGAGCGCATGGTGCTCTACAAGCCGCTCGAGGCAGGGAACCTCTTCGGCCTGGGTGCCGGGAACGGTGTCTGGATGATCTACACTCGAGGGAACTGACCGCGCCTCCCTGAGATCGTCAGGGCAGTCGCTTTCGGAAGGTCCGTGTCCAGTGCGTGAAGCGCTGAGCTAGTCGCCCGTCGGTCCGCTGCGCGAACGGCAGCCAGGCCCGTTCGACTTCAGCATGCATGGCACTCCATTCCTTCCGGGTGTCGGGACGCATATGAAGGTGGCGCAGGTGGTCCAGGCGTTCCGCGAGAACCGCCACGGCGCCGTCGCGAGGCAGCAGTACGAGTCGCTCCTCGAGCCCCTCTGCTCCCGGCAGGGGCAGTGACCGGACGGTGTCTCCGACGGCTACGCCCAGCAGATCGTCGACCTGGCCGGACCCTGGGCTCAACGCTGTATCCATCGACTCGTGCAGCGCTGCAGCGGGTAGTGCCGACGCGGGGAGGTCATCCACGTCGTGGAGCAGAATGAGCACCGCGCGTCCCGGGTGCAGGTATGCCGGATGATGGTCGTCGCTCAGCGAGCTGACCCTCGTCGACATGGACAGCTCCAGCGCCCGACTCACGAGCTCACGGGTGCTCTTGTCGATACCGCGACCGAGAAGCGCCGCCCGGATTGAGCGAGCCTGCTGCTCCGCCCGCCCCTGCGTCAGATCGCCTCGGGCGGGGTCGGTTTCACCCATTCTACGTCTGTCTGGCCAGCGCGGTGATTTTCCAGCCGCGCGAAGGTGAACAGCAGGTCCGAGAGCCGGTTCAGGTACGTCAGGACGTCGTTGTTCACCGGCTCGCTCTCGGCGAGCGCTACGGCAGATCGCTCTGCTCGTCGACAGACTGTGCGAGCCATGTGCAGTGAGGCCGCGCCCACGGATCCGCCGGGGAGGATGAAGGCGCGCAGCGGGGCGAGTTCCTGATCCGCATCATCGATCCACCCTTCCATGGAAGTCACCCGCTCGACTGGAAGCAGCGGCGTCTCTGGACGCACTCGATTCTCACGGGCCGGCGGCGTAGCCAGATCCGACCCGATCGCGAAGAGGTCGTGCTGAACCTGACCGATCCGTGTGCGGACGGAATCGTCCTGGAGCTGGGTGATCGCCCACCCGAGTACCGAGTTCAACTCGTCCACGTTGCCATAAGCGTCAACGCGGGGGTCGTGTTTCTGAACGCGGCCACCGCCAAACAGCGCAGTGCCGCCGTCGTCGCCGGTTCTGGTATAGATCTTCATGGAAGTACTGCTCTCGGGTGCTGCGTGAACCGGATCAGCGGAGTTTCGTCAGCTGACGAATGCTCTGCGCCTTCTCCAGCAGGGAGATCGTCTTGTCTGTCTTGTCGGACTCGGCCGGTGCGAGCAGCTCCCGAATGTCGAGGAGAACCTCGAGGTGGAGCTGGTCTCGCTGATAGTCCATGTCGAGTTTTTCCATCCGCGTCGTATCACCTGCCTGTTCTGCTTCGGAGAACGCGGCCACGTAGACCTTTTCCAGACTCTGAAGCACTCGATCACGACTGCGCATCTCGACCTCGGTGATGATTTGAAGACCCGTGCCTGTCTCTCGTCAGGCGGCTAAAAGGACCCGCGAACCGGGCCCGGACTCGTAGTATCCGCGGACGGCTGTCCGGAGCTCGGTCAGCTTCCCGTCGAAGTAGTGGTCGGTGTCCGGAACACGGACCAGGGTTACATGACTTCCCAGGGGTGTCAGGACCTCCGCCGCTCGGGCGCCAGTGCCGAACTCATCCTGCTCACCCTGCACAATCAGAACGGGCTTCCCTGCTTCTCCGAGATAGCCGTAGTCGTACCGGTCGTCGAGGTCGACCGGAAGGCCGAGTCCGAGCAGTGCCTCGACTCGATCGTCGTCGACTCCAACGGTCAGGCCGACCATCGACCCGAACGAAAAGCCTCCAACGACAATGGGCAGGCTCGGGTAGGCGGCCTCCAGCCAATCGATCGCCGCAACGACGTCCTCCTGTTCGCCGACGCCCTCGTCGTGGCTCCCCGTGCTCGTCCCGACACCCCGGAAGTTGAAGCGGAGCGTGACGAGGCCGGCGTCTTGCAGACCCTGGGCGGCCCGGTAGACGGCCTTCGTGTGCATCGTGCCCCCGTGCAGTGGATGCGGATGGCACACCACTGCGACGCCCCTTGGCGGTGAGCCTGGCTCCTTCAGGAGCGCCTCGAGATGGCCGTGGGTTACGGGAATTCTCACGTTGGTACGATGGGTCGGTGCGGGAAGATTACGTCGGAAGCGAAGTTACGGCGTTCCCGGAGTAGCTGGGACCGCTTATGTTCAGTTGGGAGCCGTGACCGGTCAAGCAAGCAAAGGATCAACTACCGATGCACGCATCCGAAGTGACCCCCGAAGCTGTGGAACGTGCCAACGAACTCTACTGGCACTCCGATCGTAGCGTGAACCAGATCGCTGAAGACCTCGATCTGTCCAAGGGCGCGCTCTACGGAGTGCTCGAGCCCCTGGGGAGGGGGGTTGGCTGTCCCCTCTGCGGGGATGAGGTGGGATTCGCGAACCGGACGGCGAAGGAGCGCGAGTCGCTGGAGTGCGCCACGTGCGCATGGGACGGAAATCTCGACGAGACCACGAGTTACGTCGAGCGAGGAGAGGCCCCTGTCGGGGACGATCCGGCGCAGGCCGGGCTCCCCGCAGATCCGCATGCCGGCTCCGAGGACAGGCTGTCGGGCGATGTGATACCTCCCCGACCCGCCATCTCTCCGCCGATCAGTACAATCGCCGGTGGTGCGCTCCTGGGCGCTGCCGTAGGGCTCGCACTGGTGATGTGGGCCCGCCGGCGCTGAGGCGCCTGCGAAAGCCTCCGGCGACCTCCGATGCCGACGCCTACCCACCGTGACCCGCGGAGCATCATCACCCCGGACGCGTTCGAGGTGTCGCCGGAGCTGGTGGGCATGCCGCTCGCCTCCCCCGCGCGTCGCGCTGCGGCTCTGGCGATCGACGGAGTCGTCATTCTGGGTATCACCGCGCTGACGAACAGCTTCTCGCTGATTCTCGGGGTCATTGCCGGAGGCCTGTTCGTACGGGCCGGCTTCAAGCGTACGCCGGTGCGGGGCAACGTGTTCGGTCGGGCGATGCGCTTCTCCGTGGGCTGTCTGGGTGTCCTGATTGCGGGCGCGACCGTGGCTGCAGTGTGGGCAGGGACCGGCTTTGGTGGTGCCAACGCCCGAGACGTTGCAGAGACTGCGGGGCAGGTTGTTCGAGGCCTTGATGTGCTGGAGGCAATCGAGGCGGCAGAGACCCGCGAGGAGGCGCTGGGCGCGGCCGAGAGCCTGTTGGTGACCGCAGAGAGTCTGGGCCTGTCAGACGACATTGTGAGGGCCGCGCTCGTCGAGCTCGCGCCGGAGGAGGCTGATTGGTCTGTGGAGTGGCCCGCGGTGGTCGACAGCCTTCTCGGCGCCGAGCCCGAGCCCGTGATCGTGGCCGAAGACCTCTCCGAAGTGACAGCGGAGGTGGCCCAGCTTCCGGACGATGAGGTTCTGGGTCTGTACGCCTCACTGCGCAACCGTGAGGAGCTCGACGAGGCGGAGCAGGCGCAATATCTGGCGGTCGAGGCTCGAGCACGCGGGATTGTAGCCGGGGACACCCTGGGCTCACTCGAGAGACGTGTGGCC
>Ga0213866_10002233_pt1 | contig 13836 bp, 16 predicted proteins | sample PICome_11_FD_160079 | JGI IMG/M metagenome (GOLD analysis project Ga0213866, IMG submission 160079) | Coastal seawater microbial communities near Pivers Island, North Carolina, United States - PICO284 | ecosystem: Environmental > Aquatic > Marine > Coastal | place: USA: North Carolina...
CGCCTGCTTCTTCTTCTGTAGCTTGTGGCTCTTTTTCTACTTTTGGAGCTTGAATAGTAGCTAACATAAAGTCTCTTCCTAAGATTGTTGGCTTCATACCTTCACCCAAAGTGACAGAGCTTAATCTGATATCATCACCTATTTCCTTACCTTCAAGTGATATAACGAATTTTTCAGGAATGTTATTAGCAAGACAGCTTAGTTCAATTTCTCTTCGAACGACGTTAAGAACACCGCCTTGTTTTAGTCCAGGTGAGATTTCTTGATCTACAAACTCTACAGGAACAGAGATGACGATTCTTGTTTTATCATCTACTCTTTGAAAATCTACATGGATAGGATGATTTTTAACTTTATGTCTTTGGATGCTTTTAACGACTACAGGCTCTTTTTTTTCACCTAAATCAACCTCAAAGATTTTTGAGTAAAATCCACCTTCTTCAAAGCGTTTTTTTAATTGAATTCTATCAACGGCAACCATAAGAGGATCTGTACTTCCTCCATAAATTATTGAAGGAATTAGGCCATCCTTTAAATAAGGATTTGTGTTCCCTTTTTTTCTTTCTTTTGCAGGTATATTTCCACTAATTTTCATAGGCTGAGTTTATACAATAAATTAATTAATTAATCAAATAGAGAAGAGATAGAAGTTTCGGTATTAATACGCATAATTGCCTCACCAAAAAGAGGTGCCACAGATAGATATCGCATGGATTTGGGTACATCAAATGTTGGCTTTATTGAGTTTGTGCAGACCATTTCCTCTAAAACAGAGTTATTGATGTTATCAAGAGCCTTGCCAGAATAGACTCCATGAGAGCAATATCCATAAACACTGGTTGCCCCATTATCTAACAAAGCCTTTGCTGCATTGCAGATAGTTCCGCCTGAGTCAACCAAATCATCCACAATGATACATTTTTTGTTTTCAACTGAGCCAATTACATTCATAGCATTTGATACCCCCGGGGCATCTCTTCTTTTATCTATAATTGCTAAATCAGCATTTAATTTTTTAGCAAAAGACCTAGCTCTTAATACCCCTCCAACGTCAGGAGACACAAATACTAAGTTGTCTTCTCTTTTTTTATCTTTGATATCGGCAATAAAAAGATTTGAGGCGTATAAGTTGTCGAGCGGAATATCAAAAAATCCTTGTATTTGACCTGCATGTAAATCCATAGTCAAAACTCTATTTGCACCAGCTGTGGTAATTAGATTAGCGACAAGTTTGGCAGATATCGGTGTTCTAGGGCCAGTTTTACGGTCTTGGCGTGCATAACCAAAGTAGGGAAGCACAGCTGTAATTCTAGCAGCAGAACCTCTTTTTAACGCATCTATAGCCACTAAGAGTTCCATTAAATTATCATTTGCTGGAAATGAAGTAGATTGAATTAGAAAGACATCTTCTCCTCTGACGTTTTCTCCAATTTCCACAAATATCTCTTTATCGGAGAATCTAGTCATGGTTGTTTCTGCTAAAGAATTTTTTGTATATTGAGCGATTTCTTGGGCTAATTCTAGGTTGCTATTACCAGAAATTATCTTCATAGGTGGGTATGTTTATATATTAATTAAAATTTCAATCAAAACTTAAATTATAGAAATTAAATTTATATTTCTCCCATAGTCCTTATATTTTTTTTTCTTGCTTTCACGAAAGCTAAAGTAATTCTTATCTAAATAATTATTTTTTTTTATATCATGCACCGATGAGATATTTGACTCTGATAGGATATATTTAGCCAATTTCGGTAAGTCGAAGTATATTTTTTGCGTTTGACTAATAGCAAATCTTTGGTATTGGGTATTTAATTTATTAACGAATTCCTCATTTACCTCATATGATTTTACTCTTATACAGGGCCCAATAATTGATTTTATATACTTCTTTTGGGCACCTAAGCTTATCATTTTTTTTACAGTATTCTGAATCACACCCTTAACTAATCCTTTCCATCCAGCATGAGCAATTCCAATTACTTGATTTTCGGGTTCATAAAAGATGATTGGAAGGCAATCTGCGGTGGTAATACCTAATATTAATGAGTTATCTGATGTAACTAAGGCATCACATTTAGGATAAGGATTATTTGCTTTTGCGACCAAGCATTTATTTGAATGATATTGATCCGGAATTATTAAGTTCTTATCTTCTTTAAACAAAGATCTCTTAGCTAAATTTAAATTGAGTTTAACATTTTTTTTATTATCAAACGATTTAAGACCACAATTTAAAGATTTATAAATTCCTTTTGAGGAACCTTGATTTTTGGAAAAAAATTTATAGCGAATAAATTTTTTCATACTGAATAAAATGAAATATTTAGGAATTGATCACCCATATTTTCAAAGATAGAGCCACCAAGCATATCTATAGTTTTATCGACCATATCTTTTTTTTCAGAATAAGTATTTTGATTTAAATAATTTTCAAATAGTTCTTTTTGGGAAATGACTTTAGGTTTAAATATATCAAAATTGTCTTTTAAATATTCAAAATTAACTCCAAATGAATAGTCAATATTTTCAAATTCTTCAAATAAATTAACTTTCTTATGATTTGATATTAGTCGAAGAGTACTTTTTCTAGGAAGTTTTAAGTACCCATAATCAGTTGTACTGAAAAAAAAATTTTTTTTTAATTTTTCTTTTAATTGTATCAAGAGATTGTCAATTAAGACTGAATGTTCTAGTATATCATTATCTTCAAATTCATAATTGGAATATCTATTTTTTAAGTATGCAGAAATTAAGTCCTCTTCATACACCAATTTATACTCATTATTGATTTTTGTTATTTTTATTTCATTGAACTTTTGATTTTGATGTATGTATTGTTTTGATCCAAAAGCATCGAAGAATTCATTAGAATAAAAAAATGTGGTGATATTTGGATTAATTTTAATATTGTGTAGATCATCAAAAACTTCAGCTGAAGGTATCTTTTTTTTTATCTCTTTGATAAAGAAATCACTTTTCTCTAATATTGAAATTTTTTGAACTTCTATCTTTCTTGATTTTAAGTAATTTAAGATATCAAGGGTCAAATATCCATTACCTGGCCCAAATTCAATTAAATGAACTTTTTTTGTATCAGGAAATATAGATAAAAATTGATCAGTGAGACATATACCAAATAAAGATGATATTTCTGGCGATGTAATAAAATGACCTTTGTTTCCAATTTTTTGTATTTCTTCAGAATTATAAAACCCATCTTTTTTTGAGAAGTTAGATATCTCAACAAAATCTTGGATGCTTATACTTCCGGAGGCCCTTATAGCCAAATCTATTTTTTGTTGTATAGACATGAATATAAAATTATTAAACCAATGAATAAAATTGGAATGCTTAAAATCTGACCTTGAGTAAAAAGATTATATTTTATTCCAATTTGAATATCTGGCTCCCTTAAGTATTCAATTAGAAATCTTACGATCGAATAATTAATTAAAAAAATACTTGTTATTAAACCTTTTGGAATTTTTTTTAATAATTTAAAAATACAAAACAAAATTATAAAAGGAATAAGACCTTCAAATACTGCCTCATAAATTTGAGATAAATGTCTATAAAATTCTTCACCTGAATATCGAATACTTATAAAAAAATCAGTTTTTCTACCAATGAGTTCTTGATTTGTAAAATTAGACAATCTTCCTAAAAAAATTCCTAAAGGTGCAGTAATACTTAATAAATCAGCAAGTAGAAATAATTTAATGGAATAAATTTTGGTGAATATAATTGTGGTCAATATAATTCCAAATAGAGCCCCATGAAATGACATTCCACCTTCCCATACTTTTAATATATCTAGGGGGTTAGATGAATAAAATGAAAAATTATAAAAGATAACATAGCCTAATCTTCCACCAATAATTACTGATAAAAATAAATAAAAAAATAAATCATCTAATTTCTTTTTATCTAAGTTAAAATCATTAAGATGAGATGCTGCAAATATATAAAAATAAATAAAACCCAATATATAAGAAAGACTGTACCAACGAATGGCTAAGCCAAAAAATTCAAAAGCTACCGGTGATAAAAATTCAGGATATTCAAACACTTTAAAAATTAATAATACAACTTATGTCTCCAACAAAGACAAACTTTATTTACACTTATCAAAAGTTATATATAGAGGGCTAGATTTTCTTGAATTAGCTCAATCTTTAAGATCAGATTTTAAAAGACTTAAACCTTACATCGCAAATATTCGAAAAATAAAGTAAGTATTTTACTAACAACTTTATACTATATCTAGTGTGTTATAGGTGTTTATTTGTGATATATATGGTGTATGTCTAAAAAAAGCATTGATTCTAGCCCTATTTCACACTTAGAGGATATTTTTAATGTAAAACAGGAGGGTACATCTTCTCATTCCGGCGAAATATCATTACTGACTGAAATTCATGATCAAAAAGTCATTATGGATTTTCAATGGATTAAGGATTTAAAAGTGCTGATTACATCTTTTAGTATTGATAATTATGAGTATAGCTTTTTAACTCATCATATTAACAAGATTAACAACAACTTAGTAATCGGTACACTTAAACAAAATACTAATAATAAAATAGTTTATAAGCATAGCTTGCCAATATCTGGCTACGCTTCCTCAGAGGATATTAGATTGTACCTTGAAAATATATTATCAGAGTTCAATCATCTTGTTTCTGTTCTGCTAAAAAGTGATAAGATTATTCAACAATCTCATAATTTAATAAATCAAAAAATTGTCGGTCACGCTTAAGCCCAAAATTCTTTTTGTCGGCTACGGACATCTTGCAAAATCTTTAGCATCAAAGTCTTTTTTAAAAAATTTTACAATTGACTCAATTAACTCCAAAAGTCGGATATACTCATTAAATAGCAAAAAGGAAATTAAAAAAATAAATTATCCTTATAAGTATGTTTTTTTGCTAGTAAGGCCAAATTTATTTTATCAAAAGGGTTCTGAGTTTAGTAAATACGTAGGCACCAAAACAGTTGTTGTTTCCTGTATGGCAGGAGTAACTGTAAATAGAATTCAAAAGATTATAAATTCAAAAAATATAATAAGAATTATGCCAAATGTGATGGCAAAACAAAATGCATCTCATACTTATGTTTATGTTAAAAATAAAAAATTAATTAACACGACTTTTAATAAAATTCTTAAATCATTTGGAACTTTTCATATTGCCGCAAAAGAAGATGAAATAAATATAGCTACTGCATTATATGGTAGTGGGCCAGCTTTCATTGCATTCCTAGTTAATGCTTTTTTAGCCGCAAGTAAGAATATTTCTCCTAAATCAAAATTAAATGAAAGAGATGTAATTCATCTTTTTCAAAATGTTATTTCAATCAATGATAGTTCTCAAAAACTAGAGAGATTTGTTCAATCCATTGCTAGCAAAAAAGGCACCACTCAAGCTGGTGTTCGTTTTCTTAAATCTCAAAATTTAAAAAAAATTATGTACACTACTCTCCATAGGGCTTATAAACGTGCTAAGGAAATTAGCATTGAAAAACAAGGCCCTAAATAAATCCAACTTAAAAGATCTTAATAATTTTGCTCATCTAGGAAATTTTCCAAAAAAGTTAAAAACTTTTAATTCTAATTATGAAAATTTCGAGAGTTTCTTAGAGGATTTTGAGAAATATCTAGAAAACCAAATTGAGGTTCCCTCCTCAAAGCTCAATTCACAAGATAGAATTTTCGAGGGTATAGTAAATAGACTTGACGTATTATCAGACTTTAAAAAAATCGTTATAAGAATTTATTTAGAGTCTCAAAAAAATCCAAAGCTTTTGATCACTCTAAATAAATATATACATAAGTATTTTAGTAGTTTTTTAAAATCGCCAATTAATTTGGGTACTTCTTATTTGATCTATATTTACGCTTTTAATATTTGGATCGAGGATGATGAAAATATGGATAAAACTATGGCTGCAATCGGAAATTCTTTTGAGGGTATTAATAAAATAAAATCCTTTATCAAATTCTCATGATTGAATATAGCGACTTTGAAAAAGTAGAAATCAGAGTAGGGACCGTAATTGAAGCTAAATTTAATGATAAGTCAAATAAGCCTAGTATTATTCTTATAATTGATTTTGGTGAAGTTATTGGTCACAAAAAAACATCAGCTCAGCTCACCAAACATTATATGCCAGAAGATCTTATCGGAAAACAAGTAGCTGCAGTTACTAATTTTCCACCAAAACAAATTGGAAAAATGATCTCCGAGGTATTAGTTCTTGGGTTCCCCGATGAAGAAAATAATCCAATTTTAGTAATGCCTACAAAAAAAGTAAATAATGGCGTGAAGCTTTTTTAGCCTATTGAATTTCAAAAGAAATAGTTACTTTTAGGCCGCCATAATTAGATTTTCCAAACTTTAATTCCCCATTGTTTAGCTTAATTAATTTTTGAACAATAGATAATCCTAGTCCAGTACCTTGATTAAGTTGCTCAGACCCTTTAACAAAAGGTCTCACTAGTTGCTCTTCAGTTAAGTTAGTGCCAGGCCCATCATCTTCTACACTAATTAACCAATTGTCACTTTGAATAGTTGAGCTAAGGTAAATGTTTTCTGCAAATTTATTAGCATTGTCTAAAATATTTATTAATGCTCTTTTTACTTGGTTTTTTCTAATTAACACTTTTTTTGAGTCATTTCTTAAAATTGAAATATTTTGATAATTATTTGTTATATCTTGAATTAAATTATCAGCGATTGTTTCATCTAAATTCTCATTTTTTTCATTTTTTATAAAATCTAGGTAGTGATTAAGCATGATATTCATTTCAGATATATTTTTAGAAATAGAACTTTTAATCTCCTCATTGTTGAGTTCCTCAATCATAAGATTGATTCTTGTTAAAGGGGTTTTTAAATCATGACTTATTCCAGCCAGCATATTTCTTTGATTTTCAAAAGTGCTATTAATATTATTTTGCATATTATTAAAATCGCTAATTAAACCTCTTACCTCTGAGGAGCCAGTTGGTTTTAAATTTGGTGTATCTACTCCTCGACCAAAACTTTTAGTGATAATTCCTAATCTTTTTAGTGGTTGAATTTGTTTTTTAATAAAAAAATAGGATATGAGAGATAGAATTATACTTACAGCAATAGTCCATAAAAAAAATCCAGCAACTGTTTTGGTTTCAACTCTTTTTTTAGGAATTAAATAATAATAGTCATAATTGAGAGTATTCGAAAAGATGTAGAAATTATCATTTTGACTAGCAGTAAATTGTCCTGGAATTTGACCCAAACTCTGATTCATTCTCTTTTTAAATATCCAATTTGAAATTGGTTTGACTTCATCTATTTGGATTTGATCAGTTTTAATTATTTGAAGGGTATTGGCAAATTTATCAATTTCCCCATCATCTTTATTGAGTTCTAAAATTTTAATTTCATTAGCTATTGATTGGGCGCTTCTTTTAAGAACGAGATCCCAGTGAAGTTCAAAAAATATGATTATTCCAACTACTTGAACCAAAACAATTGGTAAAGTGATGAGATAAACAGATCTCACCAACAAACTTCCTGAAAAATTACTCCATTTAAACATTAAAGAAAAATTTTATAACCTTTTCCATGCACTGACCTTATAAGATCCTCCAAATTACATTCTTTTTTTAGTTTTAATCGTAGCCTTGATATTTGCATATCACCACTTCTAGATAAAAAATCTAAGCCTAACTCAGTATTCAATAAATCACGTGTTAAGTATTGATGAGAATTATTGATTAAAAGTTTTAATATTTTTACTTCATTACTTGATAAATTGACTTTTACACTCTTATGAAGCAATTGTTCTTTTTTTAAATCAAATTCTGTATTTTCTCCTAAATTAACAACATCTAAAGACTGTTTTTTTGAGATATTTTTTTTAATTTTTAATATTAATTCACGAGAGTCAAAGGGTTTGCCAATATAATCATCTGCCCCCAATTCTAAACCACTAATTCTGTCATCAACATCACTCAAAGCGGAAAGAAAAATAACAGGTGTGTTAATTCTGTCTTTAATTGAATTCTTATAAAATTCTAATCCTGTACTGTCAGGTAACATCACATCAAGTATAATCAGATCAAAAATAAAAAGTTTTACTAATTTTTGTGCCTCATCAATATTGTTTGCCTTGGAAACAATGTAATTATTATTTTTAAGTAATTTCTCAATTAGTTGTTGGAGACTTTCATCATCTTCTACAAGTAAAATATGCTGATCATTCATTATAAAGACTCAATTATATTGATAAATCCTGCCATATTTTTAGGGTCAGTTTTCTGAAATATTTTAATAACTTTTTCATTTATACGATTAGTTGTTTTTTCTAATAAATCTAAACCTAATAGTGTAATTTCAGTATTCTTGTTATCATTTGTAATTATTTTCTTAGATTGTAAATCTTTGAGAATAAGGTTGAGATTTTGTTTTTTCAAATAAACTTTATTAGCTATTTCTATTTTTTTCTTAAATCCTTTTTTAATTTCCAAAAGGACAAGTAATTCATTAAAAGTTAAATTATTTAGTTCACAACAAGTCTGGATTTCTCTTTGTAGGTATTTGTAAGAACGGTGGAGTCCTAGGATGATCTCTAAGATATTTTCTTTTTTAAAGTAGAGTGTATCGGCAAAATTTAAATTCATATCTCTAATTCATAATTATATTGTGCAATGAAATAAATAATATTACATTATTTCGAATTATGGAAATTATCCCTTTTGATAAAAGAATAGGTTTTATTTGGTATAACGGTGAGTTCGTTGAATGGCAAAATGCAACCACGCATGTCTTAAATCATGGACTTCATTATGCTAGTTGTGTATTCGAGGGGGTCAGAGTTTATGGTGAGAAGATCTACAAACTGGAAGAACATACTGATCGACTATTCCATTCTGCTGAAAGAATGGGAATGAGCATCCCTTTCACTAAAGAGGAATTAAACAAAGCTCAAGAAGATACAATCAGAAAAATGAATATAAAATATGGTTATATTCGTCCAGTAATATGGAGAGGCAGTGAAATGATGGCTGTATCTGCTCAAAAAAATAAGATTAATGTGGCTATTGCTACATGGGAGTGGCCTAGCTACTTTTCTAAAGAGGATCGACTTAAAGGAATTTCTTTGCAATCCGCTATCTGGAAAAGACCTGCACCAGATACAATACCAACTGATGCAAAGGCTGCCGGACTTTACATGATTTGTACTTTAAGCAAACACGAAGCTGAAAAAAACGGTTATACGGATGCGTTAATGCTGGATTATAAAGGAAGAGTTGCAGAGTCAACAGGAGCAAATATTTTCTTTGTAATAGGAGGAGAGATACACACCCCTATTCCTGATTGTTTTTTAAATGGAATCACTCGACAGACAGTTATTGATTTAGCTAAACAACAGGGGATCAAAGTAGTTGAAAGAGAAATTTATCCTGACGAAATTCAAAAAGCTGATGAGATATTCCTAACTGGTTCTGCTGTTGAAGTTACACCTGTAGGAAAAATTAATGATCAAACTTTTAAAGTAGGAGATATTACAGGTAAAATTTTAAACCTATATATGAAAGAAGTTGACCCCAATTACCAAGAGTCTAACTAATTACTTGCCCCCAAGATAAATATTTATCTAAATCTTTTTTTTTCTGAACAATAGGTTTTTTTTCTTTTCCTTTAACATGAAATTTCCATAAAGCTACATTCGCTTTTAAAGTATCAATTATATATTCACACGCTTCAATACAATCAGATCTATGAGGAGCAGCGGCTATGACTAAAACTATTTTCTCTGATATGCGAAGATCTCCAACTCGATGAATGATTGTACAGTCAGACAAATTCCATTTTTTGATAGAGTCTTCTTTAATTTTATTCAATTGATTGTAAGCTAAGTCCTCATAGCATTCCAAAAAAATACCATCAATATCATCATTTATATCCTGTCTTACAGTTCCTAAGAAAAAACTGTATGCACCATTTTTTTGTGAGTGAATTTTTTTGAATTCTTTCTCAAGGTTAAAATCCTCTTTTGTGATTTTGATCATTATCCTCCTGTTACTGGAGGAAGTAAGGCTATTTCATCCCCATCATTTATTGAAATATCTTCATTGGTTATTTCTTTTAAATTGAGAAAAAATTTAATACTGCTGTCTTTGAAAATTTCATCAAAAAAAGAGTTTTGATGAATTAATTCATTTTTGAGTTTTGAAAATGTCAATTCATCTGAAAATTCAAATAATTCATGACTTTTTTGAATTTTCACTCTTATCCAAGAGAAATACTTAATTGTGACTTTCAAATATGTTTTAAACCTTTAACCATGTAATTGTAGCCAGACAGTAGAGTAATGATAGCTGCTACCCATAAAGTAATTAAACCAATGTTCCAAAGCAAATCATTTAATTCAAATCCAAGGCTAATAATCAAAATTGATAAACTAACCATTTGAAAAGTTGTTTTATATTTGGCTAGTTTGCTAACAGGCATATCTGTATTTAATTTTGCTAAAAATTCTCTAAGTCCTGAAATAGCAATTTCTCTGAGTAAAATAATTATTGCTGGTACAACATGTATATTTGAAATAACGCCAGTATCTACCAAGACAACAATTACAGAAGCTATTAAAAGCTTATCTGCTATTGGGTCTAATAGTGTGCCTAGTTTTGATGACTGATTTAAAGTTCTAGCTAAATATCCATCAAAATAATCTGAAACAGAAGATACAATAAAAAGCAAACCTGCAATCAATACGATGTTAGGGTTTTCTGAAAAAAGTAGGTATAGAATTATAGGTATCAGAAAAATTCTGATAAATGTAATGATATTAGGTATCGTATAAATTTTAGCCATTAACTTTCTCTAATATATCCTTAATATTTTTTGAATTTAAACCTTTTATTTGACTTAATTCCTCTTTAGATGCTTGCTTGAGATTTTGAACGTTTCCGAAAAAATTAATCACTCTCATTTTTTTAATTTTTCCAATACCGGTTATACCATCAAGGACACTTGTCTTCATTGCATCAGACATTCTTTTTAAACTATTTTTCTTAGATAAATTATGTGCTTTATCTCGCATTTTTTGAATAAAGCCTTCTATTTGAGGATTCTCTTTTAAGGATAAATTATTTTGCTGAAGAGTATGGTACCTATCAAAGCGAAAATCTCTTTTATGACCTTTAGTGACACCTAATAGGAAAATATCCTCTGAAATCCCATATTTCTGGAGAGCTTCCATGCAGATTTTGAGGTAGGGAATTCCGCCATCGATAATTATGACGTCTGGTATGATTTTATCATCTTTAGAGAATCGCGAGTCAAAAACTTTTCTCATTAAATCTGCATCACCAAATTTTTTTAAATCATAATCTTTAAATTTATAAGTTCTTGAGTCCTTTATGCTAAAACCATCTGAATTAAAGACTACATATGAGGCTACTGCATAATTATTGCCAAAAAAGCTATTATCGTAGGCTTCAATTCTTTCAATAGAATTTTGGATTTGGAAGCGATTTCTTATTAAATCTAAGATTTCATTATTTGTATTATACTTTTGTTTTTGAATTAATACTTCTTTGTCATTCTTTTTTTTAGTGAGATTAGAAATTTGTCTAATTCCTGGTAATGAGTTATTTTTTAAAAATATTTCAATTTGATAATTTTCTTTCATTATCGATTTGAGCTGGTCATATCCATTAATTTTTTTTGATAGAATGATTTTCTTTGGTCTAAAACTTTTAATATAGAACTGTATTAAAAGAGAGGAGATATCTAAATCCTCTTCAATTTTTTCCGAAAAATAAATTAAGTTCCCACCTAAATATCGACCATACCTTACAAATCCAATAAAAATAGAGAGGTAATCTTTGTTGTTAATATGAACATAGTCATAGTTTGTATCTTGACTGCTAATTTTGATCTCTTCTCTTATTATGTAGTTTAAAGATTGGAGGCTATCCCTCATTTCAGCAGCTTTTTCATAATTTTGATTTTGGCTAAAAACTAACATTTGTTTTTCAAGTTTATCAAAAATTCCTTTTTGGTTTCCTTGAAAAAATTTTAGCGTGTCATTTACTTGTGAGTCATATTCTTTTTTTGAAACTTTATTTACACAGGGTGCTGTGCATTGTTTAAGATCAAAGAGTAGGCAGGGTCGCTTTCTATTTTTAAATTCAAGGTCTGTGCAACTTCTTAATTTGAAAGATTTCTGCAGTATTTTAATAACTTTGTCGGTTTTCAGTGCAGAAGTGAAAGGGCCAAATACTCTGTCATCTTTATGAAAATCATTCCTAAAGCGAGTTAATCTTGGAAATTGATCGTTTGTAATTTTGATTAACGGAAAGCTTTTGTCGTCTTTAAGTCTAATGTTATATCTTGGTGAAAACTTTTTGATTAGTAGCGCTTCTAACAGGAGCGCATTCCTCTCAGACTCAGTTAATTCAAAATCAATATTGATAGTTTGGGATACCATCTTTTGAAGTCTTCTAGGGAGTTTGGGTAAATTCCCATAATTAGAGAGTCTTCTTTTAATATTGATAGCTTTCCCAATATAAATCGGGATATCTTTTTTATTTTTAAATAAATAAACTCCTGAGGATTGTGGGGCCTCTTTAACCCTTTTCTTTACTACCTCTAAACCTAGCATATAAATATCTTACTTAACTTGTGGAAATCACAAGATAAATCTTGATATCATTTTACATAAAAAAAAATATATTTCTCATATGCTAATTGGCGTACCCAAAGAAATTAAAAATAATGAATTTAGAATTGGCCTTACACCCAAAAGCACCCAAGTATTAACTCAACAAAATCATGAAGTTCGCGTTGAAAAAAGTGCAGGTTTAGGGTCGGGATTTACTGATGAGGACTATCTAAATGCTGGTGCAAAAATAATTGAGAAATCTCAGGATCTATTTTCAAATTGTGAATTAATTATAAAAGTAAAAGAACCTCAAACTATTGAGACACAACAGCTTCAGCCAAATCAAATTCTTTTTACTTACTTACATCTTGCCTCTTCTCAAAAATTAACTCAAGAATTGATCGATAGTAAGTGTATTTCAATTGCTTATGAGACTATCACTAGCGAAACCCAAGGTCTTCCATTATTGACACCGATGAGCGAGGTGGCTGGTAGATTATCTATTCAGGCTGGCGCACGATGTCTTGAAAAAAATCAAGGAGGGTTAGGAATACTATTAAGTGGATCGAGCTATAGCAATCCTGCTCAAACTCTTATAATTGGAGGCGGTGTTGTTGGTTATAATGCAGCTCTTATTGCTAACGGTATGCAGTCTAAAATTACAATTTTAGAAAAATCAGAAAAAAGAATTGAAGTTTTAAAGAAAGAATTTCCTAAGGCCGAAATACTAAATATTGACCAAATAAATTTGGAAACAATTATTTCAAGATTTGATTTGGTTATTGGAGCTGTACTGATACCAGGTTCTCAAGCTCCTAAAATCTTACAAAAGAAACATTTAGGCTTAATGAAACCCGGGTCTGTAGTAGTGGATGTTGCAATTGATCAAGGGGGTTGTTTTGAGACGAGTAGGGCGACTACCCATGAAAACCCAACATACATCGTCGATGATGTTATTCATTATTGTGTAGCTAATATGCCTGGTGCTGTACCAAGGACATCTACGATTTCCTTAAATACCGCTACTCTTCCTTATATTGAATCTATTGCAAATAATGGTCTGTCTGAATTTCTTAAAAGTTCTAAACACCACCTCAATGGTCTTAATACCTTTAAAGGTCACCTAACCTATAAGCCAGTCGCAGAGTTATTTGATATCCCTTTTATGGATCCAAA
>Ga0213866_10002234_pt1 | contig 13832 bp, 18 predicted proteins | sample PICome_11_FD_160079 | JGI IMG/M metagenome (GOLD analysis project Ga0213866, IMG submission 160079) | Coastal seawater microbial communities near Pivers Island, North Carolina, United States - PICO284 | ecosystem: Environmental > Aquatic > Marine > Coastal | place: USA: North Carolina...
TGCTACTGCTGATCTTATGTTTGCCCTTATTAGCACTGAGGAACTTGAACAACTTGGTCAGATAATGGTGAAGCAGTTGAAGAATCGATACAATGATCTTTCTATGAATAAGAGATTTGTCGTTGGTATTGATCGTGCCAAGATGCGTCTTTATGATTGTGAGCAATCGGCACAGAATGACATACTTGACTCTGGGCAAGAAGAGGAGTATAATTACGAGGAGAAACCCAAGAAATCTTTTGAGGGGTTTAAATTCTAATGAATGGTTACTATTCTGTATTCAACCCCAGAGGAGAAAAGATTGCTGACTGTGGCATCGAAAGAGATGCAGTCAATCTCATGAACATGAGAAATCAAAAATGGGATGGACATTACTTTACGTTCAATCCTCTTCCTGGTGATATAATTGATATTACCAATACGAAACAACTTCCAACTAATGATATTGTCGTCAATATGGACGGTGGTGTCGGTGGTTCTTGGAAAAACGTTTCTGAAGAAGAATTTGATGAGATGTTCCCTTCCCCAAAACTAAAACAACTGAAACAAAATCAACAAGAACCTTTAGACCTATGAGCAAAATTGACTTTGAACGTTATGAAAAGTTTGTAGATGCCGTCACTTCTGATGCTTCTACTGACTTTGTAGCACTTTCTGATCGTCTGGTTGAACTGGATGAGAAGGGTGCAAATATTGAACGTCTTCTTACTGCCGGTGTTGGTCTCAATGCTGAAGGTGGAGAGTTCCTTGAGATTGTGAAGAAAATGATCTTCCAAGGTAAACCATTCAACGAAGATAATCGTGAGCACATGATTATTGAACTTGGAGATCTGATGTGGTATGCTGCTCAGGCATGTATGGCACTTGAAGTTTCTTTCGATGAAGTGATTGCACGTAATGTGAAGAAACTTGAGAAACGTTATCCTGGTGGATCTTTTGATGTATACTATTCTGAGAATCGTGCGGAGGGAGACCTGTGATTGATTTTGATGACATGGAACTCATGCAACTTAAGTTCTGCATGGACCAAACAAAAAGTCAAATGTCTATGGGTGGAGAGATTCGTCGTCATGCTTCTATTACTGAAAAGGTAGAAGCAGAGATGGATCGTCGTCGTGAAGAAAGTGGCACGTATACCCGTGAAAAAATTCTTCGTGATTTGGAAGCACAAATTAAATCTATGGGAGGAGACCTGTGAGTGAAGAAAAGAAAGTGACAGTAGAAATGTCTGTCTATCAGGCAGCAGCAGTTCGTGAATCACTATTCACTGATACTAAAGTGTATACTTACGATCCCAAGAGCACTCCTCAGAGAGTGATTAAAATTCGTGAGGCAATTATTGATATTGATAGTCAACTTGAAGAAATTCTCAAGGAAGACTGATGTATACAATCATTAACTACTTGACAGCATTCTGGTCAGTTGTTATAATGAATTGTATTCAACCCGTTAACTGGAAATATTGTTATCGGGTTGACCAGTGGTTGATTCCTGAAATCGTATATGGTATCAAACTCAAGACTGGTGAAATAGTTCCTTATCAAACTGAGAAGGACTATCTTAGGGGGTTATAGCTCAATTGGTAGAGCACCTGCTTTGCAAGCAGGGGGTTACGAGTTCGAATCTCGTTAACTCCATCTAAATACTTTAAAAAGTATTGTTCAGAAATAATGGCAAAAAAGATAGTAAGTGCAAATACTGTTAGTGATGAGTTAACTTACGCTAAGTTAAGTAGAACTGAACAGGGAAAAATAAGAAGAGAATTTGGATCTGCATTCCTATTGACTATTGCGGCAGGAAATATTATTCCGCCCAAATCTTTTCAGGCAAGGACGGTTAATTTTGAATATTCAAAAAGTGATAAAAAAAATCTTTCAAAATTTTCTGATTACCTAAGTTCAATTTTTAAAGTTCCAACAACATTTAATAGTTCTACTTTAAAATTGGAAGTGCAAGGTGCGTCAAAGATAACAATAAATTTTAAAGAAAAGAAAGATCCACAAGAATCCAGAAAACAAACTCCTACTCAATATCAAGAGAAAGGAACAACAGACGTATTTAATAATGTTTTAGAAAATAATAAAAGATATAAGGATATTTCGGATATGCAAAAGGACAAAAAACTTATGAGTGATTTAGCAGGTACTTTTAGTGGAAAAACTGCAAAAAAGAATGTTGGAGATCACAGAGATAAAATAGATGATTGGATGAATACTTTTTTTTCTCAACAGGATCTTTTCTTGGTAGGAAAATATGCACCTTCCGAATGGAGTAAATTTGAGTATCATAATGAAGATTGGGTAACTTTCTGGTCAAAATTTATTAAAAAAGTTAAAACAAAGGATGGATCTCCTGTAGGAGATTATACTACTTGGAATCCTTCTGATATTTGGGCAGTTAAAAATAAAAGACAATGTAATGAAGCAATTGATGCTGCTTTCAAAGCTGATAAAGGTGATCCTAGATTAAGTAAGTTGAATAATCTATTAATTAAGATGATGAAAGACAAACAACTTGTAGGAATATCTCTTAAAAAAATAGATGGATCTGGTGCTCATCTTGAGGAGAAGAATCTTGACCCCAAATCTATGAAATTATCTGAGGTTGTGGAACTTAAAAGTAAAGATATTCTTTTGCAACTTGATAATATTGTGAAGCAAGAAAAAGTTACAACTTATATTAAATATGCAGCAACTCACACGATGAATATTAACTTGGGTGATAAGAAAAAATTTGGCAATCTTTCTTTCAATACACAGATAAAAGGAACTGCTGCTCAGGGAGGACAAGCACCTGTCAAAGATGTCTTAAAGTTGTTACATAGGAAAGGCACTTCAAGAATGTTCAATAATGACAATAAATCATATCCACAAAAACTTACTGATTATCAAAAAGATTCAGAAAATTTTAAAAATAAGTACATGAATGTAAGATCAACCAGTAACAACACGGCATGGCCATTGTGGAATGATTTCGATAACTATATTCAAGATCTTTATAGGGATAAGAAGGGTCCAATTGCCGTGGCAAAATTAATGCAAATTGATTTTTATTATGATGTTTTCAAAAATTATCCAAATCCTCAGGAATATGCAGACTTTTGGATTGCTCTTTTACATCTTGGTATGAAGGTTGGAGAAAAATTTGCTCCTCATGCAAAGATATCATAATAAATATTTAAAAAAGAGTAGATAGATGGCAGGATCAAGTACAGAATTATATTCTGAAGTTCTGGCACAACTTTGCTTGGCGTACTCTATAGTATATAATAAAGCAGCTACGAAAGAAGAAATACTTTATAATATTGGATTAAATCCAAAAGTTGTTGCTGCAACAAAAAAACATATAATTTCTCAATCTAGTGTCAATCTTACAAATCCTTCTTTTGTGAATGGGTTTGTTAAATATATTTCTGGAAATGTAAGTGGAAAACTGGGATGGATTGATGCTCAGGGTAAAAATATGTTTGAGGTTAAAAAAAGATTTAAAATAGGACCTCAACATAAAATATACAACGATAAATTATTTGGAAACACCCCGTCTGATAATAATCCTTATAGTGCTTTTCTTAAAGCAAAAACTGGTGCACAAACTGATAAATGGAATCCTGCTGATATATGGGTTATAAATTTAGAGGGGAGACAGCAACTGAAAAAATTAAACCGTAGAGTTCAAGCAAGATCGAAAATATCTCTTGAGTATTGCAATCAATTTTTGGCAGATCAATTTTCTAAAGGTAATATTATTCCAATATCCTTAAAGAAACCTCAAAAAACTCCACATATTGAGATAGTTAACAGTAATGAATTTGTAACAAGATTGGTTCTTAATGAGACAAGCAATCCAACAGTAGAATATACTCTTGGAAATAAAGATGTTAAGATAAACTTTACTATAGAAACTGTTCAACTTGCAAAGGGACAAAAAGCATCTGCAGCTAGAAGAAATCCTGGTAATATTAGGGGAAAGGTTGTAAACGGATCTCAAAAACATATTAGATTGAAATATCACGTCGATAATAAAAAAGTAGAACTTGAATATACTCAAACGGGGAAACCATCTAGAGCGGCAGCAAAAATGGGTAATCTTGGAGCAAAAAACTTTCAAAAAATTATCAATGACACATCTAAACAGGGAGTATCAAAGTTGAATAGTATTCAATCTAATTACAGAGATATTGATCTCAAACAAAATCCTTGGTTTAATGGGCAACAATTGGGTGTGGTGAAGGCAAGAAAAGAGGCTGAAAAGTTAGAACCTCATTACCAAAGATTATCTGAATATGTTGGTGATCTTTGGTCGGCTATAACAGATCATACTCCTCCAGATTTTAGTAAAGATCGTAAAGGACTTAATGAAGCAGCAGGTCTCTGGAGTAAAGCAAGAGCAGGTGAATTGGGATTAGCAATATCTGGAATATCAAATGAAACTGTAAAAAGAAGAGTAATACAAAATTTGTATGAGGCTGCTGGATCCATTAGTTATGTTACTGGTTTGAGTAAAGATGAGATCGAAATGGAAAAAAGTATGGGTATGGAACCATCTCCAAGAAGAACAAATTTTAATGCTAGTGTATATGTTAAAGTATTTTGATCATGAACCCACAAATTGACGAACTATTACAATCCTTCGAATCGACTACAAAAATAACCAAAGGTAGGTATAATGAGTTTCTTGCTCACGTCTACCTTGTCTTTGATAAACAGATCACTATGTGTAGGACAGATCGTATGATGAATAAATATAAGAAAATGAGAATGGAAGTTCTCAGTTATATTGTCGCACACGAAAAAGAAATAATTAAACGACTGAGTAAGTAATGAAGAGTTTCTTCCAATTTTTAAGAGAAAGCAGCACTGCCACTCAACAAGCAGCTAGATTGGGTCTGCAAACCGATGGTCATGGTGGATGGTATGATAAAAATGGTGAGTTTGTTGCAAAGACTGAGAAAGGTAGATTAAAATTTTATAATAAACGTCAAAGAATTGGTCGGCAGGATCCTCCACAATCCGATAAAGAGAAAAACCTTTCTAATACTTCATACGAAAAGCAAACATCACAAGAACCTGCACCAGAACAACCCGCAGCACAACAGCAACAGACACCTGCTCAACAGGGACCACCCCCAGTAGAAAAAACTAAGGGAACACTTACGATTGCATTTGGTCGTTTTAATCCACCAACAACAGGACACGAAAAACTTTTGGATACTGTGGCATCAAGTTCTGATGATGGAGACTATATTATTATTCCATCACGTAGTCAAGATAAAAAGAAGAATCCATTAGATCCTGATACAAAAGTATCTGTGATGCGTCAAATGTTCCCTCAACATAGTGAGAGAATCGTTAATGATCCTCAGAATAGAACTATCTTTGATGTTCTGAAGAAAGCTCATATGGATGGATATGCTGGTGTTCGTATCATCGGTGGAGGTGATCGTGTTGCCGAGTTTGAGAAACTCTCCAACAATTATAATGGAAAACTCTATGCCTTTGATAATGTAGAAGTTCTTTCTGCGGGTGACAGAGACCCAGATGGTGACGACGTTTCTGGCATGTCTGCATCCAAGCAGAGAAAGGCAGCAGCAGAAGGAGACTTCACAACTTTCCGTAAGGGTGTACCGTCATCAATGAATGCCAAGCAGGCAAAGGAACTTTATAATAGTATCCGTGCCGCAATGGAAATCAAAGAGGGATGGAGCATGTGGGAAATTGCTCCTAAGTTTGACTGGAAGAGTCTTCGTGAAAACTTTATTGGCAAGGAAATCTTTAAAGTTGGTGATATTGTAGAAAGTTTAAATACAGGATTAGTTGGTAAAATCATTCGTCGTGGAACAAATCACTTAATTTGTGTCACCGAAGATGACATCATGTTTAAGTCTTGGATCAAAGATGTGCAAGAAGCAGTGGTTAACGGAACAGAGAAGTCTGGAGTTCCTGCAAATCAAAGATTAGTTGGCACTGATGCACATAGAAAATACGTAGAAACTATGGTTCCTGGAAGCAACTGGGGCAGGAATTTCATAAATAAATATAGAAAAAAGTAAGAATCATTAGATCTTCCAATGAGTAACCATATTTCTGAAGAAGGACCACGCCAGGGTCATGCTGCTGGGGATACAAGTGTTGAGCAGCAGGCATCCCAACTTGCCTCTGATATTAAGTATAAAGCAAGACAAAAAATGAAGCAGACCTCTGGGTCTGCTTTGAGTCCTGCACAGGTGCAAGCATTATACAGACAACTTCTTAATGCTTCTCCAGCACCAGGTGCTGTTAAGTCTATTGTGAAGAAAAAACTTTTCGAAAAAGTTGATCGTGGTGTAGAACTGGTTTCTGAAACTATCAAAGGATCTAAGTTTAGTGTATTCGGTAAGATCTTTGTAGAAGGTGGTGGTCAGAAAGAGGAAGTTATTGAAGAGGATGCAGATCAAAAGTTCATTGTTAGAGTAACTGATAAGGCGACTGGCAATACTTCATATAGAAAAGCAGATCGTGCTAAGATTGCTCAGTTGAGAGCAAACCCAAATATCTCTTCCGTTGAGATTACTGGACGTAAGAAAGCAGATGATGCTTATGATAGTGAGAAGACTGGTGGTAAGAAAGCAAAGAAAGATTATGATGGTGATGGTAAGATAGAATCTGGCACTGCAGAGTATATGGGTTCCAGAGATAAGGCCATTAAGAAAGCAATGGCAAAGGAAGAAGTAATCTACGAAAAAGAAGAGAGTGGTGATAAGAAGATTGATGTGATGAAGGGCAAGAATACCATTAAGGTCAATCCTTCCCTTGGAGAATCAATCAAGGCAGAACTTGCTGCCTTGAAAGCAGAAAAGATTCAGGAACAAGAAGCTGCTATGAAGCAGCAAGAGGATGAGAAGAAAAAAGAAGCACTTGCTGATCAACAGGCAAAGAAAGATAAAATGATGAAGTTGAGAATCCTTCAGAATAAAATGAGAGCAGTTAGAGGTGGTGCAGACATTACTGCATCCTATCATCCAGAAAGTGATACTATTGCCGAAGGTGAAGGACAAGTTCGTTATTGTCCTAAGTGTGATAAGGATGAAACCAGAGATGAGTGCCGTTATGGTGGAGAGTACTGGGATGAGAACTCAAAACCAGCAAAGGCAGAAGATCCAAGAGGGATGAAGACCAATATCAATCTTGCAAAGAATAAGTTGAGAGCAATGGGTCTTAAGATGTCTTATGATATGGAAGGTGATCAGATTGATGAACGCACTCGTTATGCTAAAGAAACTGGTAAGGATCCTCAGACTGGAAAACCATCTGAGAAAGGTGGAACTTTAGGTGGAGATGATACTCATTCTAAAGTAATGCGACAAATGAAGACAAGTCTCCGTAAAACTGGTGGATTGATGTCTTCCAGAGGTAAACCAATTCAACCTCAAGGTAAGAAAAAGGATCCTGGTGCAAAAGGTTATCAGGGGGTAACTCCTGTTGATAAAATCAAGGGACAACTCGCAAGAAAGAGAGCACCAAAACCTGATATGGGATCGAGGTTTGACTGATGCCAGCACTATCTAAAAAGCAACAAAAGTTCTTTGGAATAGTTCGTGCCATTCAAAAAGGTGAAATGGCACCAACTTCTCCAGAAACTGCAAAAGCAGCAGAGACAATGAAAAAGGGTGATGTGAAAGATTTTGCATCAACAAAGCACAAAGGTCTTCCAGAAAAGAAAAAGTCACTAAAGGAGTTTTTAGAGTCTATATAGAATAGACTATGATTTAGACTCATGTTAGGATTTTTACTTCCACTCGCATCAAAGGTAATCACCGATGCCGTTTCCAAAATTCCCGAAAACGAGGAACTTGGAGAAAAACTGATTGACATTTGTTTGGTGATTCTTGGTAAGGCAGTCAAACTGACTAAAACTGATATGGATGACAAACTTCTTGAAACAGTTTCTGCGGCAATTCGTACACGAGAAGCAGAATAATTTTATAAATATCTGTATAAAGAATTATAAGGTAAGGGAACATGGCTCTTTGGGGCAATAAGGATTTGGTTTATTCTGATGGAACAGTTGCGGTAAATCTTACTTCTAAAGAGATTACCGGAACAGTTGGAGTTGTAACTTTTACAACCGCAGGTATTAGTACTGGTGATGTAGTAACCGTTGGTACTGGTGCAACTTATGGTTATGCAATTGTAAGTGGATTCACTTCTACAACAATTTCTATCGCAGATACTGCTAATTTTGTTTCTGGATTAACAACTGTTCCATCCGGAACAGATTATTTTGTTTCTCAAGAACCAATTTATACTTTGGGTGATTCTAAGTATGATGCACCAGAAACTAAAACTACTGGTTTCTCAACAAATCCAGTATTTACTGGTATTTTTGGTGTAGATAGAATCGAAACGGGTATTGCAGCAACGACTGCTTATGCAGTAGCGCATCAAGGATGGGTTGGAGTTACAACATATATTGATTGTCACGGAAATCTCAGAGTGAAGAGTGAAACACTTGTTGCAATCGGAATCGACACCACTTCCGATGCATCTGATGATTCACTGTATCCAGATAGCTGATAATTGATAATATGATATGAGATTTGATGAATTGAACGAGAGTAACTATCTACTCTTCGCTATAAAATTTTACGATAATCCCCAGGCAGTAACCAAGGATGATTTTGAGGACGACTTAAAGCGTATCAAATACATCAAGAGATTACTGAAAAGATATAAAAATACTGGGGAACTCAAAACTCATCTCATACTCAATCATTTAACTGTCTTGTTTAATGTCTTTAATGATGCGGCAGTTCCCTTGCTGTTTTATAATCTTGAGTATGATCTTTGGCCTTATATCAAGAGTTTTCTGATATTTTTGAATAGGATACCAGAATATCCAAGGACAATGATCAATGATATTAAAGAAGACAGTTATTGTATGTCAGAGTTACATTCAATCTAATGGATGATAAGAGATTAGAAAATATAATCAATATGGTTCGTTCTCTTAACTTGAAGGAAGAGATTGCGAACTCGGTTGGTGGTGGGGGAATTGCTGGATTGCCACCAGATCAACCACCTGTAAATTTGAAGAAGAAAAAAAGACCACCAATTATTGCCAGAGGATTGATGCCTGGTGCTAGAAAGAGATGGAGTAGGAAAGGATAATGTTCTCAGATCCAAAAGTAGCAGTCCTTGAATCTAAACTTGATATGTATGAGGATCTTTCTAGGGAGATGCTTGCAAAGTTAGAGTCTGCTGTAGAGAAGATATCAGAAGGTAATAATCGCATTGCTCAAATTCTTACGAAGCATGATGAGAGGATTGAACAGAGTATGAAGACAGATACTCTAATTATTAAAATGATTGATGAGTTGAAAGAAGCAGAAGAGAAAAATAATAAAATCATTCACGAAAGGATTGATAGAATACAAGTAGAAATCAAAGCATTCTCCAAGTTTAGATGGCAGGTAGGAGGAGTTTTGGTAGTAGCAGCACTCGTCATAGGTGCCGGTAGTAGAATCGCACCCTTCTTGTTGACTCCAGAACCACAGCAAGTTATAATAGAGAGACAGTAAAAGTCTCTTGTAATGGATCTGGTTGACTACAAGTATATTGGTCTAGTATCTTCTCGTCTCCAGAAATTCAAGAGAGTAAAAGATAATCTATATAACTTCCGGTGTCCCATTTGTGGAGACTCGCAGAAGAACAAAAACAAGACACGGGGATACATTTATCAGGTCAAGAATAACACTAACTTCAAGTGCCATAACTGTGGTGCTAGTATGTCTTTTAATAACTTTGTAAAGACTATAGATCCTACACTTCATAAGCAGTATACTCTTGAGAAGTTCAAGGAGGGGCACACTGGCAGAAACTTTGTGGTCGAAGCACCAAAACTAGAATTTGCCAAACCAGTATTCAAAAAATCTATTAATCTCCCAAAGGCATCAAGTGACCCTGCAGCAAAAGAATATCTGGTAAATCGAAAGATTGATCCTGATAAGTTTTACTTTGCTGACAAGTTCATGGAGTGGACGAACACGCAAAAAAGAACATTCGACACCATCACTAGGGACGAGAGTCGCATCGTGATACCAATGTATGATAGTGATAAAAATTTGATTGGTTTTCAGGGTAGGGCACTAGAAAAATCATTCACTAAATATATCACCGTGATGTTAGAGGAGGAGGCACCAAAAGTTTATGGACTCGATACGATTGACAAAACGTCTCCCGTTTACATTACAGAAGGTCCTTTTGACTCAACGTTCATTTGCAACTCGATTGCTATGTGCGGAGCTGATGTTGATATTAGTGGTTGGGGGATTAGCAATGCTGTCTTCGTTTATGATAACGAACCACGCAATCGAGAGATTGTCGAACGAATCCGAAAGACAATTGATAGTGGAAACTCCATAGTCATATGGCCAAATAATATAGAACAAAAAGACATCAATGATATGGTTCTTGCTGGACATGATGTTATGTCTATGTTAAAATTAAATACCTATTCTGGTCTACAAGCAAAAATTAAATTTAACAACTGGAAAAAAATATGAGCAACGGTACAAAGGTCGTAAAGAGAAACGGAAAAACAGAACCTCTTGATTTGAATAAACTCCACGTAATGGTGGAAGAAGCATGTAAAGATTTAGCAGGAGTCTCTGCAAGTCAGGTTGAGATGCAATCAGGTATTCAGTTCTATGATGGCATCTCAACAGCAGAAATTCAGGAGATCCTGATTCGTTCTGCAAGTGATTTGATTGATCTCGACCATCCTAACTATCAGTTTGTGGCAGCAAGGTTGCTTCTGTTTGCTACTCGCAAGCAACTGTATGGTCGTATGCACGATACTCCCATCGTGAAGGATCACGTTGTTAAGTGTGTTGATATGGGAGTTTATGATCGTGAGATCTTGGACCTTTATACTGATGAAGAGTTTGATAAACTTCAATCATTCATTGACCATGATCGTGATTATTTGTTCACATATGCTGGATTGAGACAGGTAGTAGATAAATATCTTGTACAGGATCGGAGTAGTGGTGTTCTTTATGAAACACCACAGTTCATGTACTTATTGATTGCGGCAACCATTTTCTCCAAGTATCCTAAAGAGACACGTCTCGATTACGTTAAGAAGTATTATGACGCAATCTCCAAACACAAAATCAACATTCCCACACCTATCATGGCGGGAGTGCGAACTCCACTTCGACAATATGCTAGCTGTGTTCTTGTTGATGTTGATGACTCCCTCGATAGCATCTTTAGTTCTGATATGGCTATCGGCAGATACGTTGCACAAAGGGCGGGAATCGGTATCAACGCAGGTAGAATCCGTGGCATCAACGCTAAAATCCGAGGGGGTGAAGTACAGCACACTGGCGTTGTTCCGTTTCTCAAGAAGTTTGAATCAACTGTCAGATGCTGCACTCAAAATGGCATCAGAGGTGGATCAGCTACGGTTCACTTTCCAATCTGGCACCAAGAAATAGAAGATATCCTAGTTCTTAAAAATAATAAAGGAACAGAAGACAATCGCGTAAGAAAACTTGATTACTCTATCCAAATCTCGAAAATCTTTTACGAAAGGTTCATCAAAAACGAAGACATCTCACTCTTCAGCCCTCACGATGTCCCAGGTCTGTATGATGCTTTTGGCACTCCTGAGTTTGACGAGTTATATGTGGGTTACGAGCGAGATGAATCTATTCCTCGCAAAACTATCGGCGGTCAAGAACTATTTTTCGACCTCTTGAAAGAAAGAGCAGAAACTGGTAGAATCTACATTATGAACATCGACCATTGCAATTCTCACTCGTCCTTTATGGATAAGGTTGAGATGAGCAATCTGTGTCAAGAGATCACTCTGCCAACTAAACCTTTACAACACATTGATGATGAAACTGGGGAAATTGCTCTGTGTATCCTTAGTGCTATTAACATTGGTAAAATTAGGGATCTTGAGGATCTTGATGTTCTTTGTGATCTTGCTGTTCGGAGTCTTGATGAACTCATTGATTTTCAAGGGTATCCTGTTAGAGCAGCAGAAATCGCAACCAGAGCACGTCGTTCGTTAGGAATCGGATACATCGGACTCGCACACTACATTGCAAAGAATTGCCGCAAGTATGACGATCCTGAGACTTGGAAACTGGTCCACAACCTCACTGAGGCATTCCAATATTATCTGATTCAGGCAACCGTCAATCTTGCAAAAGAAAAAGGTGCCTGCGAATACAGTAATCGTACTAAGTATGGTAATGGAATTCTTCCGATTGATACATACAAGAAGGACGTAGATGAGATTGTGCCGAATGAGCTTCACTATGATTGGGAGGGTCTTAGATCTGAGGTCCTCGAATTCGGAGTTAGGAACTCAACATTGTCTGCACAAATGCCTTCGGAGAGCAGTTCCGTTGTGTCAAATGCCACTAACGGAATCGAACCACCTAGAGGATACTTGTCCATTAAAAAGAGCAAGAAGGGACCACTCAAACAGATTGTTCCCCAATATGCTACTCTCAAGAATCATTACGATCTTCTTTGGGAGATGAATTCTAATCGTGGTTATATTAATGTTGTTGCAGTGATGCAAAAGTTCTTTGATCAGGCAATTTCTGGTAACTGGAGTTATAATCCAGAACACTATCCTAACAATGAAATTCCTGTGTCAGTTATGGCACAAGATCTTTTAACTACATATAAGTACGGTTGGAAGACCAGTTATTATCAAAATACATATGATATCAAGACTGATGAGGTAGAAGAATCTACAGATTCACTTGATAGTTTAATTTCTCAACTAGAACAAGCCGAGGAGGAAGAGTGTGAGTCTTGTAAAATTTAAGACAAACAAAGAGGAACGTCCAAAGGTCGATTCAATGACCGTCTTTAATTCTGAGGAGGTAGATACCAAAAAACAACCAATGTTCTTTGGTAAACCATTGGGCATTCAAAGATATGATTCATACAAATATCCTGTTTTCGATAAACTAACTACACAACAACTTGGTTATTTCTGGAGACCTGAAGAGGTTTCTCTCCAGAAAGACCGGTCAGATTATCAAACACTTCGTCCTGAACAAAAGCATATTTTTACTTCTAACCTGAAGTATCAAATCATGCTTGACTCTGTTCAGGGTCGTGGTCCTGGAATGGCATTTATTCCTTACTGCTCACTCCCTGAGTTAGAAGCATGTATGGAAGTCTGGGGATTCATGGAAATGATTCACAGTCGTTCATATACTCATATTATCAAAAACGTTTATTCTGATCCATCAGATGTATTCGATCACATTCTGACTGATGATCGCATTGTTGAACGTGCAATGACTGTGACTGAGGCATATAATGATTTCATTAATGCTGCACATCAGTATGATAATTCTAATCAATGGCAACACGCATTAGAAGGAATCTCCTATGCACAAGACGCAAGATATGAACTCAAGCGCAAACTCTTCAGAGCAGTTGCAAACGTTAATATTCTTGAAGGTATTCGCTTTTACGTATCCTTTGCTTGCAGTTTTGCTTTTGGCGAACTCAAGCTTATGGAAGGAAGTGCAAAGATCATCGGTCTGATTGCCAGAGATGAGAATCAGCACCTTGCCATCACTCAGAATATTCTGAAGAAGTGGAGAGAGGGTGATGATCCTGAGATGAAGCAAATCTTCCAAGAGGAACAGCAATGGTTGATTAGTGCTTTTGAGAACTGTGTTAACCAAGAAAAACTTTGGGCAGAATATCTGTTCAAGGATGGATCTATGATTGGTCTGAATGATAAACTGCTGCAGCAGTATGTCGAATGGATTGCCAACCGTAGAATGAAAGCAATCGGACTCAAAC
>Ga0213866_10002241_pt1 | contig 13808 bp, 14 predicted proteins | sample PICome_11_FD_160079 | JGI IMG/M metagenome (GOLD analysis project Ga0213866, IMG submission 160079) | Coastal seawater microbial communities near Pivers Island, North Carolina, United States - PICO284 | ecosystem: Environmental > Aquatic > Marine > Coastal | place: USA: North Carolina...
CTAGCGGCATGACACAGGCCTGATTCCCGGTAAAGGGCTCGCTGGCAAAGGCGTCGATCTGCGCAAATTGGATCTCTGGCACCGCGGGTCCTTCCCTTTCAAGGGCTGTTGGCCTGATAGAGATAAGGCCGTCGGCCGCAGAGCTAAACCCCACCTGATCCGAATTAATCCCGCAATCCATGCCTCATTGGCCAGCCATGATTCACCGGCCCCCGACCACGGCCCAGATCCATCGCATGGGCGATCGCCCCGCGGAGATAGCTCCGGGCCGCCTCTACAGCTCCCTCAATGCGGTCACCAAGCGCGAGGCGGGTCGCGAGACCACTGGCCAGCGTGCAGCCTGTGCCATGGGTGGCACGGCTGTCGATCCGCGAGGCCTCGAAAATCCACTCACCCTGTGTGGTCTGCAGGACGTCGGTCAGGCTGTCCCCCTCAATATGACCGCCCTTCACCAGCGCGCCCTGGGCCCCCAGCTCCAAAAGGCGTTCCGCCGCCCGTCGCTGGCCATCGACCGAGTCGACCACCTTCCCCGTAAGGATCTCCGCCTCTGGGGCATTCGGTGTGACCACGGCCGCGCCGGGAATCAGCAGAGCAGCCAGAGCACTGACCGCCGCCTCATCCACGAGACGGTCACCGCTTGTGGCCACCATGACCGGATCGACAATCCGCAGGAGATCCCGGGCCTGCGCATCAAGCTTCTCGCCTACGCGTTCCACCAAACGGGCAGAGCCCAGCATTCCGGTCTTGACGGCATCGGCGCCCAGATCATCCAGAACCGACTGGATTTGCGCGCTGACCGCCTCAGGACTGACCGGCCAGATCCCCTGGACGCCCAGAGTATTCTGAGCCGTGATGGCGGTGACGGCGGTCATCGCAAATCCACCCAGCGCGGTCACGGTCTTAACATCGGCCTGGAGGCCTGCGCCACCGCCACTGTCGGAGCCGGCGATAATCAGCACCCGGCCGCGCGGCATCTCCATCTGATCGCGCCCGTCCATGTCAGAAGCGGACCGCTCCTGCCCGCAAGTCAGCATAGGCCTCGGAGGTGAGAACAACATATTTGTTCAGCCGGGGCTCCAGATACCAGATTGGATCATTGATCTCCTCGGCATTGAAGCCTTCCTCGATCAGCTCGACCTTGCGATACTTAAAAGTTCCGGTCGTTTCGGCTTCCCTCTGAACCCGGATGAACAATGGGATGGCGTATTTTGGAAGCCGCTGTGACATCCAGTCAAAAAGCGTGTCGAAGTCGACCTCGCCTTTCACCGTAATTGCAGCCATGCCGGCCCGTCCATCGGCGCCGGGGACCTCGACCCCGTAGACATTTGCGGTGGCCACGGCAGGCGCCTGAGACAAAACCTCGCTGACCTCATTGGTCGAGACATTCTCACCCTTCCAGCGAAATGTATCGCCAACGCGGTCGACGAAATAAATATAACCCTCCGCATCCTTTTTCATCAGGTCGCCGGTACGAAACCATTGATCACCGGGTTCAAAGACATCGCGCAGGATCTTCTTCTGCGTCGCGGCCGGATCCTTGTAGCCTTCAAATCGGGTATTCGCCTTAGTTCCAAGCCGGCCAATGGCCTCACCGGGCTCATCGGTGTCCACCCGAATACAGAACCCGTCCGGCCCACGTTCGGGCTGCTGTTCCACCATGTCGAACCGGACAAAAGCGACATGTTCAAAACTCCGTTTGAGATAGGAGGGGATCCGTCCGACAGCCCCCACTTTCCCATCCACATTGGCGAAACTGACATTGCCCTCGGTTGAACCATAAAACTCGACCAGTTTCGGGATCCCGAAGCGGCTCTGGAACTGCTCCCAGATGTCCGGGCGCAAGCCATTGCCAAATCCAGTCCGGACCGTGTGCGCCGTTTCCCGGGGATGGGCGGGTTGGTTGGTCAGATAACGACAGAGCTCACCAATATAAACGATCACCGAGACCTGATAGTCGACACAATCGTCCCAAAAGCTGCTGGCTGAAAATTTCTGTCGCAGAACCAAGCAGGCTCCGGTTAAAAGGGCGGCCCCCACACCACAAATTCCCCCCGTGCTGTGATAGAGGGGCAGGCTGACATAGACACGGTCCCGGGCTGTGACCTCGCAGGGCGCGATAAAGCTGCGCATCATCCCAGCCAGACGCGCCTGCGTGATCCGGGCCGCCTTGGGCAGTCCCGTCGTGCCGGACGTATAGATATACAGCGCGACATCCCGCCCCCGGAGACCCGCACGATGCATCGGATCGGGGCGGTCGGTTGACTGGTCCGTCAATGCCGCGGACAGATCTTCCCCTTCTTTCCCGCCCAGCGTCCAGATCGGAAGCGTGCCCTCGATATGATCGCGCGCGGTCTGGATGGCGATATCCTGATCGGCACCGGTCACGACCAGACGCGCCGCCGAGACGTTGATACAGTGCGCCAGAGCCTGATCGGTCAGATTATGATTGATCAGGCCAACAATCACCCCGATCTTCTGCAGGCCGTACCAGACAGCGATATATTCCGGCCGGTTTTCCATAAACAGAGCGACCGCATCCCCTGCCTGAAGGCCCTGACAATGCGCCCAGTGCGCAACCTGGTTGGCGGTTTGATCCAGCTCACCATAAGTGATGACCTTGTCCTCGTAGCGTATGGCCACATTCGCCCGATACTTGTTGACCACGGCCTCCAGATCATCGGCAAGCGTATTGGTCTGGTCCGGACCGAGCTTAGACGTCCATTTATGCAAGCCCAGAAAGGCCTTGATCGTCGTATATTCCCGCCTGATCTTTTGCAGTATCCCCATGTCTTTCCTCTAGTCTGGTCACTTGCAGCTGAGGAGAAGACTGTTACATGAGCGAGGTCAATACAAAGCGCGAGAAACTTGATGGCCGATCCCGTTGGTGACCTTCTGAACCTCATGGACCTCGAACGGCTGGAAGTGGATCTATTCCGCGGCCAGAGCCCGGATAATGAAACCAATCAGCGTGTGTTTGGCGGACAGGTGATCGCACAATCTCTGGTCGCCGCCTACCGCACAGTGGATACCGAGAACCGGACGTGCCACTCTCTGCATGCCTATTTTATCCGGCCTGGCGACCCGTCCATTCCAATCATCTACGAAGTCGACCGCTCGCGCGATGGTGGCAGCTTCACCACCCGGCGCGTCATAGCCGTCCAGCATGGACGGCAGATTTTCAACCTCGCCGCGTCCTTCCACAAGAAAGAGGAAGGCTGGCACCATCAACATAACATGCCGGATGTGCCGTCACCGGAGGCACTGGGTGATCGCATTGCCTGGCGTCAGCAATTTGCGGCACGGTTACCCGAGCGCCATCGGGGACATTTCCTGCGCCCCCGTCCGATCGAAATCCGCGAGATCGAGCCGTTGGATCCTCTGAAACCGGAGAAGGCCAAGGACAGCCATGCCCACTGGTTCCGGGTCGCCAGGCCCATTGATGAGGCGCCCTGGCTGCATCACTGCCTGATGGCCTATGCCTCTGACATGGCCCTTCTGGGGACAGGAAATCGCCCTCACGGCATCTCGTGGATGACCGGCGAGCTGATGTCCGCCAGTCTGGATCATGCCATGTGGTTCCACGCCCCCATCAAGTTCGACGAATGGCATCTTTATGTGATGGACAGCCCCTATGCGGGGGGTGGCCGCAGTTTTAATCGCGGCAGCGTCTTTACCCGTCAGGGTGAACTTGTCGCGAGCATGGCACAGGAAGGCCTCATGCGGCCCGTCAGAAAGTCCTGACAGGCCCCCTGCCATCTCGTCTTGCGTATTTGGCCCTCCGGCAATGTTGACCACGTCCCGTTCGTGGCTTCCCGTCGCTGTCACGGACAAGTGATTAATCGGCAGTTAACCAAATGGTCTGAATTCTTGGGAAATTGTTAACATCCTTCTCGGCCAGCGCCTGAAGCTGCGATCTGCCAAGTCCAGATGCATCTGAAGCCCGTGGCGAGGTCGACAAGGCCAGATCCGACCGGGGACAAGGCAAAATGACACTTCTGGAACTTATCGTCCTGCAATATCGCTGCCGGTCCACACACCAATTTGTGATCATGGATGCCCTGCAGAGACTGGATGGTCCCGACAGGGAAATCCGGAAGGGCCTGCTCTTACGCCATCACAAACCGCTGCTCAAAGGCGCCACCGCACCCGATACCCGCTTTCGGGATTACAGGAACCATGTCCTCCACGTGGAAGAGGGGGAATGGGGTGGCGCCCGTGATGCGGCAATGAAATGGTATGGCAAAGCGGTCGATGGGCTGCGACAGGGGAAGTGGAGCAGGGCCGCGTACGCCCTCGGCGTTCTAACGCACTATTATGTCGATCCGATCCATCCTTTCCACACAGCCCAGTCTGAAGAGGATTGTGCCATCCATCGCGCCCTGGAGCGGTCCATTGTGTCATCAAGACCGACCCTGAAGGCCCTTATTGATGCACGGGGCTACCCGAAGGTTGAGGGCGGGGACCATACCGGATTCGTCGCCGACATGGTTCTCGCTGGGGCAAAATACGCCAACCCCCACTATCAAACCCTTATCGACCATTATGATCTCGAGAAAGCTATCGAGAACCCGGAAGCGGCTCTCGATGACACGTTACTGACCCTTCTGGCGGATCTGATGGCCTATGCAACATCAGGCGTGGCTGTTCTGTTCGACCGTGCGTTCAAAGAAGCTAAAATCAGCGCTCCTGAAGTCGATCTGGATGTGCCCGGTTATCTTGCGGCTCTGGATATCCCGGTCCGCAAACTGGCCCGGCGGCTGAGAGATGCCAAAGATCGCTGGGCCGTGTCCAACATGTATGCCGAACTTCAAACAAGCGGCAAAGTCATCCGGACGCTGTCCGCCGATGACCGGGTCATCCGTCGCCTCCATGCCGAAGAGGTCCTCAGGATGCCGCTCACGGTTCTGGATGCGCAGCCGCTCGAGCCCCTCGGCACCCATCATGTGAACCGTGGCCCGCAAGATCCACCGGTTCGCTATGTCCTCAAAGTCCTGCCGGAGCCGGTCCTGACAAACCAGTTTCGGCCTGAGACCGGCGCTCATGAAAAGATCGACGCATTCGCCGCCGGTGTTGAGCAACCTGACCCGGAGATTTTCGAAGATTTGCCCCAGCCCGGAGATCTGGAAACCATGACACCAGACCTCTCGCAAAAGCAAACGCCGGCAGCGACCGACACCCGGAAGAAGACCGACCACAATCGCCTGACGGCTGACTCGCCGATTATCGACGCCCCCTCGATCGGGCCCAAAACCGCGGCGCGGCTACAAGGCGTGAACATTGCTACCATAGGCGATCTCCTGACAGCAGATCCCGACCAGACTGCCGCCGCACTCAACGTCCGCTACATCAAGGCGGCGACGCTGACCGACTGGCAGGATCAGACCCGGCTCATGCTCGAAGCTCCAGGCCTTCGGGTGCTGGACAGCCAGATTCTTGTCGGCGCTGGCATCCGGACGGCCGACGGCCTCGCCAGGTCATCGGCCCGCAAAGTCCTAGACGCCACGACCAGCTTCCTCAGCAGCCCGGGCGGCGCGAAGGTGCTCTGGGGCGGCGAGAGCAAAGTCAATGAGAACGACGTCAAGCAATGGATTGATTATGCGCGGTCAAACCAGGGCTGAGCCAGCACCACATTGATCTGCGGACAGAACCAGATCAAAATGCCTCGATGGCTTGTTCTGGATCGCTTCAATCTGGTTTGCCTGTCTTAAAAGGCTTTCTTGGATGCATTGTTCTGGCCGCCTGCGGCTCGGCGAGCCCCATCACGTCGGATGCCTGCCAAGCCTATCGACATGCTGGAGCAGATTACATTGTCTGCAAATATAACACCCGGAAGGATGATATCCGTTTCTTTCACAGCGATGCCGAAGACCGTCCCTATCTCCAGTTCGACGTTCTGGCCCGGGAACTGTCGGAGCAGGGCTTGACCTTGAGCTTTGCCATGAATGGCGGCATGTATCATGACGATCGGAGCCCGGTTGGATTTTATCGCGACCCCTTGGGGGACCGGGCTCAGGTCAACACCAATGACGGGCCGGGTAATTTTCATCTCAAGCCGAACGGCGTCTTCTGGCTTATGGATGACCGGGCCGGGATCAGCGAAAGCCAAGCCTACCTCGCCTCGGATCTCGACCCGGTTTATGCGACCCAGTCAGGCCCGATGCTGGTCCTGAACGGTCAATTGCACCCCGGACTCAATCCGGAAGGCACCTCGCGGCGCCGCCGAAATGGCGTTGGCGTCGATGCCATCGGGGAGGAGGTTTATTTCGTGATCTCAGATGATGCGGTGAGCTTCCATGATTTCGCGACCTTGTTTCGCGATGCCCTTGAAACACCCGACGCCCTCTATCTGGACGGACAAGTCAGCCGGCTCTATGCGCCGGCGCTGCGACGGAACGAAGCCGGAGCCGATCTGGGGCCAATTGTTGGGGTGGTCGACTAGGAGCCAAATATGACAGAGATCGAATTGACGCCGGAGCGGCGAGATGCCCTGATTAACCGTCTTCAAACACAGTTTCAGGTCGAATTTGATGAACCTCTCAGCACTTTCCGGGCCGCCGCCCTTCTCGATCTGGTTTTGAAATGGGCTGGCCCTACCATCTACAATCAGGCGGTTCAGGATGTCCGGGCCCACTTGCAGCGCAGGCTGGATGATCTAGACGGCGAGATTTTTGCACCACCTGCATGCTGAATCGGAGACCGCGATGAAACTGACCCTTTATGGCCTCAAGACCTGCGACAGCTGCCGCAAGGCCCTTACAAGCCTGGCCGCTGCGGGGCATGAAGTGACCTTTATCGACATACGTGCCGAGGCGCCCCTGGAGCAGTGCGTTCCTTTCTGGCTGGATGCCGTGGGCGCAGATGCCTTGATCAACCGACGGTCGACAAGCTGGCGGGCTCTGTCCGAAGAGGAGCGCCAGACTTCACCGGCTGATCTCCTTTTACGCCATCCTACCCTGATCAAACGACCTGTCATTGATGCCGTGGGCCAAGTCAGCGTCGGCTGGACCAAGACCACCGAGGCGACTCTAACCTGACCCCTGCACCACCCGGGAGAAGACCACCATCTGCAAAGCTACTCCACCCCGGTCGCCGGGCGCAGGCGCCACAGGACCAGTCCGTTGAAGATGTCCACGCTTGCATGGAGCAGCATAGCGGGCCACAGGCTGCCGGACATGAGAACAATCACCGTCAGCAACAGACCCAGCACCCCCACCCGGAACATACCCGAGGTGCCCTGATAGCGATGCAGCGCAACAAAAAGCAGAAGGGAGAGGCCTGCCGCCAGCCAAAGCGGCATCGTAAGGGCCAAGGCCCATATCAGAACGCCGCGGAAAATCACCTCTTCGGTCAGGCCCGCGCTCAGCCCGACCCAGTTGAACAAAGCCTGCTCCGAAGGCGTCGACGGCAGATAGGCCTGCAGGTCACCTATGTCCTGATATCGAGCCCAGAATCGGCGACGCAGGCGGCTCGACTGGCGCACACCGATCCATTGACCAAGTGCCAGAAGAGACAAGCTGATCGACATCGCCCAGGCCACCAGAGCCTGTCCATCGCTGCGCCCGGGCCCAAGGCCGATATGCCCCAGAGAGGCACCGCTCAGGACACTGAGGCCGACACCGAGCGCCGCACTGCTCCAGAGCACCAATAGCGTCCAGATGAAGAAAGCACCGCGGTCCTCTAACCTGTCTTGCCGAAGCGCAACACGATCACGCCGAAGCGTCACAAAGGCTTCAACCGGCACGGCCACGGCCACAGTGATGATAAGCATGCTTTGCCATACGGTCATCCGACACCGCCTATACTTTCGGGAAACATACCAGCTGATGGCCGACCGCGCTTAAGGGGAACTACCTATTGCGACATGACGCAACGTCGGAAAGGCTGCAGGCGCGCTTCACCAGGAGGTAACCATGACCACTGAATTTCTGGCCTGGCTTTTCAGCCTCTACATGATCGTTGTCGGGGCCCGTATCGTTGCCGCGCCGGGGGGCTATATGGCCATCATTGACGGCCTCAAAGAGAATGACGGACTCAGCTTTTTGTGTGGTGTGTTTGTCTATTTTTTCGGCGGAACCCTGTTGGCGCTTCATCACGATATGAGTACCGCACTCGCCGCCGTCGTGACCGTTTTCACCGCCCTTATGGCGCTTGAAGGCCTGACCATCATGGTCGCGCCAAAACAGGTCCTGTCCTTGCCCGCTGGAATTGGATTTCAGCATCATTCCAGAAGCTGGGGACTGGTGTCGTTTCTTCTTGGGTTGGGTCTGGGGGGCTGGGCCCTGCTTGGCTAGGAAAAAATCCAGATCTGTGATCCTGACGGGCGCATCTGGGGGTTTTCAATTCCGCTGAAGTGACTAGGTTTGCCATTCCGGGGGCTGAGGTCCGGGACTGCTGGCAGACCTGTCCAGCCGGGGCCCCGGATAACTGATCCGGCTCGCTTCGACGCGTCTGTAGGGGACGAAGGCAGAACGGTCCGGGTCTTCAGAGTCTGGAAGGCCTACAAAGAATGAACAAGCCGAACGCCCAAAGTCAGTTCGAAACACCCGAAGTCACGACGGGCGCGCTGCCATCGAGTCGCAAAGTGTACACCCACCCAAAGGCCGATCCGAGCCTTAGCGTTCCACGACGCTTGATCGACCTGCATCCGTCGGCGAATGAGCCCGCCGTGCCAGTTTATGACACATCTGGACCCTATTCTGATCCGTCGGTCAGCATCGATGTTGAACGGGGACTGGCCAGACACAGGACCGATTGGATCCTCGCCCGTGGCGGCGTCGAGGCCTATGATGGACGGGACGTTCAGCCCGAAGACAATGGCGGTGCCACCGGCGACTACCTTGCGCGCGAGTTTCCGGTTCGCAACCGCCCTTTGAGAGGCTTGCCGGGCCAACGGGTGACACAGTATGAATTTGCCCGCGCGGGGATCATTACCAAGGAAATGATCTATGTTGCCGAGCGCGAGAATCTGGGTCGGCAGGAAAGACTCGCCAATGCCGCGGCCCAGATTGAACAGGGAGAAAGCTTCGGGGCCCACATCCCCGATTTCATTACACCGGAATTTGTTAGGGACGAAATCGCTTCAGGCCGGGCCATTATTCCCTCGAACATCAACCATCCCGAACTGGAGCCCCAGATCATCGGGCGGAACTTCCTGGTCAAGATCAACGCCAATATCGGCAATTCTGCCGTGGCCTCGTCGGTCGAGGAAGAAGTTGAGAAGATGGTCTGGGCGACCCGCTGGGGCGCGGACAATGTCATGGACCTGTCAACAGGCCGGAACATCCACAACACCCGTGAATGGATCATCCGGAACTCGCCCGTTCCGATCGGCACGGTTCCCATTTATCAGGCTCTCGAAAAGGTGAATGGCATCGCCGAGGACCTGACCTGGGAGGTCTACCGCGACACGCTGATTGAACAGTGCGAGCAGGGCGTGGACTACTTTACCATCCATGCGGGGGTCCGGCTGGCCTATATCCACCTCACGGCCGAGCGTGTGACCGGCATTGTCAGCCGGGGCGGATCGATCATGGCAAAATGGTGCCTCGCCCACCATCAGGAGAGCTTCCTGTACACCCATTTTGAGGAGATCTGCGACATCATGCGGATGTATGATGTCTCCTTCTCACTCGGCGATGGCTTGCGCCCGGGATCGATTGCGGACGCCAACGATGCCGCCCAGTTTGCGGAACTGGAAACCCTGGGAGAGCTGACCAAAATTGCCCATGCAAGGGGCTGTCAGGTCATGATTGAGGGGCCGGGGCATGTTCCCATGCACAAGATCAAGGTGAATATGGACAAGCAGCTCCGGGAATGCGGTGAAGCGCCGTTCTACACGCTGGGGCCACTCACCACGGACATCGCACCTGGCTATGATCACATCACCTCCGGTATCGGCGCAGCCATGATTGGCTGGTACGGGACGGCCATGCTCTGTTATGTCACCCCCAAGGAGCATCTGGGCCTGCCGGACCGTGATGACGTCAAGGTCGGCGTGATCACCTATAAGCTCGCCGCCCACGCGGCAGATTTGGCCAAAGGTCATCCCGCGGCCCAGATCCGTGACGACGCCCTGAGCCGAGCCCGTTTCGAATTTCGGTGGGAAGACCAGTTTAACCTGTCACTGGATCCCGAAACCGCCCGTCAGTACCATGACCAAACCCTGCCGAAAGAGGCCCATAAAGTGGCCCACTTCTGCTCCATGTGCGGACCGAAATTCTGCTCCATGAAAATCACACAAGATGTGCGCGATTATGCGGAGGGTCTGTCCGACAATGAGAAGGCCGACCTGAAAAAACAGGCCGAAGAAGCCCGCCGGGGCATGGAAGAGAAAAGCCGGGAATTTCTGAGCAAGGGTTCCGAGATCTACCTGGAGGAGCGCTAGCAGCGACCGGCATCCGGTCAAAACTGGCACAGCATTTTCCATGTCACCGCCACCCTTTCACCTTGCCTTTCCCGTGCACGACCTTGGTGCCGCACGGTCCTTTTATGGTGGACTGCTCGGCTGCCACGAGGGACGCAGCAGCGATACATGGGTGGATTTCAATTTCTTTGGCCACCAAATCGTCGCCCATCTTGCACCACAGGCCTGTGGCCAAGTGGAGGTTAACCCTGTCGACGGGCACGGCGTCCCGATCCGCCATTTTGGCTTGGTTCTGGACATGGAGGTCTGGGAAGATCTGGCCAGCCGTCTTGAAGGTGAACTTACGTTTCTGATCAAACCCCACACGCGTTTCAAGGGGGCGCCCGGCGAGCAAGCAACCATGTTCTTTCTTGATCCTTCCGGCAATGCGATCGAGCTGAAAGCCTTTGCAGACCCCGATCAGCTGTTCGCGACCTGAGCCTCCCTGATGTGGCCGCGGCGGACGGGGCCGGGAACAAGACACCCAAAAAAAGGGGAACGGCTCCCTTCAACCGTTCCCCTTCTCCGCTCCTGAGCCGCCGCGCATGGCGTCGGTCTGAGCGCCGCTCCGGGACGATACGCCCAGAACGGAACTGCCTGATCCCGTGTCTGATGTGAGGGGGGTCACCACCAGAACATCAGGGACGTCGCAGCATTGCGTAGATCTGATCCTTGAGGACAACCCGGCGACACCTGAGACCGGCCTCGGGCTCCGGTCCCACAGGCTCTGCCCGGGTCTCATAACGGTGAATCGCTCGGTTCACCTTATGATAGTCCTCCGCCAGTCTGGCGAAATGGGCGCTGGACTTCTTCAGCTCACGAATTCGATCAATGTGGCCTGGAAATTCCTCCGCAAGCTCGTGCGGGACATGGCTCATGAGAACGTCTTCCTTCTTTCAGATGGGTCTCCAGCCACACGACCAGAACCCCGGGAAGGTGTCACTCAGGGAAAATACCTAGACAGGCATGGACCGACAGACTGGCGGGCCAAAACCCACATCAACGTCCGGGCAATTCATACCTCACCTCGTGTCGGGATGGTTCGCCAGATCGGCCGGGTTTTCCTCCGGCTCGGGATCAGAAGGTCTCAGCGGGCGGGTGATTTCCAGCCAGATCATCACCACAAGGGCTACGCTGAACATCAGCAAAGGCGCCAGAATCAAGAAGAAAATGACGACGTCGAGAAACATCTGCGGAAGCATGTCCTGCACTCCCGGGCGCACGCCCGCTCGCCCCGTAAAATATGCAACCCAGCCCCCCCTCCCCCAGCTGATGAGGGGAGGGAACCAGAGCAGAGGGGACAGTTTCCTCTGGCTCACCCAGCCTTACTGAAGATAAAATATATCTATACTTGTTTTTTATTTTTTTCAACCTCTAATTGTTTTTTGTCTTCTAAAGGAACGATATAAAGTGGACGGCTTCCCCTTCGACACCCTTTCCGCGACGAGCCATTGAGCTTAGACGTCTAATATGGACCTGTCGCAGAACCGAGAGCTCGAGCCCTTCCGTCGAGACGTACGCCACTTCTTTGAAACCGAGTACCCTCAGGACATCCGGGACCTGACGGCCAAAGGCGTCAGCCTGAGCACGGCGGATGTCCGGCGCTCTGAAATGGCGCTGGGATCGAAAGGCTGGCTTGCGACCGCCTGGCCCGAGGCCTTCGGTGGACCGGGGTGGAGTCTGGAACAGCAATATATTTTCGACGAAGAGCTTGAACGGGCGGGTATTCCGACGGTCACCCCTATGGGGGTGATCTATGTCGGTCCGATCCTCTACACTTTTGGCAGCCCCGCCCAACAGGAGCGCTGGTTACCGGGAACCCGTAACGGCTCTCTGGGGTGGGCGCAGGGATATTCCGAGCCGGAAAGTGGCTCCGACCTCGCCTCTCTTCAATTCAGCGCCGTTCGGGACGGCGACACCTATGTGCTTAACGGAACGAAGATCTGGACCTCTGCCGCCCAGCATGCGGACTGGATTTTCCTTTTGGCTCGAACCAGTCGGGGCGCGCGCAAGCAAGAAGGCATTTCCTTTATCTGCTGTGAAATGGACCGGCCCGGCGTCCAGCTGACCCCGATCATCTCGATTGATGGCAAACATGCCCTGAACTCTGTCACATTCGACAATGTGCGGGTCCCGGCTGACTATCTGATCGGGGAAGAGGGCAAAGGCTGGACCTACAGCCAGTACCTTTTGGGTTTTGAGCGGACCTCCTACGCCCGGATTGGTGGCAAGCGGAAGCAACTGGCGCACCTCCATGCCATTGCCCGGGCTGAACCCACCGGCGGCAACAGGCGACTGATCGATGACCCCGCCTTCCGGCGAAAACTCGGCGAGGCCGAAATGGCGGTGGATGGCCTAGAGATGACGGTGATGCGGGTCCTCTCCGCGGTGAAGGATGGCGGCAGCCCTGGAAAAGAGGCCTCGATCATCAAGATCCTCGCCACGGAGACGGCACAGCAGATTACAACCCTGTATCTCGACGCGGCCGGCGCCCACGGTCAGCGCGCGTTTCCCGACAGTGTCAGCCCCGACTGGCTGGAAAATGCCCCCTGGGCAGCACCGGGCGTTGCAACCTATTTGGGCACCCGGGCCCAAAGCATTTATGGGGGCACAAACGAGATCCAGAAGAACATTATTGCCAAGCGTGTTCTCAATCTCTGAAGAATTCTCTGCTGTTCGGCTTATTTCCCTTGAACTGACCCCCGACTCCTCGCTATAGGGCAGCCGTTTGGCCTGATTGAGGATGTGCGTATGCCGAAGCGAACCGACATTGAATCCATCCTGATCATCGGCGCCGGTCCCATCATCATCGGCCAGGCCTGCGAATTCGATTATTCAGGTGTTCAGGCGGTGAAGGCGCTCAAGGAAGAGGGCTACAGAGTCATTCTGATCAATTCCAATCCGGCCACTATCATGACCGATCCGGGGCTTGCCGACGCCACCTATATTGAACCGATCACGCCAGATTTTGTTGAACAGATTATCGCCAAGGAGCGCCCGGACGCCCTGTTGCCGACTATGGGCGGCCAGACTGCTCTGAACTGTGCTCTCACCCTGCAGAAAGCCGGGACGCTGGAGAAATACAGTGTCGAACTGATCGGCGCTCGGGCCGATGCCATCGAAATGGCCGAGGACCGCAAACTCTTCCGCGAGGCAATGGACCGGATCGGCCTTGAGAACCCCCGGGCCGCGATCGTCTCTTCGCCACAGCGGGACGATGGCAGCTATGATCGGATTGAGGGGCTGCGCCAGGCCATGACCGTCCTTGATGAGGTTGGCCTGCCCGCCATTATAAGGCCGGCCTTCACGCTGGGGGGCACCGGTGGTGGAGTTGCCTATAATCGCGAGGATTATGAGCGCATCTGCCGCTCCGGTCTGTCGGCGTCACCCGTTAGTCAGATCCTCG
>Ga0213866_10002244_pt1 | contig 13798 bp, 14 predicted proteins | sample PICome_11_FD_160079 | JGI IMG/M metagenome (GOLD analysis project Ga0213866, IMG submission 160079) | Coastal seawater microbial communities near Pivers Island, North Carolina, United States - PICO284 | ecosystem: Environmental > Aquatic > Marine > Coastal | place: USA: North Carolina...
GCACCCTGCTCAGCGACCTTATAGATCGAGCGGATGACCTCACGGTTGATCTCAGCCAGAATCTCAGTGGAGAGAATGTTGGCGAGTTCAGCCTCAGCGTTCAGACCGTGAATTGCCTTCAGGTCTTGTGCCAGTTCCAGTGAGTACTCAGCTTTCAGAGCACGTGAACGGGCAGTAACGGTGACCTTCTCGATCGAGAATGCCATCTCGTTGAAGGCATTGGTGGTGGTGCCATCCAGTGCCTCAGCGTCGGCAGTGCCCATGCCCTGACCAACGTTGTACTGCGTTGAAGTAGCAGCGCCAACAGGGTTCAGAACGGAAGGATTGGTGCCAGACTGTGAAGTAGTACCGAAACCAGCAGCTACGTCAGAGAAGTAGCTGGTGTTGTCGAAGCCATGATCCATGCCAGAGAAGGCAGTATCTGCTTCGTTATAGAATGCCTCAGCACCGCTCATACCTGGGGTTCCAGGAGCAGCGTAGCGTGAACGCATTGCGAAGATCAGTCCAGTAGGACCGTTCATTGGTTGAACGCCAGCCAGGTCATAAGCAACCAGGTTAGGCATTGAACGTCTGATCAGGGAGATCAGAACAGGGTCGAAACCAGCAACAGGACCAGCGGCGGTTGCGTCGGCGCTGAAACCAGCAGCACCAGTGCTGCTATTGGTGTTGACGGTTGGGGTTTCCATCAGGGAATGACCTGATGAGAATGCAGCTTCCTCGCGGAGGAACTTTTCTTGGTTTTCCAGCAGAACAGCGGTTACAGCTCTACGATGTGCATCTTTGATGCCACCATCATGATCGAGAAGAGGCTTCCACTTTTCTACCAGATGCTCGGATTGGAACATTGGTTTTTACCTAAAAGTTGAACGTTTGATTAATGTTAAATTCACTTAGAATTCATCTTGCTGAGAAGATCCAGGTATGAGTTCATACCACCAGCAGCAGGTGCTTCGGTATGATCTACACCCTCAGAAATCGTATCAGCAGTTGATGATTGAGATACTGACTTGGTGTTAGAGAAATAAGATTCTCTCAGGGTGGTCAGTTTTTCTCTGAACGAGTCTTCACTTTCAAACTCTACACCTTCGGCAAGCGAAGCGAGCTTCTCTTTCTGGGTCCCAGCAAGACCCTCAGAAACATCGGAGAGGATTCCATCAGCAACTGACTCTGCCAGACGCTTATTGAGGGAAATATTCTTCTCGATTTGCTCGTTGAGTTTAGTCTCCATGTCATCTAACTTGTCTGTCATCGCAGACAAGACATCATATTTTTCCTCAGGGATGCTCACATAATGTTCTTCAAAAAGTGACTTCATACCTTCCAGGAAGGATTCAGTCATTTCGGTTTTGAGACCACGCTCAACAGCGAGTTCGTTCTCTTGGAGCCACTCATCAGCGACATACTCCAAGTAAGAGTCAACACGCTCTTGAAGTTCGGTCTTCATTTCTTCGATCTCTTCGGAGAGAGCAGCAGCATACTGTTCTTCCAGAGATTCTTTGATTTCTGCAACTTTGGATTTCAGAGCAGCTTCAAAGATGGTCTTTGCCTTTTCCTTGAATTCTTCGGAGAGTTCTTCACCACCGAGAAGAGCATTAACATCCTCTTCAACGTCGATTTCCTCTTCAACAACCTCATCAGTGACCTCTTGGTCCTCTTCGATGGTTGCTTCGGTTTCGAACTCTTCTTCTTCTTTTTTCATGGTAGGCATTGAATCGGCACCTTTGGCACCTTTGGTTACTACATCTCTGACCTGCTTTAATGTGCCGCCTGGTGTTTTCAGTTTGGCACTATCGTCATCGGAACGATAGTTTTCAGGAGTAGGACCACCGAGATCCTCTACACTTGCCAGTTGTGTTCCAGGGTCTGCCATTTTGGGCATTGGATCGCCCGCTTTGGCACCTGAGTTAACGGCGGTGCGGGACTGTTGTGTCTTTACTTCCATTTCTTGTAAATTTCCACGCGACATTTGAAATAAACCTAATTTGGTATTATCTTTATTTATTTATAATTAGATGTTTTGCAAAAAGTCATTAAAGAGACTTAATTTCTTTTCATCTAATTGTTTTTGATCAACAAGAGTGTTGATCTGAGCGTATGTTTTGGCAGCATACTTCTCACGAAGGATTCCACCGTCCCATACCCACTCTTTTCCTTCCATAATTCCCTCAACAAAAGCATCAGGTGCAGAAGGATCAGCAACGATATCAGCAGCAGTTGCTAACATGAAGTCGTCACCAACAACGTTCACTCCTTCTCTTGTGAGTTTGAGTGAACCAATTCCTCTGGAAGAAACACCGAGTTTGACGCCCTCTTCTACCAAAGAGGCAGCAATCTTACCCATTGGGGTATTGAGGATTTTTGCCTTACCGATAAAGTTAGAACCACTTTCTCTAAGAGAAACGATCTTATGAGAAACTCTATCAAGGTTTACGGTAGGACCTTCGGGGTGACCAAGTTCACCAAGAGCACGTCCTTTCTGGATATGATTCTCATTATATCTACCAACCTCACGGCGAAGTGTCTCCATAGGATACATACGCCCATTGCGGTTCTTGATGTTTCCTTGAAGGAAAACACCCTCGATATAAAGTTGCTTCTTGCCACCTTTGTTTTCGACAAGAAACTCAACTGATTCGATTTCTTCTGTGATAAGTTTCATCAGGAAATACCGCTAGTTTGGACTTGGATTAATTGAACGTTTGTACCTGTTCCGCCTGCTTTCGCAGAAACTTTAAGTGAGTTTCTCATCTCAGAACCATTGAAGGTTGCTGTTGATGCACCAGAAACTGTTGCACTTGAAGTATCTTTTGTTACTACAACTCTTGTTGAATAGTAACCAGTAGCATGAGATGCTGAGGTTAAAACTCTTTCGATAGGAAGATGAGTTCCGTTCAGTGAATCTGGTGTGATACCTGTGATCGTAACGGTGTCACCTACATTGAAAGTCGTTCCAGTTCCTTCTGGGAAGTGATAAACAGTAGAAGCACCTGTGGTGATTCCGCTGATTGGTTGTGACTTTGGTGTTAGAGAAAGAGTTTCGGAAGAATCTGCAACGATTACATAATCTAAATCAGTTGCAGTTGGATTTGTTCCAATAGCAACATTAATATCTTGTGACCCTACCGCACTGATTCTGAGAGAATCTGAACGAACCGAAAATGGTTGAGAGGTAGATGTGCCATTTGCACTAGCAAAATATGTGCCAGTGCCCACTATTGGATTATGAGCCATTATTCCTCCTCGGTTTCGGATTCGATTTCAGTTTCGGTTTCAAATTCTTCATCATCGCTACCAAAGAGTGATGATGCTGCACCTGGTTTCATTTCATCAACTCTTTCTGCTGCCTTTGCATACAGAATTTCTTTGATTTTATCTGAAACCTCAGATGGAGATTCACCGTTCACCATAAGGTCCATTAATTCTTCCATTGTTTAGTAATATATTAAGAGACTGTATTTATTTATATTTCTCCGCCTTCGGGGGCTACGGTCTTTTTACCTTCACGTTCAAGATCAGGTTCCATAACAGGTTGACCTAAGTCTGGACCAGTGCCAACTGCCCCCCCTTGTGGCATTCCTGGTTGCATTCCGTCAACCGACATTGCTGCTTCAAGAGGATCAACGATAATACCATCCTTGATTTCTTGTTCAATCTTTGCATCCTCTTCCAGGATATCAGCATCAGTTTGACGAATGATCTTACGACGAACATAATCTTGGGAGAAGTATTTCCCAACATAAGGTTCTGCAAGGGTTGCCAGATTGATTCTATTTTCCATCAACTCCGCATCTTTTAGTTCGGAGAAATGATTGTCATAGAGGAAATCAAACTGAATGTGCTCAGACATAATCTCCCAATCTTCGGGAGTAATGACATTTTTCAGAAGCAATTGAGTTCTGAGCATATCAAGGAACATGGCAGAGAATCTCTTTCTCAAACGACCAACAAACTTGCTAAATTTGAGTTCGTCTCTCAAAATCTCAGAAGAACGTCCAAGGTTAAATCCACCATCACCTTCAATGCGAGAGATAGGAACATTCAGTGACTTGTAGAGTTTCTTCTTGAAATACTCAACGTCAGTCAGTTCGCCAAGATTTTGTCCACCAGGAAGAGTTGTAATTTCTGTACCACGACCACCTTCTCTACGTGGTAACCAGAAGTCTTCCATCATGGACATAAACTTCTTATCATCACGGATCTCACCAGTGTTGGCATTGTATACCAACTTATTACGGTAACGTGACATCACATCACGCAGGTATTGCTCTGCTTTGACCTTAGGGAGATTGCCGACATCAATGTAGAAAATGCGACGCTCAGGTGCTCTACTCAAACGGTAGATAACCAGAGAATCCTCAATCATTCTCAATTGATTGAGTGCTTTAATTGCTTTATGAAGATATGAAAGTGTTGATCCTTTGTTTCTATCTACAAGACCTGAGGTACAATAAGAGATCGAATCCTTTGAAAACTTAACACCTTTCTGATCTTGTGATGCAGCAGGATTGCCAACAGGATAGTTGAGTTTTGGAGTATAAACAAAGTATTCCTCAATCTCGGGAAATGCCATGTCAATAGAATTGACAGACTCTTTCCTTGCAACTACACCTAAATCTTTGCTAGGTTTCTTGGCATGACGAATAAACTTCATCTTTGCCGCATCAATATAACGAAGTTCTTTAATGCCTTCTTCTGGTTTCTTTAAGTCAATAACTTTGTGATAATACAGTCTACCATCAATATACCAGTTGCGATAAATTTCATGAGACTTCTTATCAAAGTCAAGAAGATCTTTAATATTTTTGAATTCTTGTCTGATTACTTTCTTAATTCCTTCCGAAGCATTGAGGTTTGACAGTTCAATTTCAACAGGACTGTCATTAAGGTCGCTTACAATAGCTTCGTTTACAATATCTTCGATGGCACTATCCACTTCTGGATGAAGTGCCATCTCTCTATAACGACGAATAAGTTCAACTTCGTTTTTATATGTTCCTTCTATGTCAACGTAGGATCCAAAAAATCCAGACGTAATATAGTGGTCATTCCCGTCCTCGTTTGAAGGAGGAACAGGACTGACCACTGATTTAGATTCTTCTTGGGAATCTTCAATTGAAAAACCGAATAGTTTCGCCATTATACAAATTTTTGCGATGAACTATTTATCAGTTCAGCGCACCAGGACCACCAGCAATTTCAAAGTATTGAACTTGGAATTCAACAGTGAACTCCTCAATAGTGTTCTCGGTATCATAACCAAGAGCAATTTCGGAAACAGCAGTTGGGAAGATATCGTAGAAACGATATGATCTCAGAACGTTTGCTTTTGTTCCAGTGGTTCTGCCTTGTCCTGCATCAGGAACAGCAGTGGTGGTTTCAATCTGACCAGATGAACCTCTGCCTAACTGATAGACATAAGCGTCTTTCATGTAAGCATTGGGGTTAGATGCACCAGTGTTGTTGGAGAGTTTGCTGATACCGTTCATCCACATTTCCATTGCGTGGCGGATCTTGAAGTCCTCATCATTGATGATGGTAAGGGTCCAAGGATCGAAGGTTCTATCACCAGCAACTTTCAGAGTACGACCTCTAAAAGGAACATCGATAGAAGCAACGTTGGATGCTGGAAGATTAGCAGCCTTACACATAAAGGTAAGGTCTTTCAGCATTTCACCATCTTTGGTGACATATGATGGAAACTCAGGAATCGTTACCTCAAATAGATTGGGGCGGGCACCGCCCCCTTTGAGTACCGACTTAAAGTTGGATAGTGTTTTAATCTGTGGTGCTTCGGCCATTGTTTTCTATGCTCCGTGGAATCTTCGTTTAGGGATTGGATCAGACTCTACCAGCAACTTCCTCAAAGCTGACACCAGTTCTGGTGGCAACGAAGGTGAGGGAAACGTAGTTGATAGACTTGGCGGGTTTTAAGAAGATGTCCGCTCTGAACTCGTTGTTGTCAATAACATCAGGAGTGTTATTTGTTTCGTCACAAATAACCAGGAAGTCATAAAGACCTCTCTTTGCCTGAACGTCACGCAGATAAGGTTCTACGATGTTGACAAAGTTCGCTCTTGTGATTTCATCATTGAGTTCAAACAGTTGAGCTTTGGCAGCTCCCTCTAAGGCTTGTTCCACAGTCAGGAAGAGTCGCCTTACGTTGATTCTATCGAACGCGGAGGCATAACCAAGGGCAGTCTTATCACCGAAGAGCAGAATACCGATACCAGGTTGGAAAGAAATTGGGTTCACACGTGCCTGGTAAAGTTCGTCTCTCTGATTTTGATTTGGATTGAATGCCAGTTTAACGGCATTGTTCAATACACCACGCTGCTGACCAGCGGGTGAGAACCATGGGAACGCTCTAATATTAGTGCGAACCATGAGACCAGCAACGTCAGCGTTCGTTGGAACGTAACGGAACTGGTTGTTGAAACGGTCATAAGTGTACTTATAACCAGAATCAATGATGCCGTAGGAAGAAGATTTAACTCCGTTGGCAAACTTTAAGATGTTGGAGGTTTGAGTGTCATCGTCGATAACACCAACAACACCAGATCTATGTGGAGAAACAACTGCAACACAGTCCTGTCTACCTTCTGCGATCGAAATGAGTCTGTTTGCCTTAGCTTGTGACTCTTCGATGCCATTGATCGATGGACCCATGATCAGATAGTCAACCGCAACTTCTTCCTTATTCTTGAAGAGGTTGTATGAGGTGATCAGATCACCCAGAGTTGCCTTGTGACCACCAGTGCTGCTGTAATCAACACCACCGCTGAATGCATAACCAACGTTACCCAGAGCAGAGTAGGTGATACCCTGAGCGTTCTGACCCCACAGACCTTCGGCAGTGGTGTAAGGAACAAAGTTAGTTGAGAATCCAGTTGCTCTGGGAACAGTACCCCAGAAAGAATCTTCATCGTTGGAAGGATTGTATCCAGCATAAGCATAACCAGAGAAATCTGCCAGGAAGTCCTTGTACCAGATCTTCTGAGGAGCATTTACAGAGGATACAGCATCAAGTGCCTTGGACAGTGATGAGAACTTCTCAACAATGTTGCCTTGAATACCAGTTACGTTGCCATCATCGTCAACGATACAGATGTTTATGCCATCGTTGTAACCCTGACGGTCACTAACGTAGTTGTTAGAAACTGGTTTTGGTGCAATTGCCTTCCAGAAAACGGTGCCGTTAACAATAGGCAGTTGTTGTTGATCATACCAGTCAACAGCAGTTACAGCAGAAACACCAGATCCAGTTACAGTGCCAGCACTGTTTTTAAAGACCAAGGAAGTATCATCTTGGAAGGTGCTACCAATCGAGATTGAAGCAGCATCAACGTTCTTCTGATAGGAAATTCTGGTTTCAGTTGCACCAGATCCAACAGCGTTAACACGTGAGAACCACTTAACATCAAAAGTGGAATCGCCAGCGTTTGCATCAGTCTTAACGCCAGTAACGATACCTTTCAGGTATCCAGTGGTGATAGTTGAGATGGTGCCAGTGGCAGCATCAGGAACAACCAAATTAGTAAGACCAACGGTAACACCATAACCAACGGTAATACCAAGACCAGCAAGGCTAGTTGTAGTAACACCAACAGTCTGGTCTGCCAGATCATCGATGAAGCAGAGTTTCAGACCATTTGCCCACTTACCAGGAGTTTTAGCAGCATAATTCCAACCAGTGTCGGTGGTGAAATTCTCTTGATAATCGTCGTAGTTTTTGATTTTCAGTGCCGTATCGGCATAGACATCATTACCAGCATTAGCGTTGTTGAGAGTTGCACCGTTAGTCCTTACAACTTTCAGAACACCGCCATAGGAAAGGAAAGAACTAGCACTCATCCAGTATTCATACTGGGCATCAGTGCTAATTGGCTTACCAAATACCTCAATTAATTCTTGTTCGGTCTCGATGGTGTATGGGTCATCGACAGGTCCTTGTGTGAAAGGTCCGCAAATGCCGCCGATGTTGTCCAATACATTCTCGGCTCTACCGACAGTGAGGTCAACCTCTCTAATCAGTACACCAGGAGACAATAATGCTACTGCCATTGGTTACTCCTTTTGGTCCATATTTGTCTAAGATTATTTATAAAATACCCTTATTTAGAGGGGGGAATCTGGACGTGAACAAACTACCAATCAGGATATTCCCACCTATCAAAGATGGTATTTGTCATTCTGCTTACAATAATTCGTTTCTTTGTACAATCCTTACATTCATATGAATAGGAAGATGGAACTGAACCTTTATCTTTGCGAGTTCTATAAAACTCTTCAATCAGATTTTTCTTTTCCCCACAGGTCTTACATTCTCTTTCATTGAAGAGTAAATGATCAAGTGCAATCTGTCCGTCTATGTCCATCACAGATAATTCCACATATAATCTGCACCACCAGCAGTATCTCCATACTCATCTGCTTTGAACCATCGATCACCATCTTCAACAAAACTATCATCTCCCATTCCATCGTCCATAAAACCAAATGGTGCCATGTCTTGTTCAATCTGATTCTTCTGTTCTTCGTATAATCTCTTACGAACATCCTGATCAGTAAGTTCTTTAAAGTAATCCTGTGCAACCAACCAGGCATAGATTACAAGACACATCGCAAGGTCATCATTACACCCTTCTTCTGCCTCAAAAGAATTACTCTTTGAGATAAAAGTTGTCAATTCACTAATGACTTCATAATCTTTGAACAGAATTTTATCTGCCTCAACCATTGTTTTAAGGTTGAGTGCTCCAACCTTTTTCACTGTCTTAGACATCTTGACTCCTAACTGAGTCTTTTTGCCAGAGAATCCTTGTCCAACAATTTGACCAGCACGTCCTCTCATAGAACACATAAGAAGATTCTGATACTCCAAATCATATTGAAGGATTGAAGCTACCTGATCTCCGATGTCGTTGACTTCACACAACACGAAAGCGTTATTATATGCTTTACATGTTTCCCAGATAATATTTGGGAATAGCATTGGTTTGATATCGTTCTTTCTGTATTTTGCTACGAGTTTGTGTGGGAACGACGTAATGTCTACCATTAAGAATGCAGAATAATCTTCTCCGACTCCTCTTGCTACGTCAACAGTGCAAACATAGTCATGATTCGAAACAGGATCTTCATAAACGTCCAATCCTTGGTTTGATTTGATTGGAGCATCATAAACTAAACTTCTAAGTTTTGCTGGTGCAATCAAAGTATCAACAGATCCTAAGAACTCACACTCAAACTCAACACGAAACTGTTGTTCACTTGTGTTCTTGATTGTTTGTTCTCGCCAAACATCATCTCTACCAGGAACTTCTGACCAGTGAACCTGAGTTGGAACATATTCATTTGCACCTCTCTCCGCATCATGCCACATGCGGTAGAAGTGATTCATACCTTTGGGGGTAGATACGATAATAATTTTAGTGGACTTACCAGATGAAATCGTAGGATAAACTGAACTGAAAAAGTCGTCAGCAATATGATTTGGAACGAACGCAAATTCGTCCAAGAACAAAATATTAAATGTCATACCACGAACGGCAGCAGCAGATGTAGATGCCGCAAGAATCTTACTGCCGTTCTCTAATTCAAGACTACCTTTGTTCCATGCAAGAATACCTTGCTGCATCCACTTGGGTAAATTCTCATATGCTGTTTGTAGACGTGCAAGAAGGTCTCTTGCAGTTGAAGCTTTGTTAGCAAGAATGCCGATATTTACGTTGTCATTAAAAACTGCATAATGCAACAGATAGGACACAGACGTAGTAGACTTACCAGTCTGTCGTGGCATCATGCAGATATTGAATCTATTTTCGTGGAACTTACGAATCAGACCTTCCTGAAACTTCCACATCTTGAAAGGTACAAGACCTTCATCAACGTTGACGATCTTGATATAATTCTGAGCAAAGTATACTGGATCCTGCTTACATTTGATAAACTCTTCAATTTGTTCAGCAGTAAACTCAATCTTTGTATTTGCTTTTTTTAGATTGGGATTACCTAAGTATACTTCTTGCGACATATCAAATCCACTTTGGAGGGTTATGAGGACACTTTGCAAATGGGAGTTTAGTTTTCAACTCCATGAAACAATTGCAGATAGAGCACCTCTTATATTTACCCTTCAAATATTCGCAGGATTCGCAAATTGCCATCCTTTCTTCGGTAGACATCTTTTCCATTTTTCATAATATGAAATAATTATTATATATCAGTATGGATGATCTTGTTCTAATTCCGTGAGACGTTTTGCCCAAGTCGTTCCCAGTTCAGATCCTCGTTGCGGATTGATACATGAATCATCTCCAAATTTATTACAGACAAGACCTGCAAGATCATCTTCATTGCCAGGTTTTCCTGTTGCCCAAAAGTGTTTCCCGTCTATCCAACGAGCTCCACATTTAGAGCATGTTTTTGTGTTCATTTTTTGAATTCCTTGAATTTGGTTGGACGAAGATTGAGATTTTTTTCCAATCTTTTCTTCATAAACCACATCCTAGTCCTGACCCAAGCGTAGCGCAACTGTAAGTCAAGATAAACAAAAACACGCAGAGTGCCTTCGACACCTGCGTATGCAATCATTAATACTATGATTAATAATGTAAAGTAAAGTCCAAGAATAGATGGATCCATTAAGGCACAGAGCTATGGTTATAATGTATCTATATGATACATGATCTCTTAACAATTTGTATGTGTTGATTTATACACTAACAAAAATTACCTTTGTTCAATCCAGTTAAGTACCGCAAGTGCTGACTTGTTGGTGTTGGGAGATGCACAGGCAAGAGTATAAGTATCACTGATTGTACCAATACCAGATCTTCCAATTTGTAGTGCTGCTTTATCATCAACATTAACCAGAGAGGCACCACCAGCAATCGTAAATCCCGAGAGAAGTGCTTGGCCTCCACTAACTGCGGTTGCGGTAGTATCATATTGCATAAAGGAGTTTGGATCTGGATGGTCTGTCCAACTCGCACCAGTCAAAGTTGCATTCTCAAAAAGTCTCCAATAAACATTCGTATTATCGTTCGTTGCTGCCTGTAAAGATCTCAGTAACATAACTGCTTGAAGTGCTGTTGATTTGAGACGCAAACTGATGATTGGATAGAAAGTGTTTGCGAGAGGCATCGTTGTTCCAGTGATGGCATTTGAGATACTCAACAAAGTACCAAGTTTTTCTGGTTCACCTTCTTGGATCAGAGAGTTAGATCCCTGATAAAGATAATGAGTTCCAGCAACACCAGTCACATTCTCAATCTCACAACGAATTGGGAGGAATGGACTTCTACACCAAACTAAATCATTGACATTTGAGTTCTCAAATTCATGACTAATAATAGTCTCATTTTTCATTAACCAATTAAATGTTACACTACCTGCACCATACCATTCATAGTTAATGGAAATCATCTGCTGTTTTGTAGCATCAGCAGTTACACCAGTGTATCCATTACCATCAAACTTTTCACCGTTCCAGTTTTCTCTGGTTACTCTTGTTTCTGTGGTGATACCAGTTGCACTGCTGCGAATTACATAAGAATATGTTCCTCCATCATCCTCAAAGTAAGCACCATCAGTCTCATTAAACAATCCAAATCTTCTGCGAATACCGACTTGTGGTGCTTCTAGACGAATTGCAAATGCAAGAGTTGCTGGTCTACCAGGAATGTATCTCATTACCTGTTTAGTTTGTCTGATAACTTTACTGCCAGCAGTAGAGCCAACCTGCATAACCACATTACTGGAACTGGCATTATAAGTAGCGGTTCCAACACCAACTACACTCTCATCCCATACATCAGTCTCCTTACCATACTGGAAAGTATTGAAGAAAACTGTTTGGAAGGGAGCAACCTTTAATCTGTTATTGTCAGAAAACTGAGGTCTCCAATCTGTCTGGTTTCCCCAGTGATCTGCGATATTATAAACCTCAAATAGAGATCTTTCTTGATTTAGAAAGTCCTGTGTAGTTTTATTCCACTGAGCCATAACTTAAATCCACTCTAATTTACCTGGATGATATCTTTTTACCTCTCCAATTTTTACTTTTGTTTTTTCTGGTTTTTCTGGTTTTTCAACAGGATAGACGTTTTGAACGATTGCTCCTGGATATTCGCCTTGAATTTCTTCTGTCAAGTCTTTGTTGGATGGAAGATTTCCCTCAATGGTAAACTCCATTCGATAGAGATTACCTTCCCATACGACATCGGCAACAAATTCTTCACCAACTGATTGGGGTTGAGAATCTGTTTGATCACCTCCCATAATTATAGTTCCGTTAAAGTCTCCTGTGATGTGAATATCTTCGGAGAGAAATTGTTTGAAGGATTTCATCAGCAGTTCCACGCTCTAAGGGATTTATTGATTCTGCTATCGGGATCGCTAGCAGTCTTGGCAGAAGTCAGTTTCTTCTTCATGCCTTTCATTCTTGCACAGAATGAAGCACGGCGAGGATTGCCAACTTTCTTAGAAGGTGCTTTAAGATCAGAACCAGGATTCTCTCGCTCATAGGACTTACGTCCTTTTTCGTTCAAACCACCTTCTTTGTTTTTACCTGCTTTGCGAGTCCAAGCAGCTGCCTCATTGGTGATGGTGGTAGAAGCAGAATCACTACCACCAGTTTTCATCATTCTTTGACGAAGTTGAAGTTTTTGTTTGTCTAAAACTAATTGTTTTCTTTGAATCTTCTGTTGTTGTTTATCGACCTGCTCAGAAACTCTTACAAGTGGTTGTGATGGATCAATTGTAGATCTCATATATTGAGTCACACGAGCATCAGGATAAACCTTTTGAACGGCGTCCGTTACCTCCTGCTTTGTTGGTGTTTTGAGTGTTGGGAAGAACAATTGAATCATATAGAACTTTCCTCTAAAAGTGAGGAAGACTCTCATTAACTGACCATTTTCGCGGGGAACCGTAACAGCCTCAGTGATAGGTGGACTATCTGTTTGTCCAGATACATTTTCAACCTCCTCTTTCTCGCAGCGGTTGTAGGTCTTACCAAAGAGTTTCTGTGTGCCTACTTTCTTATAACCTTTCCAGCATTTCTTACCTGCTTCATTGATCTCGATAGCACCAACTGATTCCAGAGCAGCGATCTGTGAGGGCGTGAACCCTTCTTTCTTGGTTTTATTGCCCCAACTATCGGCACCGACTTTACGGCACTTTACAAGGGCACCAGAGGCATATGCAGAAGGCCATACCTTATAACGTGATTTGACCTTATGATAACAAGCGTCCTTTTCTCCTGCTGCTTCATTAGTCACATAATCAGCCGCAGTGTCGATATAATCCGATGCCTTTGTAATCTTTGATTGGACCCATGCTTCAAGATTTCCTTCACCTTTTTTGCCCATTTTTTTCTCCAATTTCTTTGCGGCATTTTTTAGAGTTTTTAACTCTGAACGCGCCATTGAATACTCATGGTCTTTTTTAGTTTCCTCAGTAGCCACGTTGATTGCCTTTCCTGATCTTTCTGGATTTGGATCTTTTTTGTTCTTGCGACGAAACGCTGCTTCTTCTTCATCCTTAGAAAGATTACGTTTCATCTTACTTGAACCGCACTTTGGTTTTGTGGTTTGACCTGGTTGCTTGGCGCATGGTTTGCCAGCATATTTGCCCCCAAGTTGAACCCAACCAGGTTTGCCGTCAGAAGACTTACTCTTACTGAACCAATCATGTAATGATGAGTCGCCGCTCTTATTCGCCATTCCTAGAAGAAAGTCTCTTTTTATTTATAGATTAACTAGCGTTAAAGGGTAAGTAAAAAGTCCAGGGGGAA
>Ga0213866_10002245_pt1 | contig 13791 bp, 24 predicted proteins | sample PICome_11_FD_160079 | JGI IMG/M metagenome (GOLD analysis project Ga0213866, IMG submission 160079) | Coastal seawater microbial communities near Pivers Island, North Carolina, United States - PICO284 | ecosystem: Environmental > Aquatic > Marine > Coastal | place: USA: North Carolina...
TTGAACACGTCGTGCTCAGTTAGGTTACTAAAGTTACAAATGCCTTCGATTGTTGCCATTGGAATAATCTCCGTTGCTTCTTGGGTTGCGACTAGATCCTCTCTAGCCATACTAATATTATACCACATCATGACTTACGCAGCAACACTCTGTACTGCAATAAGTTTCTTTAAACGACGGGTCAACTCCTGGTTGTACACCAAAGTGGTGTCAAGGTCGTACAGTGCATCGTCGTCATTAGTGTCCTGCATAGTGCTTTGTATATAACCCTTGTCGTCATCGAGAAGTTCCAAAAGGTACTCAATTTCAGAAGGGTCCTCTATGTACAGTTTCATCTTAATCGTCCTCTGGTGTTGGAAAAGGGTCACTCACTTTGTCCAGGAATATTTCAAAGTCGGACCTACTGATCCTTAAGTTGTCGCTAGGAGCTTCTCTAGCGTCCATCTCAAGCTTAAAAACAAAAGGTATACCACCATAAGGGTCATACCTCATAATCTCGTTAGCGACCTCTCTGGCCTCACTGAAGCCTAGTCGATAGATGGAGTAGTCACCTCCGGTCACTTCGTACACACTAAACTCGTCTCTAATCATACTTAAGTTGTCTCCTGTTGTACTACTGAAGTACTAATGTTGTTTACTACTTTGGTTTACTACTAATGTTTAACTACTTCTGTTTATTTCTAAGGTACTACATAGGTACTACTTTAGTAGAGGGTATCATAGTCCTCATCATTTGTCAAGAATAAATCTTCAGTAATAGTACCAATGCTGTCTACATTAGTATCTATAGAAGAAAATAAGCAGTTGTTGCATAGATCAATAAAGTTTCCTTGGTTGTCTTTCTTTAACAATTCTTTTTCTTCCAATATTCGATCACATGCTTTACATCTCATACGTTTTTCCAGTCGTCTCCGTAGATGTCCAACATGTTGCGCTCTAGGTCGCTCCTGTCCATCTCTTTAAGCCTTTGTTTCACCTGAAGTCTAAACATCTCTACTTCATAGTCCTCAATCATAGCCATCATGTAGTCCATCTCTGCAACACTAAAGTAGTCTGTTGGGTCTGGCGGCAGCATATGTTCAACCATTGTTAATTCTCCCTGTTAAGTACTTCCAGTGTTTAATTGCGTCTGCTAACTCTTGGATGTGCTTAAGTTGCTTTTGGTGTTCCTGGTTTAGTTCCTCAGTGGTTAACACCAGGTTAGCCACAGTGGTGTCCATGGCGTCAAAGTCTGGCTCTGGCTCAGGATCTCTGTCGTAGTCCCGATAGATGCCTTTGCCTTCCACCATGTTATCATAATCGTCCTGCCAGATATCCACTAGTTCTCTTGCCATCTTTAGTTCTCCTTAGCTCCTACGTATCTTCTGAGTTTACCTGCTCTTTTTAACTTTTTCAATGCTGTGTATTCCGTGTGTTGAACTTCAGCACGTGTTATGTTTAACGCTTTGGCTACTTCTTCCTGTGACATGAAGTAGTCACTATATTGCCTTCTTTTCTTCAAAAGTACCTCCAGTAATATTTACTAATTTCACACCTAAACCATGCAATAGACAACACATAGGTATATCTGAAGTTGTCATGGCTTGGTATGTACATAAGTTGTAACATAGGTTTGGACGAAAAGTAAAAGTCAAATTTCATAGGTTGTTCTCCCGCTGCATAATTGCTCTTCCTATCATTTCAGGAATAGGAGGTACTACAGCATTACCTAAGCATTTAAGTCGGTGTGTCCTGTCGGGAACCCCATTAGCCACTCGACCCACGCTGGATTCAGTCTGCCAGGCGTCCCACGAAACTCCACTGCATCCGGTAATGAGTTGGTATCTGGATTTCGTCCTGTTTTCGCCATTGTTTCCGGCTTTCGTGCTCCTTTGTAGTCTCTCGCTGCTGGAGTCGGCCATCGTCTGTGTGGCTTCGGTGAAAGACTGTCCTGCACTGCTGCACCTAGATTCCAACCGTGTTTCCCGTTGATGTGACTGGGCGCTACTCCTTCGCCGCCTGTCATCGCTGTTGCAGTAGGCCACAATCCAGACCCTGTCTCTTTTGTGGTGGGCACCAAGCGCGGAAGCTGGTATACAGTGCCACTCAACATCATACCCGATGGCGGAAATTTCCCAGAGTACCTGTCGGAACCAGTCTCCGTTGTTGCCGTTAAGCAAGTTCCTGACGTTCTCAAATATGGCATATCTTGGTCGAATGTCCCTAAGCAAACGAGCGCACTCAGACCAGAGTCCAGATCGTTTCCCTTTAAGTCCTTCTTGTCTCCCTGCAACACTGATGTCTTGACAGGGAAATCCTCCTGTAATGATGTCAACTTCAATTCCATCTGTTCTGAGTTGTGCTGCTGTGATTTCTTTAACGTCGTCATAAATCGGTACCTTTGGCCAATTTTTGTTTAAGACCTTCTGTGCAAAAGGGTCAATCTCACAGAAAGCCACTGTTTCAAATCCTGCTCTCTCTAAACCTAGAGTAAAGCCACCTATGCCTGCAAATAGGTCTAAAACTTTCATTTTCTGGTCGCTCCTTTGGGTTTCCTAGTTCGCATCTCGTATGCCTTAAGTACCATCGACGTGATGCCAAAGCCCGTCAAAAGGATCACAACGTCCCACCATGGCTGCCATTGTTCAATCATCGTCAAGCGCTCCCATAGACTGTGCAAACTCCTTGCGTGTGTTAAAGTCCTCTAAAGCGTCTCCAGCGTCACTGTAAATCAACATGTTGCCTACGTAGTCACCGTCCTGTCTCCAGACGATGTGAGCATTGTTTATGCCTGAATAGCCGCAGAATACTTTAGTTTTACCCTGGTTCATGTCAAAGCTAGTAAAGCAGTCAATAGTGTCTTTCACTGTACTAGCTCCTCTAGTTGTGACTGCGGCACCTCTAACGCTTCAGCACCATTTAGCCACTGGTTGATATGTTTGGTAGTGGTAACACTGAACTTTTTATTAGTCCTGATATAGCCTCTGTTTGGTAACCATGCCGCCACTGGTGTTTCATAGCTGAACAATACGTCCATCTTGCCAGTGTGTAGGTCATAGGTGACCTGTGTTTTGTTGCTGCCTAGTTGCTTAAGTTTCATTGGTTAGCCCTCTAATTCAATTAGTTTATCTACCAGTTTTTGATCTAGTGTTTGATATTGAATGACTGTAAACAAACCATTGTTGTAAATCCTCTCAAAGCTTTTGTCTAGCCTTTTAAGTTCCTTCAGTGTGTTAGCTTTGTTTAGTTTGTACAACGCTGCTTGATAAGTTGTCATTATGCTACTTCCTCCAGTTGATCGCGCACAAGGTCAAGTGCGTCGTCTATCAGCTCTGCGTTGAATTGCTCTAGCTCTTCTGTAGTAAGACTGTTGGCCATGTGTTGACGCACTGTTGATGTGCTACAGTCGTACTCGTGCGCTATGTAGTCACAAAATTCACAGATGACATAACCTCGTATAACTTTTGGTTTGTCGTGGTGACGTGATAACATAAATACGTTGTCCTGATAGTGTTCAAACCCTTTGTATGACCCATCAATCCAACACCGGAAAAACCTTCTTAATGGTGTGTTGCAGTCCTTGATGCTCTCTTGTAGGTATTGAGTGTCTAAGCTTTGAAGTTTCTTTGTCATGTTGTGTTGCTCCGTCTTGGTTGCTGTTGACTTCATTAGGCCGCATTTGATGACCCATGTCAAGTGTAAATATTTCACATGTTTGGACTATTGACAACACCAGGCGAATCGTTTAGTTGCGTGCGTGCGTATAAACAAAGGTAACTCCAAAGGGACCAACATAAGTCCACACACTTGTCAACCCATCACACCAACAAAAGTTATCCACAGGTTGTCCAAAGTTATCCACAGGTTGTTCCTATGTTGCACCTCGTGCAAGAACCATGCCAACTCCAGCGGTCAACACGAGTTGCTGCCCGTGTCAACTGTGCAAATTACCGCTTGACTTCTTTGGTTTCCTGGTGTAAATTCAAGGCGGGGGCCCGTGTTGCCGCTGTATAACTATAGTTGTAGCTACCTAAGCACAAAATAAGCCAAAATTAGAAAAAATAACGGTAATTACTGCTCATGTAACCTGTTGTTTACACTAGTAAAACTACTACTTTGTAAAATAACTAAAAAATAACTTGACTTTTGTGTAAACTTGTGTTATACTATAGTTGTAATTAGGGATAATTTTAATCATGACTCAAGAAATAAAAAAAAGAGGTCGTGGTAGACCCCGAAAGTCAGAAGTAGCTGCTGTTAAGCCAGGTAACAAAGGCAAAGTAGGCCGACCAAAGGGTGACGCAGCGATAATCAATGAATACAAAGCACGTATGTTGGCATCACCTAAGTCACGACTGGTGTTGGAGACTATTTTTGATGCTGCTTTGGACAACGACCATAAGAATCAGGCTGCAGCTTGGAAGTTAATTATGGACCGTATGTTACCTGTAGGTGCTTTTGAAAAGGACGTAGTAAAGGACGCTAGTAGAAACGCTATACAGATCAACATTAGTGGCGTTGGTACTGCTGAGGTCTCAACACCTGACATTATTGAAGGAGAAGTAGTAGATGAGTCTTAAGTACTTCACACGAGAAGAATTTGACTGTCAGGTTACAGGCACCAACAACATGGAACAAGAGTTCCTAGAAAAGTTAGACGAGTTACGTGAGGCATGTGGTTTTCCTTTTGAAGTCACGAGTGGCTATAGGCATCCAACCAAGCATCCTATAGAGGCTAAGAAAGACGTACCTGGTACTCACGCACAAGGCATCGCGGCGGACATAAGAATAACAAACGCCGCTGATCGCCTTATGATTGTAACCAAAGCCATTGAACTTAAGTTTACTGGCATTGGTATTGACAAAGGTTTTGTACACGTTGACACACGTGGTACAACACCTGTTATGTGGACTTATTAATATGAAGTTTTCACACGGTGATGCACTAACAGCAGGGTCTGCTAACCACATCTTAGCGGTGCCTGCTGGCTATGATGCTATTGTTACTTATCTGTTTATTTCTAACACCGGAGCTAATAAAAGCATTAGCGCCAAGTGGGTTCACAACGGTACGGACATCGACTTCATAGCAGGAAAAAACGTAAACGCTGACGAATTCTTGGAGTTTGGCGGCAATCATGGCGAGTTTCTTGTAGCAAAAGAAGGCGACACCATTACGTTAACACCAGAAGCAGGATCTACGTTTGTTAGCATCATTTCTTTTGAATTAGTGCCAGCAACACCAAGGCTGAACTTTTGACTGACCTAAACATTAAGTTACTGCCTTGGCAGCAGGAAGTCTGGGCAGACGACACAAGATTTAAAATAGTAGCTGCTGGGCGACGTACGGGTAAGTCTAGGTTAGCAGCATGGATGTTAATCGTTAACGCACTACAGGCGGACAGAGGACATGTATTTTACGTCGCACCTACTCAAGGACAAGCCAGAGACATCATGTGGCAAACCCTGCTTGAATTGGGGAACCCTGTTATCAGTGGTAGCCATATTAATAATCTGCAAATCAAGCTTGTCAACGGTGCTACCATCAGCCTCAAAGGTGCCGACAGACCAGAGACAATGCGAGGTGTCAGCCTCAAGTTTCTAGTGATGGACGAGTACGCAGACATGAAGCCTGACGTATTCGAGCAGATACTTAGACCCGCTTTGGCGGATCAAAAAGGCTGTGCGATGTTCATTGGTACGCCAATGGGTCGCAACCATTTTTATGAGTTGTACAAGTATGCGGAGTTAGACGATGATGAAACGTACAAAGCTTGGCACTTTACTTCTTATGACAATCCATTACTGGACTCGTCTGAAATTGACGTTGCTAAAAAGTCTATGTCTTCTTATGCGTTTCGCCAAGAATTTATGGCGTCGTTTGAAGCTCGTGGGTCAGAAATGTTTAAGGAAGACTGGGTTCGGTTTAGTAAAGATACGCCCGAAGTAGGAGACTATTACATTGCTGTTGACTTGGCAGGATTTGAAGAAGTCAATAAGAAGAGAACTAAAAACAGTAAGCTTGACGAAACAGCGATTGCCGTGGTTAAGGTCAGTGAGCATGGTTGGTATGTTGACAATATCATATACGGCAGATGGTCACTTGACGAAACAGCAACTAAGATATTTCAGGCCGTTAGAGATTACCGTCCCATTTCGGTTGGAATCGAAAGAGGTATTGCTAAGCAAGCTGTAATGTCTCCTTTAGTGGACTTACAAAAGAAGTACGGCACGTTCTTTAGAGTAGAAGAACTGACACACGGTAACAAAAAGAAAACAGACAGAGTTATGTGGGCGTTACAAGGTAGGTTTGAAAACGGCTACATTACGTTAAACAAAGGCGAGTGGAATGCTAGGTTTCTTGACCAGTTGTTTCAGTTCCCTGATCCATTAACTCACGATGACTTGGTTGACGCTTTAGCTTACATCGACCAGTTGGCTAATGTGGCGTACGACTATACGTACGAGATTGAAGACCACGAAATCTTAGACGTAGTAGCAGGATACTAATATGAGTGAACTATACGAACAAGACCCACTGATGATCCAAGAGTCACTTGAAGACTGGGTCATGACTAAATGCGAAGACTGGAGAGACCACTACGAAAGCAACTATGAAAGTAAATTTGAAGAATATTATCGACTATGGCGTGGTCAGTGGGACCCTTCTGACAGCGAGCGTCGGTCTGAGCGTTCCCGTATTATTTCTCCTGCACTTCAGCAAGCAGTTGAGTCTAACGTAGCGGAACTAGAAGAAGCCACCTTTGGACGTGGCAAGTGGTTTGACGTTAGTGACAACCTTGGCGACACCCAAAGACAAGACGTGCAGTTCCTGCGTAACAAGCTTACGGAAGATTTTGAAAACTGCATGATACGTAAGGCTGTCGCAGAGTGTCTAATTAACTCAGCAGTCTTTGGTACAGGCATTGGTGAGATTGTTATTGAAGAAATGAAAGAGATGGTTCCTGCTACTGAGCCTATTATGGAAGGACAGTTGCAGGCAGTCGGTGTCAATATTACTGATCGTGTAGTTGTCAAGCTTAAGCCAGTAATGCCTCAGAACTTCCTAATTGACCCTGTAGCAACTAATGTTGAAGACGCTATGGGTGTAGCTATTGATGAGTTTGTTAGTAAACACCAAGTGGAACTTCTGCAGGAACAAGGTGTGTACCGTGACGTGTACGTAGGTTCCGCTGCTCCTGACACTGACTTGGAACCTGACCAAGACCTAACTATTTACAATGACGACAAGGTACGTCTCACTAAGTACTACGGTTTAGTGCCACGAGAGCTTCTAGATTCCTCTGTAAGCGACGAAGACGAAGAAGTGGTAGGAGAGGTAGACTCTGAGTCACGTTACGTAGAAGCCGTTGTAGTGGTTGCTAACGGCGGTGTACTTTTGAAGGCAGAAGCTAATCCTTACATGATGTCTGATCGTCCTGTAGTAGCTTTTCCATGGGACGTAGTACCAGGTCGCTTTTGGGGTCGTGGAGTCTGTGAGAAAGGTTACAACTCTCAGAAAGCTTTGGACACTGAACTACGCGCACGTATTGACGCACTGAGTCTCACCATTCATCCTATGATGGCTATTGACGCTACTCGTCTACCACGCGGTGCAAAGCCAGAAATACGTCCTGGTAAAATGATTCTAACTAACGGAGATCCGCGTGAAGTACTCCAGCCTTTCAACTTTGGTCAAGTTAACCAAATCACTTTTGCTCAAGCAGGAGCACTGCAGCAAATGGTACAGCAGGCAACAGGAGCCGTTGACTCAGCAGGAATCGCTGGTAATGTTAACGGCGAGGCTACTGCCGCTGGCATTAGTATGTCTCTTGGCGCTATTATTAAACGCCACAAGCGTACACTGATTAACTTCCAGCAGTCTTTCTTGATTCCATTTGTCAAGAAAGCAGCCTACCGTTACATGCAGTTTGACCCAGAGAACTACCCTGTTGCTGACTACAAGTTTAATGCTAGTAGCACACTAGGTATTATTGCTCGTGAGTACGAAGTCACTCAACTTGTACAGCTGTTGCAGACTATGGGTCAGGACTCACCATTGTACAGTACACTAATACAGTCAGTTATTGACAACATGAACTTGTCTAACCGTGAAGAACTACTAGCAGCTATGCAACAAGCTATGCAGCCTAATCCTCAAACACAACAGATGCAGATGGAGGCTCAGCAAGCGCAGATGCAGTTCCAGCAGTCACAAACAGCCGCACTGTCTGCTCAGGCTCAAGAGTCACAAGCACGTGCTGCTAAACTCGCTGCAGAGGCTCAAGCAGTACCTCAAGAGCTTGAGATTGACAAGATTAACGCTATTACCCGTAACCTGCGTGAAGGTGACCAAGAGGACAAGGAGTTTGAACGTCGTCTAAAAGTTGCTGAAACGCTTATCAAAGAAAAAGCAATAGACCAAAAAGGACAATCTAATGCTAATAACGCAACGCGAAATGCAAATCCTCCTAGACCAGATCAACAACAACTTCAAAGGCCAGTTCGACCGTCTGGACCTACTGGAGCGCCAAATAGAGGAATTGAGTAATGCCCTCAAAGAAAGACCCAAGACTAGCACGAGCGGGCGTAAGCGGGTACAACAAACCAAAAAGGACTCCTAATCACCCTACAAAATCCCATGTAGTTGTTGCTAAGTGCGAAGACGGCTCAATTAGAACAATTCGTTTTGGCCAGCAAGGTGTTAGTGGTGCAGGTAAAAACCCTACAACAGAAAAAGAAAAAGCTAGACGAAAATCATTTAAAGCTCGACACGCAAAGAACATTGCAAAAGGTAGATGTTCAGCAGCTTATTGGGCTAATAAGGTAAAATGGTAATGACATAAAACCAACAGCCGTGAGGCTAAAGCACGTCGTGATGACGTTAGGAGAACACAATGCGAACACTACTAGTAGCGATAATGCTGCTGTCGTTACAGGCATCAGCAGACACTAAGATTCTCATAGAAAAAGCAGATCAGCAGTACGTGGTTATACCAAGCTGCGACATATCTGAAGACGTAACTAAAGTCAGAGTAAGTAGACTTCAAGTAGGCGCACCAGTATTTGTTAAACACAAAGACCGACAAGTTCGGTGTACAGTAGAAGACTACTATCAAGTAAGGAGCTAATCATGCCAGCAGGACCAGGAACATACGGTAGTAAAGTAGGACGACCACCCGCTAAAAAGAAAAAGAAAACTATGCCTGTAACACGTAGTAGAGGTACAGGAAGTAGGAGAGGTAAATAATGCCTAAGAGAGGTCTTTACGCAAACATACGTGCTAAACGTAATCGTATTGCACAAGGTTCTGGTGAACGTATGCGTAAACCAGGAACTAAAGGTGCGCCTACAGCAAAAGCGTTTAAACAAGCAGCTAAAACAGCTAAGAAGCCTACTAGAAAAGCATAGGAGCCTATGTGAGTTACGAAACTAAAGTAAAGCAAGCTTTAGATATATGTTTAAACAAAAACTACTTCAAAGGGAACGACAAAGAAACAGCCATAGTAATGTACTCAGGTGGTATGGACAGTGTTTCATTACTATGGAACCTTTTGGAGCATACAAAACAGGACATACACGTACACTCAATACACATAGACAATTCTGAAGGCCGTGTTAAAGCAGAAGCAAAAGCCATAGAGAACACGATCAACTACATGAAGAAAAACCAAAGACCCTTTGAGTTTTCTTCCTCAGTGTACTCTTGGAAAGCTAAGTATCCAGGTGGTAAGGACATGGTGCTTGCACTATTCCAAGCTATGAGGGTTGCTTCTGGTTTAGGTAAAACATTTAACATTGTTTATACAGGCGACTACAACATCTTTAGGGACGAAGGTGCTGAAGCACAAGGCGTGTTAAACGCACTATGCACTACACGTCGTGTTAAGCCTATTTGGTTAGCACCTTTTGAACATATGACGTACAACTCTGTAGAACGTAGCAAAGGCATCTACTTAAGTATGCCTGAAGAGCTACGTGAGCTGTACTGGTCCTGTAGACATCCTACAGATGCTCTTGATGGTTTTATTGTGTGTGGCGATTGCCATGCTTGTGATCGTCAAAAAGCAATGCAAGAAAGTCTAAAAAAAGACTTGACAAATGAATAAAAATATGCTATACTATTACTATAGTTAAACATTAGAGGAAACTATGACTCCCGAGCTTGAAACTTATTTTAATAATTATAACGAACTCTTCAACCACGAAGGTTTCAAACAACTCGTACAAGAACTCTCTACTAATGCTACTCAGCTTGCTGATATTCAAACAGTAAAAGACATAGAAGATTTACATTATCGTAAAGGACAAGTAGCTGCCTTTGCGACTATTATAAATTTACAAAACACTATTACTGCTGCTAGAGAGCAAGCAGAAGCAGAAGACGAAGAACCTTTAGATGTTTAAGGTCTATGACTTCCGTTGCACTAACGGACATGTCTTTGAAGAATTCGTACAGCCTGACGTCACAACTAGTAGGTGTGGTTGTGGCGCTAACGCTAAGCGATTAGTGTCTGCCCCATCTTTCCACCTTGACGGTGCTTCTGGAGACTTTCCAGGTCAGCACATGAAATGGGTTAGGGAACATGAAAAAGCCGGACGCAACAAAAAGAAGGACGCCTAACGGCTAACCCTTTTACATTTATCTCCATAACCATAATAAAAGGCGGAGTAGTTTAATATGTCAAGAGCGACAATTATAGACGAGCGTATTGAAGACGACTCTACAACAACTGATCTTGAAGCTACATCTTTTGATGAGCCAACTCAAGAAAAACCTAAACCGAAAGCCAAACCTAAAGAAGAAGATTTACCAGATAAGTACCAAGGTAAGTCAGTACAAGAAATTGTACAGATGCACCAAGAAGCTGAAAAGATGCTTGGTCGTCAGTCTTCCGAAGTTGGTGAGTTACGTAAGGTCGTAGACGACTTCATTCATACACAACTCGAAGAAAAGCAACAAACACCTGTTCAACAGCCCGTTGACGATGATGACGACATTGATTTCTTTACTGATCCAAAATCAGCCGTTAGTAAAGCTATTGAGAATCATCCTAAAATTAGAGAAGCGCAGGAATACACTGCTCAGTACAAAAAGCAAACCGCACTTGCACAACTACAGTCAGAACATCCTGACATGCAAGACATATTAGGTGACGCTAAATTTGCTGAGTGGATCAAAGCTTCTAAATATAGGACTCAGATGTTTGTAGCAGCAGACCAGGAATATGACTATGACGCTGCTAACGAGTTGTTTAGTCTTTGGAAAGAGCGTAACCAGATGGTTAAGCAGACAGCCAAAGTAGAAAGAACAGCACGCAAACAATCTCTCAAAGCCGCAACTACCGGAACTGCTAGAGGAACAGCAGAGCAGTCTCGTAAAAAGACTTATCGTCGGGCTGACATAATTAAACTCATGCGAACCGACCCTGAACGATATCAGTCTATGTCAGACGAGATATTCAAAGCATACGCAGAGGGTCGAGTTAAGTAGCCTAATTATCAAGGAGATTTATCATGGCTGGCGAAACCTCTGGAACTTATTTTACAGCTAATGCTGTAGTTGACAAAACCGCTGCTGGTACTTTTATCCCAGAAATCTGGAGTGACGAAGTAATTGCAGCATACCAAAAGAACCTCAAGCTTGCACCTCTTGTAAAGCGTATCCAAATGTCTGGTAAGAAAGGTGACGTAATTCACATTCCTAAGCCAACACGTGGATCTGCTTCTGCAAAAGCTGAAGCTACTGCGGTAACAATCCAAGCAAACCTAGAGTCAGAACTGCAGATTGCTGTTGACCGTCACTTCGAGTACTCACGTCTTATCGAAGACATCGTCGAAGTACAGGCTCTCAACAGCCTCCGTCAGTTCTACACTGAAGATGCTGGCTACCAGCTTGCTCTTAAGGTAGACACTGACTTGCACTCAGCAGGTACTGGCTTTGGTAACGGTGGTTCAATCGTGTACTCTGGTTCAGTAGCTCCTACTGACTATCAGCACACTGGTTGTTTCTTCAACGACAACGGCACAACTACTCAGTACACTGACGACACTCTTGTTTCTGGTGACGACTTTACTGATGCGTTCTTCCGTGACATGATTCAGAAGATGGACGACAACGACGTTCCTATGGAAGACCGTTGCCTCATCATCCCACCTGCAACTCGTAATGCCATCATGGGCATTGACCGATACGTGTCTTCTGACTTCGTAAGTGGTCAGTCAGTTAACAGCGGCCTCATTGGTAACTTGTACGGTGTAGACATCTACGTGTCTTCTAACTGTGCAACTATCGAAGCTGCTGGTGACAACACTGCAGGAACCGTTGATACACGTGCTGCTCTTCTCTTCCACAAAGACGCAATTGTCATGGCAGAGCAAATGGCTGTACGTTCACAGACTCAGTACAAGCAGGAATACCTCTCGACTCTGTACACAGCTGACACGCTGTACGGTGTCCAGGTTTACCGTCCTGAAGCTGGTTTCGTTCTCGCAGTTCCTTCTGCATAAGAACGACAAGAGGGGTCAGCAATGGCCCCTTTTTCCTTTCCCTCCGTTTTCTGCAATAGGACTTTCCGATGTCGAACTACACTAAGACTACAGACTTTGGGGCTAAAGACTCATTACCGACAGGCGACTCTGGTAAGATTATTCGCGGAACTGAGTTTGAAACAGAGTTTGACGCGATCTCTACTGCTATCGCAACCAAAGCAGATATTGCAGGTCCGACCTTTACAGGCACGTTGACCTACGAAACTATTTCCGATGGGACTATTAGCATTACTGCATTCGTTGATGAAGACGATATGTCGTCCAACAGTGCTAACCTGGTTCCTACACAGCAGTCCGTAAAAGCTTACGTTGACGCTGTAACCACAGAACTCCAAGCTCAAGACCTAGACTTTCAAGCAGACTCTGGTGGTGCATTAAGCATTGACCTAGACACTGAGACCATGACGTTTACTGGTGGTACTGGTATTGACACAACTGGTTCAGGTAATGACGTTAGTTTTGCCATTGACTCTACCGTTGCTACATTGACTGGCTCACAGACACTTACTAATAAGACTCTCACGTCTCCTGACGTAAACACTCCTGACATCGACGGTGGTACTATCGACGGTACTGTCATTGGTGGTGCTACTCCTGCTGCTGTCTCTGCTACTACTGTTTCTGCTACAGGCAACATTACTGTAGGTGGTACTGTAGACGGACGTGATGTAGCTACTGACGGCACTAAACTAGACGGTATTGAGTCTGGTGCTACTGCTGACCAAACAGCCGCAGAAATTCGTACACTGGTTGAGTCCGCTACTGACTCTAACGTCTTTACTGACGCAGACCATACGAAGCTTGATGGCATTGAAGCAGGTGCTACAGGCGATCAAACTAATGCTGAGATTAGAGCCGCAGTAGAAGCCGCTACAGATTCCAATGTATTCACTGATGCAGATCACAGTAAGCTAGACGGTATCGAAGCAGGAGCAGACGTTACTGACACAACTAACGTTACTGCCGCTGGTGCCTTAATGGACAGTGAGTTGACCAATGAGACTGCTGTTAAGTCTTTGGATCAAGGCGTTGCTACTACTGACACTCCAACCTTTGCAGGTCTTGCGACTTCTGCCAACGTGTCATTCGGTGACAACGACAAGGCTATCTTCGGTGCTGGCTCTGACCTACAAATTTATCATGATGGGTCTGATAGTGTCATTTATGACGGCGGTACAGGTAATTTAAAGTTGTTAGGTACAAATGTTGTTATAAACAACGCCGGTAATACTGCAAATTTAGCCACTTTTAATGATGGCT
>Ga0213866_10002247_pt1 | contig 13789 bp, 28 predicted proteins | sample PICome_11_FD_160079 | JGI IMG/M metagenome (GOLD analysis project Ga0213866, IMG submission 160079) | Coastal seawater microbial communities near Pivers Island, North Carolina, United States - PICO284 | ecosystem: Environmental > Aquatic > Marine > Coastal | place: USA: North Carolina...
ATACTCACGAACAATGTCATCGATCTCTGCAAGATACTTTTCTTGGACTAGCTGCGAGATTTCTGTGCGTGCGTTTACTGCCCATTCCAAGTCAAACAGTTGCCCGTCGCGTAACGGTGCGCCTGACATCAACTGCACGATTTCCTGATCTAACTCAGCAAGTGCTTTCGCTAACCTACGCTGATGTCGCTCTGCGCGTGCAATGACAGCGCGAGCGTGATCGGTATCAGCCGCCATTTGTTGGTGGCGCTACAGGATCAAGAAGCTGATCTCCGCCCGATACATCTTCAAGCCCGATCTTCTGACGCACCTCGTTAGGCGTCACTAGGCCGCTGTCGATGTGGTACTTGTAAATCTGCGTCTCTTTCGCAAAGTCACCGACGGCTGTTGTGGCGTCGTCAATCTCTGCGTGCGCAGTGCCAAGCACTTCGTCATCAAGCACAAGATCAGCAATTTTCTTGTCGATTTCACGGAGCAAGGTGACAGACTTAACGCCTGCCGCTCGCGTCTGCTGTAGGAATCTAAGCTCTGATTCGTAGTCACGGATGTCAAACGAGTCAGGGTAGCTAATCTGCACCTCGTGCGGATCATGCCCCTGCCATAGACAATAGAACATCCACAGCTGCTCTTCAGCCAGTTCGAGAATGTCTGCCTTCTCTGCTAGCTTAGCATTGAGCATTTGGAACTCTGTTTGCATGGCTACGCCCGACTGCGTGATCGCCTCTGTACCGCGCACAGCGCCCATGTGAGCCATCCTGTTGATAGCCTCTATCTTATCGGTGATCGATGCCCTGATCGCATCTAGGTTCGCCCCAGACGGCTGTAGCTGATACGGTTTAAGTCCCGCGTCACTGTCCTCACTGATATTAATCACTGCACCAGCGCCAGCACTTGCATCAGTGTCGAACGTCTTAACAAGTGTTGGGTGGTTAGAGATTCGAATTAGTTGTTCGATCTCTGACAGCTCTTGATAGATAGCCTGTTGCATATGGGCGATGTCAGAAATGTCACTGATACCCATACCGCGAACAATCGAGCGGTTAGCGGGTAGATTGACGGCAGGAATCTTGCCTAGCGCGTTGTCGATTTCTTCAATGACTGCCGCATCAGCGCCGTCATAACGAATAAGGCGGATAGTGTCGCGATGCCACTCGCGGAAATAGGTGATGGTGGTTGTGCCGTCTTGTCGATCAACAGATTCTCGAACCTTCAGGTAAACAAGCTCATGCCGTCCACTTGGCTGTCGCTCCCACTTCCAGTCATAGACGTTCTCGGGCGTGATTAGCGTTACATAGGGGCGAATGTCTTGCGCCATTTCTTCTGCGCGTGTGCCTGCATTCGACTGCGGCTTGTCCATCATCAGCCAAACGTGGCCGTAAACACTGCTCCAGATCTGCGCCTCACGCATGAACGAATTAAAGTTTTGGCCGTCTAGGTTTGCATCCTTTAGGAACGCTTCAAGATCCGCGCTGCCTTCCATCTCCTGAAAGTTGCGCGTTGGATCAATGCGCCATAAGAACGAGCTGTAAACGTGGATGACGTTACGACAATGATTGTCGAGTGGTGTCAGCGAAAGCCTGCGGGTATAAGCGTTTTTATCCTCGTTGAGATAAGCAGTTAGGTAGCTGCCATCGCGGTAGTCCTCGCCCCCCATGTAACTGCGGACGTAAAACTCCCAGCGGTTTACGTTGTTCTCATAGTCGGGATGCTGGTATTCGATATCTACATTAAAAATCATGTCCACCTCTGCGGCTGTACGGTTGCGTGAGCCTTTCTAATTGGAAATAGATATTCAACCGCATAACCCAGCGCATCGTTCATGTGATCGAAGCCGTCTTTTTCGGGTTGGCTAGTGCCTTCCTTGTATGTATGACGCTCCAAACTTTCAATCACCTTCTTACACTTGGGATCAACGTACAAACGCCGCTGCCCTTCCTTGCTCAACAGTCGTGCGTTTACCGCGTTAATTCTGTCTCTAATTGCGGCGTGGCTGTTGCGGACGCGTACCTCAAAGCCAGCATTTTGCAAAATAGACAAGTCAGTCCTGCCGCCTGCGCTCGTCTTACGCTGACGGGAAGCAGGATCAGGATAGACGATTATACCACGCGCTTTGCTATACCTCGCCCTTATCTCTTCAACCATCTCATCCGTGTTCGAACCGAACATCACGATCTCATCGAATACGTGCATCGTGTCGCCCTTTCTAGTCATTAGGACGGCTGACATGGGATCAAGGTTAAAGTCCATGCCAATATGTATGACGTCGATTGCGTCTATGTGCTTTCGAACGGATTCCTCTCGCTTGAAGGCGTAGTAGATGACGCCTGAGTAGTTAACGAATTGCGCTTCGTATTCCTGTTGGAAAGTACGCTCGTCCAAATCAGCTCTAGCGCTCGCAACTTCATCTCTCGGGACATTGCCCCCTTCAATCGTTGTGTATTGATGAGCACTCCATCCGTCATCGCCATCGACTCCTTTTCCGTACAGATCATAAAAATGGTTTCTTCCCTTTGGCGTGCCAATAAAGACGGCAGAGCCAACCCTATCGCTAAGGGAGGGTCTAATTACTTCAAACCACGCCTCTTTACGCATATCGGCAAATTCGTCCATCACGACAAAGTCTAAAGAGCGGCCACGTAAATTGTCAGGCTTCTCAGCGCCTTTAAGAGAAATGGTCGAGCCATTAAGCAACACAATGGTTAACGCGCTTTCATTTTTCTTTACGATATAGCTGGCTGGTATTTGACTTAGCAACATATCCCATGCGATTTCTTTGGCCGCTTTATAGGTAGGTGCTACATACCAGACGTGCTGATCTTTAGCAGTTAGGGCTTTGCTAAGTATTTCAGCAGTGCTTAAGAAGGTTTTGCCGAAACGACGGCCTGCGACTATTACACGAAACCGAGCAGGGTCATCATAGATTTTAGTTTGTGGCTTCGTCAGTCTCATCGCGTGTTAGGTTAATCACTATTGGCGGCAAATCTTGCGACTCGTGTTTAACTTGATCTGTCTGACCTAGCCAGTTCTTACCTAACCACACCATCATAACTCTATCGCCGTCCATTGCGGCTGTGTATTGGCGACGCCTTAAACTCATTTTTCCCTGTGCGCTTTTTTGCTTAAAGTAGTCCGAAAAACCTAACCCATGTTCGCGCTTACAAGCGGCATTTAAGGTGTCGTAATTAATTCCTAGAAGGGCGGCTTGTTCTTCGCCTGTACATTGAATGGCGCACATACGATCTACAAATTCCCAGTCAATTACAGCGTGTGGCCTAGCCATGCTTTTTGTACTCCTCTGGTATGATCAAAGGACAGGTATTTTTCCAGCTAAGTCGGTGATGTAGTCGTCTAGCAGTCACTCCCATTTCTGCAATTTTTACGCACGATGGCGCATACATAACGCTGTAAAAGCTCTTTACATATGTACCGAGGTCAAGGTAAATATCCGTTAATCCACCGTCATTAGCTTGCGTTTGTTTCTGCTCTAAGCGTATGCGCGGCACCGTTATAAACAGCTCGCCGCGTCGACCATTTTCAGCGTATAGATTTACGTCCTCGTTAATGCGACCCATAAACTTAAACGGCTTCTCGACGTCACAGAAAAAGCTATTCATTACCTTTCTGGAGAATTTGCCTTTGCGCTCTAGCTTGCTAAAAGTAGACTTTTCTCCACCAATAAAGTCGCCACCCTGCGACATGGCTATGCTCGTGGCGCCAGACTCGATAAAAAAATTCAGCATCGCTTCAATTACACCATCTAAGCTCTTTATCTCTATGTTTCTGGTTATGTAGTTGCGGTCGTTGTCGAAGGTGTACCGAAACTGTGTATAGTCGTCATCCAGCTCTAAAAAGTATTTAAGCCCTAGCTCCTTTGCTACGGTAAACGTGTAGTTGCGCGCATAGACTACCGAGTTGCGCTTACCGAAGTTATCACCTGAGTCGGTCATGTCTATCGCGGCCTGCTTGCTGAAAACTACAACTTGATCACCGAACTTTTTAAGATACGCGTCAATCTGCGAATCTTCGTCATCTACCATTAAAATAATGCGGCCAGTATATCCCTGCCTGCGTAAGGTGTTATAGGTAACAACGCTATTACTACGGCCATGCGTCAGAATAAGGACCGCAAATTCCGTCCTATGCTTCATCGGGATAATCTTCTAAATACTGCTCTGACAGCTTATCGCTTAATGCTATATATCCGTTTTGTATGGCCTTATCGAAGTCGATAATAACCAACGCACTATTCTCCATAAGCTCCTGACACTCTTGACTAGCGTGTGCGTAGTAATTAGCTATTTTTTCAAAATCCAAAATAATATGGCGGGAAGCCGCGGCAAGCAAAAAACTTTTTTCAGCGGCAGGTAAATTCGATGCGCTTATCTGCTCTGCCAGTTCTATGGCTTTTTTATCTTGATAAAGCTCATTTAACGCAGGTTTATCCCCAGTTGGCTCATATACAGGTATTTCTACCTTTTGCGTATAGGGATTATCAGCGTCGGATTGCGCGTCATTAGGCTCTAGCAAAGCGAGCAAATCGTCATCCAGTGCCAATAAGTCAATGTTAAAGTCCAACTCTTTAAGTCGCTCAATTTCCGACTCCAATATGTTAACGTCCCATTTGCCGTTTTCCGTAATTTTATTATCCGCAATCACATAGGCTTTTCGTTGCGCTTCAGTTAGCCCTACAAGCTCTATAGTCGGAACTTCAGGCAGCTTCAGACGCTTTGCGGCCAGTAATCTGCCATGCCCTGCGATAATGCTATTTTGTTCATCGACAAGTATTGGATTAGTAAAACCGAACTCCATAATGCTTGCGGCTATTTGCGCCACCTGATCGTCCGAATGTGTGCGGCTATTCATGGCATACGGAATTAAATCCGCTGTCGGTATATATTCGATTGATAAGCTCATAGTGCGGGGGATGGTATACAGTCAGCCCAATAAAGGCCATGCGTGTATCCGTCGCGGATCTCTCCTAACGTAATATCATTAATTGACATAGGGTATGTTTCTACCGCGCCGTCATCGAATGCGACGAGGTAGCTACCCTCCTCTCGTGGCATAGTCCCGCGCTGTACGGGATGCCATTCTATTGTCACCGTCTGCAACATATAGTCGTCCCCCGCCATATTATATCAATATCTAGTGTTGGCGCATAAAAAAGCCGCCCGTAGGCGGCAATAGTGCGAGGACAAACCATTAAAACCTCGCTGTGGGAACCGCTGGTGCGGTTAAACCTGTGAGTATCTGACAATTTCCAGTGGTGGCTCGTCATTGGTTTTTAACCTTACGACTTTAAAGTCTGCGAGAATAGCGACATCTTCTTGCCAGCGATTAGCCATGTTTTCTGCTGCTCTCACTGCAATAATAAAATCTTCCACATCTTCATCGCTGAACATTGCAAGACTCCGCATAAGTTCCTCGAAAGTCAGGGTGCCCATTTTCCCGTCCCGACTCCATCCAAAGCTCAACCATGTCGCAGTAGTGTCGCTCAACTGCTACCGCCTCCTCGTAGTCACCCTGCCCTGCTATCCCCATGCCAATGACGATTAGCAACATCAGTACAGCGTACCTCATTCTCGGAAATAAGTGCATCGTAATACTCCCTCAGTATTTGATTGCGTTTTAGTTTTTTTAGCCCGCGTTGTGCGAGCCTTTGGACTTCTTGGCGGCTAACACCCATGTGCTCGGCGATCTCTGTGTAGCTCATCACCGCCCCGCCTTGTAAGTTTTCTACCTTATAGCTCATAGCGAAAAAGCCGCTTAGGCGGCCACCTCGCTCCACTTTTCTTCTGCCTCTGCATACGTCGCCTCATATGCCTTACTGCCTTTTCGCCCAGCAGTCTTAGCGATGATTTCTAACATGATGGTAACGCCGCGGCCAGATGGATGACGGCCTTCTCGCAAGCCTTGCGCTACATCTTTAGCAAAGTAACCATAAGCCTCGCTTAATCCGTCGATGAAGTAAGCAAACTTTTGCTCATTGGCGATACGTTGTTGCTTACGCTCCTGCTCGATTTTTTGCATCGCAAGCTCGTTGTCCGTAAGGCCGCCATTGCGCTCACGCTGTGCATCCAATCTTGCCTCATGCGCTAGGCGTTGTTGCTCACGCTTTGCTTCTTTTCGCGCACGTCGCAAATCACGCTGACGCTTACGCTCTGCGGCTTCTGCATCGGAAAGGTTTAGCACGTTGCCCACCTTGGCAATGCAAGAGCTGCCTACGCAATACTTGTCGCCTTTGGCGTCACGCAATACGTAATGATGCTCGATAGCAGTGCCGCAGTGATCACAACCGAAATGGCAAAACTTAGGCTTCGCTTGCATCTGCAAGTTATAAGCCGCTGGATTCTGCTCTAGCAATGAACGTGATGGCGCACTCCAAACGCCGATAAACTGAAAAGGCGCTTCGCCAAATTGAAAGTTTTTATGTACACACTTACTCATATCCCTTCTCCTTAAACAGAAAAGGCGCTTATAGCGCCCCATATTGTTTGAAAAAATCAGTAGCCAAACCATAGAACGCAATGCGCCACTTGTCAGAAAAGTCGATGCGCTCTAAAACTTTAATGCGCCACTCGCCCTTGTTATTACGTAGGACGTTATAGCGATACTGTGTGTCGCCGTGGATGTGGTGACTTTCGGTTTCTTCTGCCTTTTCGTTAGCATCTAAAAAGGCTTGAATACTAAGATCGCCACCCTTGATAAGCGCGTTGGCTAATAGCTGTGCCGCGCCTTCTGGGTAACCGTCCCAATGATGGTAAGCGGTGTGACCTGTGTTGAATCGATAAGTTGCTCTTGTTGCCATTTTACTTCTCCCTTGTTCGCTCTTTTTTTGAGCTTTCGTTAACTTTAGAGGGAGATGCGTAAGCTGTAAACTACTTTTGTACAAAAAAAGTAAATTAATTAACGATAATGTTTAGCAATTTCTGCAACGAATCGCTCTTTGTCTGGATGTCGTGCTAGTACCTTTAAATAATCTTGCTCACTAAATCCTTTATCGCGGCTTAATCGCTCTAAAAGATTAACTACACTTGTACTAACAACTAAGTTGTGCCTTTCTGCGAAACTTTGTCTTTGCTGATGTATACACATAACTGCAACTCCTGTGGCCGCTAGATATATTATACATTATTCAGCTATAGACTACGACACGCGTTCGCCAAGGCGTATTTCTTGATCTTTTATGCGCTCTTTGAAATCGGCTATCTGCTCGTTTAGATCTGGTATAGACCACTTATGTATTGTCCATTTTGTATCAGTTAGCCAGTTAACGAAGTCTTCACCGTACATTTCGACCATATACCGTCTGTAATCGTCGTGGCATTTACCAAAAAATCTATTACAGCTTTTACATTGCGGGTGAATGTTTTCTTCGCGTAAAGAATGAAAGCTGTAGCTTCTGCTAATAAAGTGACCACCATCCATTTGCTTGTAATGTTTAACGACTCCACACGATACACATTGCACATAGCCATTCTCATCAGCGGCTTTCATGCGAACTAGTTTTTGCAACAATTCGTGTGCTCTATTTTTGAGTGTTTTCAGACTTTGTTTTCGCGCCATAATATGTCTCTTTGGTGAATAATCGCTCTCTACCGATAGCCTGTACGGTATTAGCGCAATCACAGCTCCAGCCTGCTAGCTTGCTACCCTCGCGTATAAACTGCGGAACCATCTCTTTGCCACACTCAGTGCATTTCATGCGTTTCCAGCCCCCAATCGTTTACAGGTAATAACAAAGCAGACAGCCAGCTCGTCGTAAAGGTATCAATATCAACGTCTATCGTAATGCCTTCGGGACAAGCCACCTCGACGTAGATGTCTGTCAGGCTGTCGTTGTTTAAGTTCGTCGTTGCGGCCTTTATCGCGTCAACTCGACACACTACAGCGCCGCCATTAGGTAGCGGCATCGAGATGATTGGTATTGTTTTCAAAGTCGCGGCCTTACAGTCGTGCGATGTACTTCACCCTCTAGCTTATCGTAGGTAATTACCTTTGCGCCACGCTGTGACACCCACCCACCGCGAGCCTCATAGCTTGAGCGTCCAGTAAGTGACGGATGCATCTCAGCAACAGCGCCGCCATCTTCGATCACCCGCTCATGGTGATAATGCCCCATGTGTATGTAAACGCCTGCCGATGCCTGCCCCCACATTCCTCGAAATCGCGGTTCACTGGCAAATAGCTTGTGCAGGTTTGCTAGCTTCATCTTGTGGCCGTGATGAAAGCCGAGCATACAGTTGCCGTGCAAATAAGCGTAATAGGGGAATGGGTTGTCGATTACCTCGACGCGGCTACCCTCGAAAAGGTGCTTGATGTACTTGCGAAGCCAAACGCTTGAGCTGATATCGTGATTACCCTCTGCAACTACCACCACAACGCGCTTAAATCGCGCTAGCATCATTTTAACGGCTTCCCGTACTATCGACATGGATACGTCAACAATCTTCGTGTAGCGCGTGTCAGCGTCTAGGACGTGGCCGCCACCGCTTGTCACTGGTTGCAAGTTGATCCCGTCAAAGTGGATAAAGTCGCCCAGTATGTTAAGCATACCAATTCGCGAATTAGGACAAGCCGCCAACATATCGTGCACAGCGTTTAGGAATATTTCCGCCGCAATCTTGGTGTCAAAGTTATCGCCTGTCTCTGCTTCCCAACAGGCAGAGCCAACGTGGAAATCCGTGATCGTCAAAAGTGACAGCAAGCGATCATCGCTTTTCTTTGGTGGCTTAGTGGGTTTAAAAGGCGGCACAGCGTCTAGGCTCTGTTCCATGCGCTCAACCAGCATCTCAAGTTGGCGCTCTTTGTCGGATAGGCTTTTAACCCATTGGCCGACTGGCTTGCCCTCATCGTTGTAGTAAGTGGATACGCCTTTAACGATAAAGCCATCAGGCACAGGGTGCGTGTAGTCGTGCTCTGGACTGTATCCCTGCTTTACCGCGTAGCCCTTTACTGCGTCAATGTGGCCTGCAATGGTGCTCTTAGTGATTCCAAGATCTTTGGCAATCGCTCGCTGGCTCATGCCTTTCTCTACTCGGCTGACTACTGCCTTCTGCCTTTCGGTTTTGCAAAAATCCAAAAGGCTCATAAGCCTACCCCCGTTGGATTTTGTAATACTCCGAATTCTGAGGTTTGGTCAATTTAACGCCTAAATCGATGCACCACGCCTCAACTTGCTCCATGAAGTATAACATTTCGCCACGATCAAGGCTCGACGTAGCTCGTACCTGATTTGGCACCGTCGTTTTGCCAACGATGACATCCTCTGTGCCGAGAAATTTATATTTGATCATTAGCTTTAGATCTTCTTCGGTGCCAGTAAAACCACCGTTTTTCTTAAAGTGGTTGTGCATATCCCGTACCCAGACATGGAATAGATCGTTTTGACTTAAGGAGCGCTTAGGCTTGTATTCTTCTAGCTTCCACGCGACTGGCTTGTCCCAATTCCACTCATCTTGCAAATACCGCTCAAACGCTTTTACCCGATCCTTAATTTGTAAGGGATCTTTAATTAGCCAAAACTGCCCCATCATCTTGTCACCCTTACGCCGTCGTGTGTGACGTATTGCCCATATTGCGCTAGGCACCGCTGTCTAAACGGCTCGTAGTTCATAAAATCGTGTGTAGCGTGATCAAGCGCCGTCATCTGTTTTGGCGTTAGCTTACCGCCTTGCTCCTGCGCCTTCTTAGCAAACGGTGAGGCGCCTTTCTCTTGCTTGCTAGCCCTGTTTAGCCAATTATTAACAAACGCTTTGCAATTCTTCTTGCGCCGCTTAGGATTTGCGTCAATCCATGATTCGGCCGCCGCATACTCTGCAAATACATCGACGTTTGAATAGGCGTTCTGCCACGCAATAAAATCCTCGTCGGTTGGCTGATAGTCTGTACCGTCTAGTTTCTTCATATCCACTCCACATCTTTTTTGTTAAACATATAGCATGGCTCAATATCGTCTTTTAATGCTTCGCGTCCTGCTGGCGTGCCGCCTGCCATTTTCAATGTAGCCTCGCAATCACTCCACGCGCCGCCACCATGCACCTTGATATAGCCTATTTTCCCTTCATGCCTAAAAACTAACAAAAACGGCAATTCAGTAGTTTGCGCCAAATTGCAACCTTCTAAGTATTTCGGCACGTTCAAACCTAAAAACAGATTGCGCTTGTAGTCTTTAACCTCAACCCATGCAACAGGAGCGCCATCACGATATAGAACCGAATCAATCCTGTACTTGCCGCCGTTTCCTAGTTTATGCCAGTTCGATTTACTCCAATCTGCTAAGTATTGAAGTATCTCAGCCTCGTTTCTTAAATCTTGATTTGTTTCCCTTCGCACTTTTCTTCCTTATACACTAAACCCTTTTGATGCCGTTACCGACACAAAATACTAAAAGTTAATAATGACGAGCTGTAGTTACCGTATCGAATATTGACGTCTATCCGCTTGACCTGCTCTCGGCCTGCGGGGCGCATCATAGAGAGGGTCAACTCCGCTCCGAGGTTTTTATATTCCTCGGCCTAACGCCCGATAACTTCTGACTAATAAAAAAGATGGATGTACTGAAATGAGATGCTTATACTTATCACATCTTGTAAATTAGACACTTTCAAGATATTCGCTTACTACTCCCTTGTAAAGCGAAAAGCCCCCTTAATTGGGGGCTTATTTTTTTTACTCCTGTTTACCAAGCGCTTCAAATTCATTAAGACTAAGCTCAAATAAATTAGCCAGCTTTTTTACATTGCTAAACATCATGTCATCGCAGTATCGCCATGATGCAATTTGAGACGGATTACAACCCATGTGTTTAGCTACTTCTACATTACTTATGCCTTTATCTACTTGCGCCATCCTAATGGCTTTGCCAAGATTAAAACGGTAGGTCATCTTCAATATCTCCTAGTGCTTCTTTAGCTTTAGCAACACCCTGTTTAGCCACCTGCGCCTGATCTGGCTCCCAAGTGTCGAGCTTGGCGTATAGCTTATCGCTCGCCTTCGCCTTCATTACTTCAAGGTTTACCCAGTCACCAGATTGCTCGTTTAGGAACGGAATAAACTCCGATTTTTTAACCGCCAATTTGACTACGGCGTAGTCAGGCGCGTTTGGGTTTCTCTTAGCTATTAAACCGTTTGCAAAAGTTATGTTACTGCTCATTGCGCTTCTCCTAATATCAGTTTACGTGCCTCGTTAAACTCGTTTGACTTTAAATCTTTACGCTCTGCTGTTGTAAAGATCCCGCCTTTGCTTGGCGCCAGCCACAACGCTCTTTTATCGTCATCGCTGATCTCGCCCCATGCCTCTGCTACAGACTCCCAAGCCCGTAATGCGAGGTGTTCTTTAATGAAGTACACAGATGCATAGTTGCGCTGTAATGCTTGGTTATGCGCCATTAGCGGTGCCGTGTCATTCTGCTGTGTGATAGCGTTCGCCACCTCGTCAGCCGATGCGATCTCTGTGCCGCCTAAACCAAAGAAGGCAAGGGCGCGGCCTACGGCTGACGACTCTGCATTCTCAAGCGCTGACGTGCTGTTAATCTTACTGGCCGCCCTAACCTCCTCAGCGTAGCCAGTAGCGATAATCACACCACCCACAGAAATCGTGGCCTTCATAATGACTAGCACGTCATTGGCCTCAATCAGCTCAGTCTGGATCGTGTAGTCTGGATGTGCCGCTCTAAACTCTGCGACTCGAAGTGCCACGGTTTTATATTCTTTGCCGTGGATTTTAACTGTCCCTGTCATAACTAAGCTCCCTTCGCCATTTCTTCATATGTCACGCCAACTTCGCCTGCAAGGCTTGCAGCGTCCCTGCACTGTGCCAGCCAATACCCGTCACCATAACCCGACTTGTACGCTTCTGACGCATTCCAAGCGTGCGTATTGCAAGCCAAACCATCCTCAAAGCCTTTGCGAAAATCCCGCTCGGCTAATCTGCTCCAATCTGTCCCACTGCGAGTCAGATACTCTTCATCATCTATTTGCATCGCGCCACTCCTTAAACACGGTGATATCACACGGGCGACTCATTTCGCGCACGTAATCAGCCTCTAGCTGTAACAGCTCCTCTTGAATCCAGCGCTTGCCATAGTTCCAAAACATGGCGCGTGTTTGCTCGATCCATTTATCAGCAGGGCGGTTATCGCCAAACAGGTTCATAAGCCATTCAGCGCCATCACGTCGCCATGATTGCTCGTTACTCATGTCCCTGCCGTTGTTGTCTCTATTGCACGCAACAGGCTCAGGTATCAGCTCGTCGTAGCCATCTTGTAAAGCCCAGCCCAACAGCTCGCCGCGCATCTCGCCAGTAATAGCGTCGATGTCGTCTTGCCAATTTGGGTAACGCAGATTGATGTCGTATATGTCTGGTGTCATTAGTTTTCTCCCTTGTAAGTTCCACATGGAACATTAAGAACTATATAACAAAAATTTAATAAAGGTAAGTTTTTTTTAATTTAATTTAGTTTTTTGTTTACTTTTTTATTATTAACTTATAGAGTGTAAATATGTTCAATAAACAAGGGAGAACGAACATGGCAAAGTTAGACCTCAATATCGAGATAGAAAACCTAACCCGCGATCAGATGATCGTAATTAAGAAGCTAGCATTCATGGCAGAAGGCTACCTTGATTATTTAGCTGACGTTGTTTATGTCGCAGAAGACGATCCACACGGCGATCACAAAACTCGGTTGCGAGCCGATGCCGAGGAGTGCTCTAAGTTATGGGATCGACTCCGCAAAGAGTTGCGAATGCATAAAAGAGACTTGGCCGCATAATGCGGCCTTTCGAGGAGAAAATAATGGGAGAAGTAATTCTAGGTGATTTTGGCGATCTAGATGCCAAAAGTGACGAGCTTATGCGGCGTGTTTTTTCTGCTTGTGATGATTCTGAGCTAGATCCAGAATACGTGTGCATGATGATGATCACTACATTCGGCAATACGCTTTTTCAGAACCTTTGCCAAAATCATGCGCTCGAGCATTTACAGATGGCCGTTTTCAGTATTTGCGAAAACAATAAGGTAGTCTTTGAAAACAATTAACCATAAGTCCACATGACAGGCGTGGTTGCTCGCATATCGACGTGTACGAATGTGCGTGCCACGCCTATACCACCAAAGCCCATATCTAACGCTTCTTTAACGATCTTCATGCGCTGTTCGCCATTCTCGACTGCAATATCTGCGGCAATGCCTTGTGTATGCGTGCCTTTGCTTCCTGCTGGCTTGCTGCGCTCGGCGGTGTGATTGACTGAGCGATAGCCGCTGGTGATGTTAAACGGAAAGCCGCACCGCTCGCGTAGCTCGTCAAGCATGTGGATAAACGACTCATCCATGGAGTTCTCGCCAGTCTCACGACAGCGGAACTCTGAAATATCAAAGTGCTTATACATCAGCCTTTCCACTTAGTAAGGCCACGAATTCCGACGCTGCTTGCGACAAGTGCTGCCAACATTGCTCGATAGTAGTCAGGCATGGTTTCCAAAACTTCGAAACCGTCACGAACGTAAGGGACAAGAGGTGGAATGAAACAAGCAACAAGAGGAATGCTAAACAGCACAGAAAAAAGCTCGTCCCTCCAACTATCATTTGCATTGCTAGCGTGAATATTCTCCCAGTTCGCGTCTTGCTTAATCGCTTCCATTTTGCGCTCATGGACTGCACGCTTTTCTTCAGCTTTTCTTTCAAGGTGTCCCCCAACTAAATTAACGACAGGGCCGATCAGTGCTTGCCACATTAGTAGTCCCTTATCAGTATCAGATCAAAATTAGCCGTTACGCTCGAATCGTT